>Ga0187886_1002479_pt1 | contig 14804 bp, 18 predicted proteins | sample June2016WEW_20_1_FD_133001 | JGI IMG/M metagenome (GOLD analysis project Ga0187886, IMG submission 133001) | Peatland microbial communities from SPRUCE experiment site at the Marcell Experimental Forest, Minnesota, USA - June2016WEW_20_150 | ecosystem: Environmental > Terrestrial > Soil >... | reverse complement strand
TCAGAGATTGTCAACCTCCTGAAATCCAATATTCTCCGGGAAAGAATGATTGAGAGATTTGATTTGCTCCCTGTGCTTTTTTATAAACAGTGGGACGAAGAAAAGAAGATTTGGAAAAAGGAAAAAAGAGGAACTAATCTCAACCCGGCTTTCCTGATGCAAAAACTCTTTAAAAAAATTGTTCCGGAAAACCCCAAAGATATCAAAAACCCAGAAGATTCTCCTGAAATATGGGATGGGCTGAGGATGTTAAATAAAATTGTAGAAGTAAAAAATACTCTGAAGGAAAATACGATAACGATCTCCGTGAATTTCCGAGAGCCGGAAATGGCAGCGAAAATGGTCAATTATTTCCTTGCGACCCTGAATGACCACATGACAAGTGAGGCCAAAAGAGTAGCAAAGACCAATATGAAATATCTCGAGGAGCAGGTGGAGAAAACGGCAGACCCCTTTATAAAGCAAAAGATATATTCCTTGATTGCTGAACAGATAGAGACGTCCATGATGGCAGAAGTGAAGGAAAATTTTGCCTTTAAAGTATTGGATCCGCCAAAGGAGCCGGACCGAAAGATAAAGCCAAAAAGAGCCCAAATGGTGATCCTTTCCTTCGTGGTGTCTCTGTTTTTAGGAATATTTGCAGTTTTTTCCAGAGAATACCTTAAGAACGCAAGGCAAAGACTTAGGAGGGAAGGCATTGGTTAAACGGTTTATTGTAATAATTGTCTTAATATGCTTTATCTCTAATGGGACTGCTCTGGCTCAACAGCCGGCTGCTCAACCGGCAGAGGCCCCGTCCCAACCCCAGGGAACCGCTCCCCAGGCCCCACCCCCTCCTCAAATACCGCTTCCTCCTCCTGCACAGCCGCAGGCACCGGCCCTTCCAGGCCAGGCTCTTTCACCCCAGCAGCTCACCCCGCAGCAGGTGGAGATGTGGCAAAAATTATCACCCGAACAGCGGAAAGCCGTAGAAACTGAGTTGAGTAAAACCGGGGGAATCCTCACCCCGGAGGCAGTAGAAGCGCTGAAGACCAAGCCCGAGTTTAAGGGTTTAACACCGGAAGATGTTTCAAAGGGAAAGGAAGCTCTTGAAAAGAAAGAAAAAGAGGCACCCCCGCCCGTTCCAGAAAAGAAACTCATTGAGGAGGAACGGCCCGGAAAGCTTCTTTTTGATAGGTATAGAGAGGTGGGCAAATATCAAGACATCTCTACCGCCCTTAGACCTTTCGGTTATGAATTCTTTAGGGAGGCTGCAGTAAACGTCATGACGGATAGAAAAGACCTTCCCGTTCCCGCAAAGTACGTGGTCGGCCCGGGAGATGAAGTGAAGATCCTTCTCTGGGGAAGGGTGAATGCCCAGTATAGTCTCGTCGTTGATCGAAATGGAAATATCACCATCCCTCAAATCGGCCCCGTTCAGGTTGCTGGAATGACTTTTGAGCGGATGTCGGCGAATCTCATTAAACAGGCAGCCCAGATTGTGGGTGCCAATATTGACATCACCATGGGATCATTGAAGACCATCCCCATCTTTGTCCTTGGGGATGTTCGAAGACCCGGGTCATACACCATTGGCTCATTTGCCACCATCACCGATGCCCTCCTCATTGCCGGTGGCCCCTCAGAGATCGGATCGATGCGGAACATCCAATTGAGGAGAAAAGACAAGATCATCGTTACATTCGACCTTTACGACCTTCTCCTGAAGGGCGATAAATCAAAGGATAAGATCCTCCAGGCAGGAGATATTATCTTCATCCCCGTCACTGGGCCGCTTGCCGGCATTGCTGGAAATCTAAGAAGGCCGGCAATTTATGAGATGAAAGGAAAATATAATCTGGGCAGTCTTATCGACCTTTCCGGAGGATTGATCCCCAGCGCCTACACCCAGCAGATTCAGGTTGAAAGAATCATAAAAGGGGAAAGCCAGATCGTGGTCGACCTGAACGTCAAAGACTTGGCCGCCTCAAAGAATTTTCTCCTCCAGGATGCCGACTTGGTCAAGGTATTTTCGATTGTGGATAAGGATCTCAATGCTATCTACCTGAACGGAAATGTAAAGCGCCCGGGGAAATATGAGTTCAAGCCAGGAATGAGGGTTAAAGATCTGTTGAAAGACCCTAAAGAAGTCTTGGCAGAGACTTTTTTTGGCTATGCTCTCATCAAGCGGCTCAATCCTCCGGGACTCGGGAGTTATCTAATTCCCTTCAACCTTGGCAAACTTTTGCTGGAAAATGATGCCAACAATAATATTGTTTTAAGGCCCCAAGACAGCGTCTATATCTTCTCCAGATGGTTCTTTGAAGACAGGCCTTTCGTGGCCATCGAAGGAGAGGTCAGAAACGGCGGAAAGTTTGACCTGGCCGAAAATATGAAAGTAAAAGATGCCATCTTAACCGCCGGAGATTTAGCCAAGGACGCTTACCTTCCCAAGGCTGAAATTATTCGGAGAGGTAAAAATAGGGAGTATAAAACCATTTATTTTAATGTCGCTAAGGCGCTGGCCGGGGATCCAGAAGAGAATCTGCCCTTACAGACCGAGGACCGGATTATCATCCATTCCCTGTGGGAAGAACGCTGGAAGGAAATGGTATCGATTTCAGGGGAGGTGAAGAAGCCCAACGAGTATCTTTTAACGGAATCGATGACCGTTTCTGATCTGGTCTTCAAATCCGGTGGACTGACCCGCGATTCCTATCTTGAAGAGGCGGAATTATACGGAACAGACTGGAAGACAAAAGAGGTCACTCTTCGGAGGTTCAGCCTGAAAAAAGCCCTGGAAAACGATCCGGCTCATAATATCCAGCTCAAAGACCTGGACAAAATAGTGGTGCATTCCGTCTGGGAAAAGATTTATAAGAAAACGGTTTCTGTAGATGGGGAGGTGACAAAACCCGGGACCTATCAGTATGCAGAAAGTATGACCGTCAGAGACCTTGTCTTTGCTGCGGGCAATATCCTGGAGTCGGCTTTTCTTGATGAAGCAGAGGTATCTTCCCAGGTTGTGGTAGAGGGGAAAGGTGTGACAATAGAGCATCGCCAGATCAATCTTAAAAAAGCTATAGAAGGTGAAGTCTCCCAAAACTTGTCATTGCGGCCTTACGACAGATTATTCATAAAGCGGATTGCGGAATGGCGCCAGGAAAAATTTGTTACGCTATCCGGTGAAGTTTTTTTGCCGGGGAAATATATAATAAGAAAGGGGGAGACGCTTTCTTCGCTCATCGAAAGGGCAGGAGGTTTTACATCCGAAGCATATCTCCCTGGAGCTTTCTTCACTCGCGAATCAGTGCGCAAGACTCAACAAAAGCGGATCCAGGAATTCATCGAAGAACAGGAACAGGAGATAATGAAACAAGGGGCCCGAGCCACAGAGGCCGCCCTTTCCAAAGAAGAAGCCGAACAGCGGCAAAAAGCCATGGCCCAGAGGAAAGAGGTAATAGCCCACCTGAAAGCAGCAGCCGCTACCGGCCGGGTCGTAATAAAATTGATGCCCCTGAAGAAGTTCAAGGGTTCGGAATACGATCTGGATCTGGAAGAAGGCGATTCACTTAATATTCCCATGACTCCTTCCACGGTCATGGTCATGGGCCGGGTTTACAACCCCAATGCTATCCTCTATACAAAAGATAAGCGGCTGGAATATTACCTGGACAAAGTTGGCGGGCCGGCCGAAAATGCGGATAAGAAAAGAATTTATTTGGTGAGAGCCGATGGGTCCGTGCTGAGCCGGACAGAGTCTCGATTCTGGGGATTCCGCTGGGAAGAAGAATCTCACCGCTGGGCATATGGCGGGTTTATGGCAACCCGAATGGGTCCCGGGGACACCATCTTAGTTCCTGAGAAATACGAAAGAATATATTGGACCCGGGAGCTCAAAGATTGGACCCAGATCCTCTTTCAAATCGCCTTTGCCGCCGGAGTTATCGGGGTGCTAGCCAAGTGACCCAACCAAACCAGATCAACCAGATAAACCAGCTAAACTAAAGTTTCTTGCGTTTGTTGTGTTTTTCGAGTTTCTTGGGTTGAACAACCGGATTAACTCGATAGGGCAATAACGCAATAAACCCGCAACATCCAGAACGCAAGCAACATCGTAAACGCGACAAACGCGAGTAACCCAGTAAACGCAACAGACGCAGTGAAACATGAAAATTACCCGCTTCGAAGATCTTGAGTGCTGGCAGGAAGCCAGAAGCCTGGTTTCTCGCGTTTATAGCGTTTGTCGCGCTAATGGATTCAAGAGAGATTATAGTCTCGTTGACCAAATAAAACGAACGGCAATTTCAATTATGGCGAATGTTGCAGAAGGGTTTTCACGAAAAGGCAATAAGGAATTTATTCAATTTCTTTTCATCGCAAAACCGTCCGCCGCGGAGCTACAAAGTCATTTTTATGTGGCTCTTGACCAGAAATACATAAGTGAAGTGGGATTTCATGGACTATATGAAGAGCTGGGTAAAGTTCAAAGAAAAATTTCCAATTTCATCAAATATCTAAACTCCACCCTGGCAAAATAGGAAGGTCGATGAGGGCTTTTGACGCAGGAAACCCAAAAAACGCAAGAAACGCAATCAACGCGATAAACGCGATAAGCGCAAGTAACGCGATTAACTCAATAACCAAGGTATTAATAGTTGTCTTTCTCGCCTTTCCTGCCTTTCTCGCTTCATCATGCTGGGGTGCTTCTTCCGTCAACGTCCCTTTAGACAGCTGGGCTTATGAAGCCTTAGAAAGCTTGGAAGCCTATGGGCTCATCGATAGCGCTCTTGCAGGTACCAGACCCTACGCCAGATTAGAAGTGGCCCGTTTGGTAGGCGAAGCAATAAAAAAATGGGAAGACCTTGTCTCTCGCAAGAAACCTTCAGGCTTTGGCGAAGAAGAGTTGATCCCTTCTTTGTTGGAACGGTTCAAAAGGGAATTCAAAGTTGAGCTGATTGATTTGGGGTTTATGGAAGGTTCGCGAGCCTCCACGTTTTTGAAACCGGTTGACGAGGTAATCCTTAAATACGTATATCAAACAGACAATCCAGTCGTTCGTCCTCAAAGCGGCAATCCCCCTACCCATACGATTTACCCCATTTATAACAATGACGGTATCGTATATCGGAAGAATAATAATTTTTCGACAGAGCTCCAGGGAGAAGGCAGGCTCTGGAATCATTTCTCCCTTTACTACCAGCCAATTTTTAAGGCTTTTGAGGGTGAAGGTGCAACCGTCGAGCTGGAAAAAGGTTACTTGAAGGCTGAAGCAGTTAATGTTGAGCTTGAAGTTGGGCGAGATTCCCTCTGGTGGGGTCCTGGACGCAATGGGGCATTATTGATGACGAATAATGCCCGGCCTTTTGACCTGATTAAACTCTCCAGTCCTCAACCTTTTCATTTACCTCTCCTGGGGCTTTTTAAATTCAATCTTTTTCTGTCAAAACTCGATAATGAGCAGCCTTCAATTCCCCATCCTCTGCTTTACGGATTGCACCTCGATTTCAAACCCCACCCTATTTTTGAGTTTGGCCTATCTCAAATAGCCATTTTTGGCGGGGAAGGGAGAACCGATTTAAGCATCGGGGATTACTTCCGGATATTGTATAGCAACAGGAACCTGACCGGAAAACTGGAGAGCAATCAGCAGGTCTCAGTGGATTTCTCGCTGCGCTGGCCGAATATGGGTAAATATTTACCAATTGCCCGTTCCCTGAAATTCTATGGGGAATGGGGGGCCGAAGATACGGGTGTCCCCCCGGACCGCAGGGCTTATCTGTTAGGACTTTTTCTAAATGACCTGTTTCTGACCGGGAGGATGGACCTCCGGCTGGAATACACAAATACCGCACCCGCGAGTGTTTCCAGTGCCTGGTATACTCATGGCGATTATCCGCCTACCTATCATGAACGCCTTTTTGGCCACGATGTAGGAAGTAATGGAGAGGATATTTTTGTTCGGCTGAATAGTTATTTCTCCAAAAAACTGTCTCTTGGAATTGATTTTGATGCCCAGACTCACGGGTTTTGGGATGCCCTTAAGACATACAGTTACCGAGGGGGGGTTGATATGGATTATTGGATTCGGGATCGGGTGAATATAAAAGGTAGATATGTCGTTGAAAGCTTTCAGGACGCGAATTCAATCGCCGGAGGCGATAAAATCCATCATATATTCGGCCTGGAATTCCGTTGGCGTTTTTAACAACCTGTATATTTCTCGCCCTTCCTGCATTTCTTGCTTTTCTCGCTGTTTTCTTGATGCAATGGACGCAACTAACGCTATAAGCTCAAACAACGTAATGAACGCTTTGGCTTTTCTTGCCTTTCCCGCCTATCTTGCTTCTTTCGCTATGTTCCATGCCCCATGCTCCGTGCGGCTTTTATGAGAAGCAGATCAACCAAATAACCCAAACAAACTAAATGAACCCAAATGGAATTAGATTACGTCACTATATTTAAAGAGCTAAATCAGCTTAAAGTTGATTATCTAGTGGTTGGAGGGCTTGCAGTAAATTTCCATGGTATCCCCCGAATGACTTATGATATTGATATTATGATTCTCCTCGAGCCCAAAAACATTCTCAAGTTAGTTTCAAAAATAAAAAATTGGGGCTACCGCCCTAAAGTTCCTGTTGATCCTCGAGACTTGACTGATGAAGCGAAGCGAAATTCGTGGATTCAGGATAAAGGGATGAAGGCTTTTAATTTTTACAGTGAAACCCTTCCTATCGGGGAAATTGATCTTGTGATTGACTCCCCGATCCCATATGATGAACTGAAAGCCAGGGCAATTATGTTTGAACTTCAAGATGAGAAGATCCCGACAATCTCGATCCACGATCTTATTGAACTCAAGTTCCAAGCCGGTCGGAAACAGGACCTTGCAGATGTAGAACACTTAAAAATGCTTTTGGATAGATAATGACAGGACAAGAAAAGGGCTTTGCTTATACTGTGAGCCGAGAACAGATCGATGAGTATCGAACCTGGGCTTTGGATCGCCGACTGCAATGGCTTTTATTTGCTAATAGGATGAGAAAATTTCTTCCGCCGAAAACTATCCAGTTTCAGGAAGCCTTTCGCCACGGCAAAATCTGAATTTCAGGGCAAAACTAGGTAATTACAGGATCATTTTCGATATTGAAGGCAATGAGGTTGTGATTTTGAGGAAAAAACTTTTCAGCCTGCCATTCGCCTTTCTCGCTTTTCTCGCCTTTCCCGCTTGTCTCGCATTTCGCGCCTGTCTTGCTTTTCTCGCTTCTTTCGCTATGCGCTTTGCGCTCTGCTCCATGCGGCTTTTTTTCGTTATAAGCTATGAGCTACACTGCTTTCAGCCTTTTTCGCTACGCCGCTTTTTTCCTATGAGCCATGAGCTACATTGCTTTCAGCCTTTTTCGCTATGTTCCATTCGCTCTGCGCTATGCTCTATGCAGTTGTTCTAAGGATCAGGCAGACCAGAGATAATTATTGAACGTAGTCAACGACGTCCCGAAAGTTCCCTTTTGCCTTACACCCTGGACTTTGCACCCATGGTTTTACTAATCATTGATGGAAAACCGGAAAGCAATTTCTGCACGAACATCCCGTATTCTACGGCGATTTTCGTCGTCGAGGGAAACTATTCAACATGGTCTACAACGTGCCGTGGAAGTTCGAATGAACCATATCCAACCAGGAAGGTGAAAACATGGAGAGAGAAAGGGTTCTTTTGCTTCTTCGTTCTTCATTGCCAAAACTCAGAGCCTTGGGTGTGAAATCAGTAGCAGTATTTGGTTCAACTGCCAGAGATGAGGCAGGCACGCAGAGTGATGTCGATGTGCTGATAGAGTTTTCAGAAAGGGCGACCTTCGATAAGTACATGGAAGTGAAGTTCCTGTTGGAAAGCTCGCTAGGCAAACCAGTTGATCTTGTTACGCGGGGGGCCTTGAAGCCGAGGATGCGTCCTCAAGTCGAACAGGAAGCGATCTATGTCTCGTGACTATCGGCTGTGTTTGGAAGATATTCTCGACAGTTGTGGGAAAATTCTGCGGTTCACAGCACAGATGCCTTTTGATCAATTCGTGGAGGATGAGAAAACCTATGATGCCGTCGTGCGGAATCTTGAAATAATCGGAGAAGCCGCTAAGAATGTGCCTGAAGACATCCGACTACGTTACCCGGGCATAGAATGGCGGAAAATTGCAGGGCTGAGGGATGTCATTGCTCACGAATACTTTGGGATAGACAACGATATTTTATGGGACATTATTCAGAACAAGATCCACTCGCTTCAGGAAGAGGTGAGAAGGATCCTTGATAAAGAATAAGGAGGTGACAGCGCTGGGCATAGCGCCTAGCGATAGACTACCGGGCTTTAGGTATGGGTGACGGGGCCTCGCCCTTGGCTGTGCCACTATCTGCTGTCATCTTGCTCTCAATGCTGACTGACGACTGCTCACCGGTTGTCGCTGTCCTCTGTCGTCTGGTATTAAGCTGATTGCCTGGTTGGCTGTTGAGGAAGAAGTTCATTCAGGAGTGGAGCTCGCAAGATTTGCTGGAATCAATCGCATGGGTGTTCGGAAAGCAGTCATAAGAGGAATGAAATTCGAAAGGATTAAAGTGCCTTTGCTCTCGGCCGGTTTTTTCCCCTTTGAGCTATGAGCTACATTGCCTTCAGACTTTTTCGCTATGCCCTATGCTCTGTGCGGCTTTTATGAGAACTAGATCAACCAGATCATCACTGATTTATGAAAAGGAGACAGTATATGGCTACGGTAATTAAGGATGGAAATTAAGCCAGAGGAAATTATACAGGCTGTAAGAAAAATGAAGAAAAGGGAGAGGGAGGAGTTCTTGGAAGATCTTATAGCCTCGACTTCTCCAGAGTATCTTGTCAGTATAAGGAAGGCGAGGACTGACTACAAAGCCGGTCGGGTCAAGACGCACGGAGATGTTTTTGGGAAATGAAATATAGCCTTGTATATACCAATAAAGCCATCAGGGATATTGAGAGGTCGCTCCAAAGGTCAAAAATCGAATTGGAGAAGCGTTGCTCAGGTACAGGGAAGAACCTCTAAGTTATGCTGTAAAACTTAAAGATTCGAGGCTTGGAACCTATCGGTTTAGGATAGGTGATTACAGGGTCATTCAACCCGATAAACGCAATGAACGCCATTAACGCTTTGGCCTTTCTCGCCTTTCCCGCATTTCTCGTTATTTTGTCAAACGCAATCAACCCGATAAATGCAATGGACGCAATTAACGTTATCGACGCTTTTAGCCAGACAGACTAAACGGACTAAACAGGGAAAGAAAGGTGTCAACATGCTTATTGAATATATCAATAAGGCAATGAGTAAAGCAGTTTACGAAAAGTTAGAAGATGGTACCTATTCTGGAAAAATTCCTCAATGCCCTGGTGTTATAGGCTTTGGAGAAACGCTTTACCAATGTCAGGAAGAACTAAGATCCGTCCTTGAAGGGTGGCTAATTGTCAAAATAAGACATGGTGACAAATTACCCGTAATAGGTGGGATCAATCTGAACAAGAGAATGCCCGCTCTCAAAGAAGTGCCTGCCCATGGCTAAATGGGCGCCTTGCAAACGAAGGGATTTCATAGCGAAATTGAAGAAACTCGGTTTCGAGTCACCAGAACCAGGTGGGCGCCATTTCTACGTGCGTCACGGTGTATTTACATTTACTCTTCCTAATAATGCAGAGTATTCTATTCCACAGGTTAAAATGCTCCTCAAGGAAATTGAACTGGGGTTAAAGAGGAAAATTTCGTTAGAAGAATGGCAAAAATTATGAACCAACTCAAGCATAATATGATAAATGAAAAGATCGCCTTTCTCGCCTTTCTCGCTTGTCGTGCCTTTCCCGCATTTCTCGCTTTTTGTCAGTTAACGCTATAAACGCAAAAAACCCGATAAACCGAATTTAGGAGGAGCAATCATGAGAAAATTATCATATAGAATCTTACTGAAACCTGAACCAGAAGGTGGTTATACAGTAATAGTTCCAACCCTTCCAGGATGCATCAGTTACGGGAAAACTCTGGCAGAAGCCAGAAAAATGGCCAGGGATGCGATTAAGGTTTATTTGAAAAGTTTAAAGAAACACGGGGAACCAATCATGGATGATTCTGAAGTTCTTGAAGGGACTCTCAGCATTCAATATGCCTAAGATTCCTTCCCTTACATCCAAAAGGGTCATTAAGATTTTAGAGAAAGACGGTTTCGTGTTGGATCATTCTTCTGGAAGCCATCTAATGTATTATCATCCAGAGAAAAGAAAGAGGGTTACGGTACCTTTTCATCGGAGAGATATTCCCAAAGGAACTCTTTTGGCCATTTTAAAACAGGCCGGGATTGATATAGAAGAATGGTTTTGATGGCAGGACCCAATCAAAAATACTGCTTATTGCAAAGCTTTTGAATCTGTCGTGCTTTGCTTCAGACCGAATAGATAATTTTTTGCGCATTTCTCGCTCGTTTCGGATTTTTCGCCTTTCGTTTGCAACGCCATGAACGCAATCAACGCCCTCAACCCAAGAAACGTTATTTTTCGCCTTTCCCGCTTGTCTTGCCTTTCTCGCTTTTTGTCAGTTAACGCTATAAACGTCATGGACGCCCTTGACTCTACGACTAAACGACTCAATGACCAAATTATTGAATAGACCAAATAGACCACATCAACTACTTCCGTGAGTAAATTAAAGCAATTTCTGCATGAACGTTCCCTTTTTGTATGTATATCGCTTGTTCTTTTAGCACCAGATAGACCATAAAAACGATTTCAAGTTTAAATAAATGAAGATAAAATTTAGCAGACACGCCAGAAGGCAAATGGAATGGAGGAAAATAACCGAAAAAGATGTAATGGAGGCTATAAATACCGCTGAAAAATTGGAGGATACAGTAAAAGGAAGGAAAAATGCTTTTAAAATAATTGGAGGTAGATTATTAAAGGTAACCTATCTCCCTGAAAACAGCGAAATAACTGTGATTACGGTCATAGTAAAAGGAGAATAATCCATGAGAATAGAATATGATAGAGAAGTAGATGCTCTTTATATTCGTCTGCAGGAAAAATATGTCGCGCGAACGGTGGAATTAGAAGAAGGATTGAATATTGATCTTGATGAAAAAGGAAAGCTAATTGGGTTAGAGGTTTTAGACGCTACAGAAAGATATTCTCTGGCAGATATTTTCAATATTTCAACCGAAAATCTTATGCTTGCAGAAAAGCCCATCAAAGGGAGCAGGGTCGTTGAAAAACGATAGCATCACCCATTCTATATAGAATACTCGATCAGACAGACCATCTTTCTTGCTCGCCTCGCTTTTCTCGCTTTTTGTCAGTTAACACCATGAACGCAATGAACGTAATTAACGCTTTGGCTTTTCTCGCCATTCCCGCCTTTCTTGCCTTCCTCGCTATTGGCGCTATGACTCAACGACGCCATGACGCCACGACTCTATTATGACGCTCTGACTCCATGACGTTTTTATGGACTCAACAACTCTATGACTCTTAAAAAAGACCAAATGGAGCAAAAAGACCAAACAGACGCACTAAAGGCAATTGATGATCTTGCAGGAAGGTCATAAAATTGGCTTGATAAGGAGGTAAGAATATGGCCCAAATAGTAAAATGGAAGGAAGAAGTCATTCTTGAAAAGTTACGGCGACTTTCTCCAGAGAGAAAGAAGGAAGTTCTCGATTTCTTAGAATTTCTAGAATTTCGGGAAGGGGCTATGAAATGGCTGGAGTTTGATGAGTGGGCAACTAATCTCGCCAAAGAGAAGGGGTTTCATCATTTAACAGAAGAAGATGTCGCTAGGATTGTGAGTGATTTTAGGGGCGGTAAATAGTGCGGGTTGTAGTTGATACTAACGTACTGATCTCCGCGATTTTTTGGACCGGGAAGCCGAAGCAGATTTTGAACAAAGTCCGTCGTGGAGAAATCCTATTCCTTACATCTGGTCCACTTCTCGAGGAGCTAGAGGGAGTTCTTATTGAAAAGGATAAGCCGTTTAAGCTTGCACCAGAAGAGGCTGAACGGATCATTATAGGAATGCGGGAACTGGCTGAAATAATTCAGACTCATACGCGGGTAGCGGCATGCGAAGATGAGAAGGACAATAGGGTATTGGAGTGTGCCATCGATGGTGATGCTGAATGCATCGTCACCGGGGATCTCCATTTGCTGAAGCTGAACCCCTTCAAAGGTATCAGGATTATAACAGTTACGGATTTCTTAAAATATTGCGAAGAAGCTATCCACATGGGGAGATGACTTCAGAATGATTTTCTTTTACATGATCAACCCATCTTGTATTTCTCGCTCGTCTCGCATTTTTCACTTTTCGTTTGCAACGCTATAAACGCAACAAACGCTATTAACGCGATGAGCGAAATCACCTAGAGAACAGATTTCTTGCCTTTCCCGCTCGTCTTGCCTTTCTCGCTTTTTGGCGATCAAACCAACAAACGCCATGAACGCGATAAACTTCTTAATCAGTTTTTCTCGCATGTCGTGCCTTTCGTGCTTTTCTCGCTTTTTGTCAGTTAATGCTATAAACGCCATGGACGCCATTGAGGCATAAAGCATGAAAATTTCTTATGACAAGGAGGTTGATGCTGCCTATATTCGCCTTTCTGAATTAAAACCCACTGGTGTTATTGAGATATCCGAAGGCATTAATGTTGATGTCACTGATAAGGGGGAAATCATTGGGATAGAGATACTGGATGCTGCAAAGAAATTCCCATTGAAATCCCTTTTCATTTGTGAATATGAGCCTGAATTGATGCTGAGCAAGGTCTAATTTTATCGATTAAAGTAGCTTTCTCGGATTTCGCGTCTCTCTTTCTTATTTCTGAAGTATGACTTCGATCTCCGAGGCTCTGACTTCCGTGGCTCCGTTCTCACTTCTTTCGCTATGGCCTATGCGCTCTGCGGGTTGTTTTGCGTTTGAGCTATGACCTACATTGCTTTCAGCCTTTTTCGCTATGCGCTCTGCGCTATGCTGTTCTTACACAAAGCAATTTCTGCATGAACGTCCCATTTTTACACAGACGTGTACACGGGTAGCGGCCTGCGAAGATTAAAAGGACAATTGGGTACCGGAGTGTGCCATCGATGGTAGTGCTTGACGAGAGAAAGTTAATCAAACTAGTTAACAACGTCGACAACTCCAATTTGAAGTCTCAGCCGTTTTGTGCTAAAGTTTTTTTGGGAAAAGATTATGAATAAAACTCTTGCCCACCTCAGACATGAAGGGAAAGATCAGATCGTCAAAGACCGTTCCCGGACCATTATCAGCTTCGCAAGGCGACATGGAAATATTGTGGCCATTTATGTATTTGGCTCTATTGCCGCAGCCAAGAATAGATCCGGAAGTGACTTTGATGTGGCCATTATGGTTCAGGGCCGGATGAAAGGGATTGAGCGAGTTCAATTGGAAACATCCCTGTCGAATTTACTGAAGAAAGATGTTGACCTCGTCATATTTGGAGAGGCTTCTCCCCTTCTTCAGCACCAAATCCTCAAGAACGGCCGTCTTGTTTATGAGGGAGACCCGAAAGAGCGGGTGAGACAGGAGGTAGCAGCGCGCTGTGAATATCTTGACACTACGCTCCTTTACAAAGTAATCGAGACATATGTTTAGAAAATGGTAGATAAAGAGTTGCTTTCTAGAAAGCTATCGCGGCTGCGCTCCTATGTTGAGGCGTTAAAATGCGCTGAAGATATTGATTGGGGAAAATACCAATCTGATTTAAGAGCCAGAACCTTTGTAGAGAGGTACCTCCACCTTGCTATTGAGGAGGTGATGGATATTGCAAATCATCTTATTTCCTTTTACAAGTGGCGAGAGCCCACCGGGTATCGCGACCTATTTCAAATTTTAAAGGAAGAGGGGATCGTTAGCGAGAGATACTTACCTACATTTCAAAACATGGCATCTTTTCGAAATATGCTTGTTCACCGATATGAGTCCATCGACGATGAATTGGTCTTTAATATATTCAAGAAGCGGTTGGACGACTTTGAGCTCTTCGCCAAGCTAGTGGTTAAGTGGGTGGAAAGGCAAAAAGAATAGATAGGACAAGCCAAACGGAACATAATGTCAAATTTCAAGACTTAAGCTGGTCGCCTGTCTCGCTTATTACGTTATGCTCCATGCACTCTGAGCTAAGCCATCTATTTATTGCCTGAGGCTCCGACTCCCGAGGCTCTGTTGCTCCGACCTCCGACCTCCGACTTCTGGCCTCTGATTTCTATGCCTCTGATCTCCGACCTCTTGGTCTCCGGTGGAGAAATAGGAATGAAAATCAATTCCGCAAAGGAACTCCAGGTCTACCAAGAGGCGTATGCTTTGGCCATGGAGATATTTGAAGTCAGTAAAAGGTGGCCGTCCGAGGAAAAGTATTCGCTAACAGATCAGATCAGGCGCGCATCTCGATCAGTCTGCACAAATCTTCGTGAGGCTTGGGCGAAGCGACGCTACGAAGCACACTTTATCAGCAAGCTGACGGATGCGGATGGGGAGAACAGTGAAACCGATGCTTGGCTAGATTTTGCGAAAGATTGCGGATATTTGAATGGAAGCTCCCATCGGAGACTCACAGAGAGATGCTCTTCCGTGGGGAAAATGCTCGGAAGCATGCTGAAAAACCCCGGGACTTTTCTGATCCGCTGACTGAGATCGGATCTCCGACGTCCGACTTCTGACCTCTGATTTCTATGTCTTTGATCTCCGACGTCCGACTTCTGACCTCTGATTTCTATGTCTTTGATCTCCGACGTCCGACTTCTGACCTCTGATTTCTAT
>Ga0187886_1002478_pt1 | contig 14806 bp, 12 predicted proteins | sample June2016WEW_20_1_FD_133001 | JGI IMG/M metagenome (GOLD analysis project Ga0187886, IMG submission 133001) | Peatland microbial communities from SPRUCE experiment site at the Marcell Experimental Forest, Minnesota, USA - June2016WEW_20_150 | ecosystem: Environmental > Terrestrial > Soil >... | reverse complement strand
GCTACTGCCAACTATGGCAAGGCGCACACTTGGCATTTTCTCTACCACCAGTGCAAATGCGCGTACCAGAGTATCTAATCCTTTCTTTGGATTGAGTCTCGAAAGGAAAAGAATTAGCGGACCCGAATGCCCTGACAGATACCTGGACCTAAACTCACCACGAGGCGGAAGATTGATAAATTCTTGGATGTCCATTCCATGTGGAATAACGACAGAAGGTGGTTTGAGATTAAGATCACAAGTCTCATTTCGCTCACCCGATGCTGAATAAAAAAGTACGGATGCATTGTTAATTATTTTTCTAGCAAAAAGCCAATCGTAGAATTTTTTCTTCCGCACACTGATTTGACGTTGAATCGGAGCAAGAACGCCATGCGGCCATAGACCGTAAGGTTTACGATAGAGCCAAGCCAGCAGGTAGCCAGCCAGCACAGGAAAGGAGTAAAGAGAGTGTAGCATGATAAAATCTGCCTCACGAGCGTAGCGACGGAGGCGCCAGAGTATGGCAGGAGCAAATGCCCATCTGCCCCAAGCGGGAAAGGTCACGATACCGAATGTTCCCTGGCCACTTCTTTCTTTTGTCGAGGTGGCTACATCAGGTTTAACAAAGGCCTCTCGCCCTGGATTGACACGACCGGCCATGACCAAGACTTCCCGGTGTCCACGATCAGCCAAACTCTTCGCAATCATTGGCACCCCCACCAAGCCCAGACCACCTTTATGTGGGTTAGCGCCTTCAACAAAACTAAGCACTTTCATCTTCTATTTTTTAGACACACCTGCAGCTTATTCACTTTTTTTCCAAATATAACCGACGAACTTGCACAGTAATCTATCCACAATTGACATCAAACATAGATTCGGTTATCCCAGTTTTGGTGATGTTAATGAGACTTTGTTGCTGGTGCATAAATCCCGTAGCCAAGTCGCAAAGCGTGGCCCAGCCTTCGATAGCGAATAGCATTCTTGCACTCTTGCTCGCCCTGCCGCGCCCATCTGTGCCCTTAGTTCAACGCTTGTTACCAGAGAAGTGAGCCGATCCACCCACTCTTCTTCATTTGCTGCCAAATAGCCAGTAATGCCATCTTGGACAATGTCTCTATTCTTCCCTACTGGAGAACAAACTACTGGTATACCCATAGCCATATAAACTTTAAGTTTGTAACCTTCCTTCGATCGGTTATATTGATCATTCTCTAGTGGCATAATGCCGATATCAAACTTCTCTAAGTTCTCAACTTCACTTTCCATGCTCCAACGAACATTCACGACATTTAGCCAATTACCTCCTGGCTCCCAGGTTCGATTACTGACAACATGAATGACAACATGGCAACGTTGGGAAACTCGCGGTAGTGCAGCAGCTATAATCCGAAGTGGCCCTCCCTGATCATCAAGGAGTGTGCCCGCCCAGCCTATGATAACCGGCGTGTGCTCTGTGTGCAATTTGGGTCGGTAATAGTCCAGATCTACTACCGACTCTTGCCTCATTAGACGAGGCATAAGCGTACGAGCATATGAGGCGATATCCGCGTTACCTGTGTAAACCCAATCGGCTAACTTGATTCGCGTTGAATACTGACGCGGTGCAAGCAGATACATCGCATCGTCAAGCGCGTATATGAAAGGACGCTTCAATATGCGCCGAGCAAGGACCCATAAGAGAATCTCAAGGAATGGCTGTGAATTCCATTTGAGTAGTCCTCGTTGCACAAAAATCATGTCATACACCATTGCTCGTGCAATCTGGACAAGCCGCTTTGGCAAAACGAGCAGATACCAATATATTGCCTTGAGCACAAGCGCCAACCACTTCGGCTGTCTCACTCTTTCAATAAGTAATTCGTATGCTGATATGGATGAGGGCGGGAAAAACTGCACATCAATGTTTGCTTGGCGAAGGTATTTTTCAAACTGATAACATACGACACGACTACTGCCGTTTTTCCGCGTCAGTTCGGTAAACATAGCCAATCGAAGGCGTCGCCCAATTTGGATTCCCATTCACAAGCCCTCATCCTGGCGTAGATCAGGATATTCTTTCCGTAAGATTGCCATCAAGCAAACATCTTGAAATCTACCGTTACGAAAGTACTCTTCCTGCAAAATCCCTTCAACATGGAAACCGCATGACTCATATACATGGATTGCGAGTTTGTTCTTAGCATAGACCTTAAGATAAATTCGGTTCAGGTTCATTTCCGAGAATCCGAAATGAAGTATCAGCCGAACGGCCTCCTTCCCTAAGCCCTTTCCGCGGTACGTCAGCTCCCCTATTAAGGTATTTCCCAACTCAGCCTTCTGGTTTTTCCAGTCTATGTGGTCGTAGCCAATTGTCCCGATGGCCTTACCATCCCCCAGCGCCTCTATGATGAAAAGTTTACCATCCTGCCTTTTGAGCAAGTCTTGGTACCAAGCATCCTGACCGCTTATGGCAATGGGAAACGTATTAAAGAACCGCTGATAGTTTTCTGGGGCGTTCCGCCACCTTGCTAAGGTTTCCAAATCAGACCGCTCCAATGGTCGCAGAAGTATATGCGATGAGTTAAGCAACTTGAGTGGCCTATCGCCATGCGAGGTATTCATCGGCTATTGCCCTCCACGATCTTAATCAAAGATCTTGCCACTCTCTCCACATCGCCTCGAGAGAGTCTGAGGTGAATAGGAAGAGAAAGAAGCCGATTGCTGGCATTGCTTGCGTTCGGACACATGCCGCTTGCGTAACTGAACATCCGATACTGTGTATTGTCGAGGTAATGCATGCCTGGAAAAATCTGTTGAGCGTTGAGGGCCAAGATGACTTCATCTCGATTTGAAACCAATACCTGATACAGGTGCCGTGATGAATCGCATCCCGGCGCCACCGGAACTCGCTGAATTAACTCGCAATCCGAAAGGAGTTTATCATACCAAGCAGAAATCTGACGCCGGTATGCATTATCGGCGTCCAGGTACTTGAGTCCCACCAGCGCCACTGCCGCCATGATAGAGTTTCCGTGATACTTGTATCCAACATGCTCAACATCGTACTTCCACTTCTGGGGACCTTCGCCGTAGGTACGAGTATAGGTGTCTTTATTAATGCCCAACCAGGTCCATTTACGCACGGACTGATCCAACTCAGTGTCCGCGAAACAGATCATCCCGGCATCGGCAGTTGGCAGGTTTTTTACCGCATGGAAACTGAACACTGCGACATCGGCTTCGGCGCCAACATGCCGACCATTCAGTCGAGTTCCGGACATATGAGCGGCATCGAGGATGAGCTTAAGACCTTTCTGCGCGCAAAGCTGGGCAATCTGCGGGAGTCGTCCCGTGTTACCACCCAGGCCGACAAACATCACGGCTCGTGTGCGCGGTGTGATCCGCTCTTCAACCGACTGGGGACAAAGGCAGAGGTATTCATCCACATCGGCAAATACCGGCGTTAACCTCTCGTATAGAATTACATGATTCGTGGACACGAAGGTCAGCGGCGTGGTTATGACTTCATCTCCGTCATTCCATCCAATGTCTTCCTTCAGCAACCGAACGGCAAGATGCAGCCCTGCCGTCGCTGAATTTAGGAAATGTGCATGAGGTAGGTCCGTGTAATTCATCCATTGTTTTTCAAAATCAACCGTTTTGAGCCCAAGACCTGTCCAACCTTTCTCTAGGCACTCGCGTATCTCGATAAGCGTTTCTTCAATCCGAAAAGTTGGTACAAACAAGTGAATGGGTTCCATCATCAAATCCTCTCGTTAAATTATAGTTTCTTTCTCACTCTTATCTTACTGCGAAAATAGGGTATCACCTGGTTTGGGTTCTGTGCCGCTTTGCGCACTTTAAACAGAAGTCTTTGGAAGTAGAATCTCCTCTTTTTGCGCTGAATCTCTACCTGAAAGAGCTTATACAGGGCCAGGAGCTCCTCTTTGTCCATAGTCTCTGAAAGAAAAACATTGCGAGGACTCGTATGCTCGTAGTTAAGCCTCTCCCATTCCCACTCCGCACTGTTAAATACCAATCCCTTACTCAAGGCTAATTGCCATAGGGAAGTACCGGGTAAAGGTGTTAGGAGGTACACTTCCGCATAGGATATGGGATTTCCCTTTATGAACCGGAGGGTCTCCAGCATATCCTCCCGGGTCTCCTGAGGGCTGCCAATGACGAAAGAAGCCACCACCTTGATTCCAGCGTTGTTCAGGCGCCGGACAGCCCTTGCGCCATCCGCTACGGACACGTTGTCTCCCTTAAGGTAGCGCAAAACTCTCTCGGACCCGGACTCCAGCCCCATGCTTACGTGCGTCACATTCATTCGCCGCAGCAGTTCAATGAGTTCATCATCTACCAAGTTGGCTCGACAGTTGCAAAAAAAGGACACCCTGCGGTTGATACGCTTCGTTTCAATCAAATCTACGATTGCACGTAGCCGGGGCTTCGATGCCACAAACAGATCATCCGAAAACGTAATATACGGGACAGCAAACCTCTGCATCAGCAACTCTATCTCTTTCACCACGTATTCGGGAGAGAAGAAGCGCACTTTTCCCCAGAATTGGGTCGAGGCACAAAACACGCACTTATAGGGGCAGCCGCGCGAGGTGAACATGTGAGTCGGGGATCCTGCTGCCAACCCCATAAGCCCTCGATCAGGCAAAGGCAATCGGTCCAGCGGCTGGATCATCGGACGCATCTCGGTGATATGCAACTCACCCTGCTTGTCCCGAAAGACTATGCCTTTGACATGATATAACTCATCGGAGGTCAGGCGGCCGGTGGCCATCAAACCCACGAGTTCCGCCATCGTTTCCTCGCCTTCACCCAGTACGCCAATATCCATTTCCGGGGCAAGGCTCTCAGGAAGGAAGGTGATGTGAGGACCTCCTATCACGATGGGCAGGTCAAAACGTTCCCCCAGCCTGGCCAAAGAACGAGCTATACCATAATTCGCGCTCACGGAAGAAATCCCTAGGACATCGGGCTGGAATGCAGCAATCTCCTCAGAGGTGCCCCGATAAGTTATCCTTACCTGGACCTCAGGAACTCGCTCACGTAGGTGTGCGGCAATGTAGGCCAAGCCAAGAGGCATGTTTCTGATTTGTAGGTTTCGCGTGGGGTCTACCGCCCCAACCAGCAGTATCCTCATCCGTTTCCTTCTGAATAGAATGTACTAAGAGTTTGCTTGGGACATTTGTCAATTCATCAATTCAGTCAGTAGATCAATTAAGCAAGTGCGTACACTGGCCACTTGGAAATAGACTGCTGTATCAAGATGGAGCGATTTGCCGCACTATCGGATTCGGATTTCATTTCAAGTTATCCCGTTACGAGTGTCATTCAACTGGATGTCCGCCAAGTCATCTGATACAATCTGGACCAAGCCTTCACCGTAATGTCTCCATGAAAATGTTTCTGCCCTTTTCCGGGCAGAAACGGACATTTCTTGTAGAAGCTTTCGGTCTCGATAAAGACATATTATCCGGTCCGCCAAAGCCACCACGTCTCGCGATGGCACAACAAAACCTTCAATTCCATCACGCACTACGCTGCCTGCCTCGGGCGTTACTATACAGGGAAGACCGCTCGCCAATGCCTCGTATGTCACCAGTGCTGACCCCTCCGCCAAAGAAGGAAATACAAAAATGTCCGCCCGCGAGTAAAAACTTGATACCCCGTAGTGGGGAATATTGCCAGCTTCGACAAAATTCCCAGAATATTGAGAGCGCATATTCGAGACGAAATTTGGTTCAATAGGAGGACCAACAATGATCAATTCCGCGTCTTTCAAATTCGCTCGTTTCCATGCTTCTAATAGATAATGCACTCCTTTGCGAAAACTAAATTTTCCGACAAAGAGAGCACAGAACTTTCGGTTTGGAGTCGTTTCTCGATGGCGGGTGGCTGGTTGAAATTGCTCAAGGTCAACTCCAAATGGCAAAAGCCTTACCTTGGATAGTGGCACATTATCACCCGCTACCGAAGCAGCAACAGCAGGCGACGGAGTTACTATCCGATCCGCAAGTAGTACTTCCTTCCTCAAGCGCTCTCTAATCCGTGGGCCTATTCGAGTAAACACTGTCTCAATCCCCAAGGCCTTTGCCTCACTTGCCAAGATAACAGTAGCATCTGCTATGATGGGCACATCTAGAACTGTCGCAATTCCGATGCGCTTAGCTACTTGGAACGACAACAGTGCCGAACCCTCGAAAGCATAGAATACAGCCGGTTTGGGATGGCAGCGGTCAAGCCAGCGACTGACATAGAGATCATGTGCCAAGTAGGCAAAAAACTGAAGCCAGAAATAAAACTCTCCTCTGCAGAATGGAATCTTTACAGCGAGTTTAGCAGGAATTTCAAAAACTTGTAAGGACAATATTCGATCTTTTTCCAATTCGTCTAATCGCCTCTTCTTCAGCTCTCGCAGAATTCGTCCATCGACTGATGTCGGCAGCCAACGGAACATTGAATACGGGAAAGATTGCGGGTTGAAGTAAATGCCTGTAATAAACCTCCGAAGTAGTCTTGCTTTCTGGAATGCAAGTGCCACTCGATAAGAGTGCAGCTTCCCAGGATAGGAAACCACGATGTTTTCGTGCAGATTCACACCCTTACCTCAACGGGCCACGATGATGCTCAACTACACGTTGTAACCCCAAATAATTTCTACGCCATATACTCAGGTACAGATAGTCGAACATGGTGATCTTACGCTTGTTGATGAACAGGACATCTGTGTTATCGTGAGAAAAGCATATACGGTAAAAACCGCTTGCGGTGATTTTTTGTTTAATCAGTTCAACTTGCTGGTGCATCTCAGGAAAAAGGAAATCATGGAATTCTACGCTGATTTGTCCAATCTTTCCCAATTGGTGAGGAGTTAGAGTTAAGAACAGTTCACTCAAAGAATCAAGATACCGAACGACGTCAGGATAAAACCACCAATAATCATCCCAAAGAATGACACCGTGCGGCGAAAGAACTGACAAGGCTGTTTCTGAGTCGCGCTTACAAATCCCAAAACTATGCCCGCCATCCACGTAAACCATATCTATCGCGTCTGTTCCCACATAGTGGTTCAGCTTTAGCGTAAGCGAATCTGCTCTGATCTGGCGAATCTTACCAGCGAACTCGCAGCCTGTAAAGGCTTCTCCGACTCTGTGTCTCAATACCCGAATATGCATTTTGTCGGCTGAATGTTCTAAAGTAGGCAAGCTTTCTGAATCGACTTGGTCAGGCAAGTCAATCGTGTAAATTGTAGCGTCCTGGGAGGTGTTTAGTGCGATTGTGAGTATACCAACTCCCAAATAGGTACCAAATTCCAATACCCTCTTCGGAGCCCTTGCATTAGTTATCGCTGCAATAGTATAGTAGGAGGCAGGACTTCCCACCCCCCCAATCAGTTCTGGCAGGGGGCAACATATCTTCATCTGACTATCTAATCCCAGTCTTTGGACAACTTCGGCCAATCGGATTGGCTTAATTCTCGCTCGCGCTCGGAAATGAAGAGTCCGGAGTTCCTGCCTAGCCTTTGCTGAATAGCCGCGCGTTGAAGATGCGATCCAATCAAGACCGATGAGTTACACTATAAAAGAAAATCCAGAGGCAATCTTGCGCCATATTGTCATTGGGACATCTGCTGTTGCTTATGCGCCTCAATGTAAATGGGGAAATAGGGCCAACGAAGTCGTTGGGTCTCCGAAGAATCATACATTAGCGGAACAATAGACAACTTCTAATCCCTGGCAATCGGAAAGTTCGATGGCATTTGGCCCAGCCGATTCGCTGCTATGCAGAAACCAGCGAACAACCACCCATAGCCATTGACACTTCCATGGCCAGTAATCTGGCCCTGGAGCAGTATTATCCCGCTAAAGCCCGCAAGGAGCAATGGTAATGGGTTACCAATGCGCTTCACAGTTGTTACAGCGTCCTTCGTCAGCCAGAAAACAAACGCAATCCTCAATCCCATAAAAAACAATCCAATCACTGGACCCAACTCAAAGATATTACGCGACCAATCGTCCTCTGCATATAAGGCAAAAACCGTTTGGCTCGCAAATGCGTTCCCAAACCATCCGATTCCATAGCCAAAGTGAGGTGCTTGCGAAAGCGCCTTTGCAAAATTGCCAAAGTCGAAAATAATCCGCCCTATCGTCCCAAGTGGTCCATACAGTTCAGATTCAGAATAATAGGCACCCCCCAATCTTTCGGATATGGCCGCCAGAACTTCTCTGTTAAATAAACTAATGGTTGCCAACGTCCCTACAGCAATGATACAAAATAATACAACATCTCTAAACCTGTTTGCTTTATGTCGTAGTAGTAGAATGCTAAAAAGGGCAACGAGTATAATCAGGATTGATAAAATATAGGCACCCCTACTCCCGCTCAGTACCAGGTTCACTATTATGGCCACGGTTACTATGGATAGTAGAAAGCCTTTAACGGGGCGTTGTCTGTTAGGGAGCATCCAGTTGACAAGAAGCATCGCTATCAGGCTGCAAACAAACAACGATTGTCCCGTGCTGGATGTAAATGTCCCATAGGTTCGGACAAAACCTCTCGCCACCCCAGGATTATATAACCCGCCCTCAATAATGCCAGCATTGATTACCGCATCAGCTGAAGACAAAACTTGCAACCATACCAGTAGTACAATAGGAATAGCAACGAACAAAGTCTGCCGAATAAGGCGGTATAGATCGTCTTGATGGAAGTTTGCACCGATGACAAAAGCCAGAGGAATGTAGTAAAAATAGTTGCGCCAGCCGTATCCTAAAACCATTAGATCGGTAGCGCCAGCCCAGAGCTGGGCCAAGCCAACCACCAGAGCGGTTAATCCCAAAACGAGCCAACCTATGAGCAGTGGTCTTGCAGGCAGTGGCCGATAATTAAACAAGGCTAGAGCGTAGACGATCAGAACAAAGGGGTCTCGAATAAAAAACAGGATCTTGAATGCGTCTGGGAATATCCACTTCCGCAGCACCCCTTCAAAGATTAAGAGCCAGTAGATGGTGAACACAAGGTTGACAATTCGGCGGCGGTCACGCTCGGCACGAGCAGCAGATAGCGTTTCAGCGCCGTGGCCAATCCAGGGATAAGGCCTCCGAACACTTCCCTTATTATAGGCCACCCTGGGGATATTCACTGATTAACTCCTTCCAATACACGCAGATAAGCGGACGCCACAGCCCCCGGGTATGCTGTGCGAGGTGATCCGGCCGCGGCAGTCCGGAATGCTTGCCGCCGCTCAAAATCGGTAATAAAATCAGATAGATAACGTGTCAATGCTTGCATGTCGCCGAGAGGGCGATATGCGCCCTTCAAATTTCTCAGTCTGATCCAATCGTAATACCTACGGGGACAATGTCCCAGTGCCGAACTAATCAAGCCTTTCTTGTTCGCAAATGATTTTATGCTGAAATTGCAGTGAAGGAGGACCGTCTTTTCCCAAAAGAAAGTCTCGGATGGCCAATAACCGAGCCGACACAAAAAAATCGTGCTCAGGATCCGTAGGACTTAGACAGACCCTGATGGTATTTACAACCATGAGGAAAGCACGCAGTAATGCACTACTCCACCCCCCATAAGCTCGTGCCATGAACAATGAATTACGTGCCCATAAATAGGTAAATATCGGTTTCGGAGTCCATGAGCCTGGGTTGACTACGATGGCTCCCCAAACGATAGCTACCTTCCAACCGTGCCGCCAAGCTCGAGGCCCAATCTCGGTTTCTTCACCGTAAGAAAAATAGCGCTCATCAAAAACGTCAATCTCCTCCAGACATTGGCGTCTCAAAAGCATAAGTGTGCCATGCGGGAAATCAACCGGTTCCACAGTTCCAAAGGGACGGGGACTTGTAGGCACCAAACGCGCACCACGAACTGGTGAGAATCGCAACAATTGAGCTATACCATATTCTGGACAGACGACACCGATATTCGGGTCGTTTTGGATGCTTTCGAGCAGCATCCTAAGACATTTATTCTGGGGCAACGCGTCATGAGCACTCACAAAACAAAAATCCCCTTTCCCCATAGATAGCCACCGTTTCAAAAGTACATTTAGTCCTCCACCCCAGCCTTTGTTCCTGTCCAGTCTCACCAGTTCTACATTCGAAGGAAAGTTCACACGCAACGTCTCAAAACTGCTGAAATCCGAAGCGTTGTCTACAACGGTAACATTGACTGGTAAATCCTGCTCGAGAAAACACTGCACGGCGCGTATGCACTCCCATGGCCGGTTCCAGTGCACTATGAACACTGGCACAGGCTGCTCAATTTTTATAGGCAACACAAACAACCTCCTCACCACTATGTGGTAAAAGCCCCAGTAAAATGGGGGAGATCAAATAGCCATAAATTTGTGGCAATAACCACCCCGGGCTATAGTCAATGCGCTCTTTGCGCCAGATAGCCATACTGTCATGACACACCCATCCAGCTTGTTGTGACAGTGTGCAGATAGTTCTCCTAAGCCCCAAGCTTCCCAAAATACCATTATAACCCCTGGGGCTGAGTAACACTAGATGTCGGGGTGGATCCAACGCTCGCCAATTTTTACCAAATATCCGCGCAAGCATACCTACCGGATTGGGCGAAATGCTCACCAAGATACCGCCGGGCTTTAAGCACAACACCAGCTTGTTAAATACAGCCTTGGGGTCAGTGACGTGTTCTAATATGTGAGAAAGGGTTACAGCGTCATAACTGGACGGCTCCAGATTAGAATCTTCTATACCACACTGTGTAACATTAAATCCCATGGAAGCCGCAACATGGGCTGCCCGGCCGTCTGGTTCTATGCCCGCGACATTCCAGCCCAATTCATTCATAAGCCACAAGAACGACCCGTTGCCGCAACCAACATCCAGAAGCCTACCGTGAGGGCGAGAGGGCACAAATCGGACCAGACGGTGGGCGGCACTGCCAAGCCCCGGTAAAATCCTGGATAGCACCTTTAACCAACCAGTCTGTAAGGGCGCACGTTGCATCAGTCCCCTGTAACCGTAGGTGCGCTCCAGTGCCGCCAGCTTAAGCGAGAATCGAAGTCGCGTTAATCGAAGTCCGGCTACCGGTTTAAGTGGGTCGTCTGGTCTGGCATGGGTATAATAATCTGTCGGGTAAAGTGACGGAATCAGTTTTTCTCTAGGCCGTGGATCCATCCACAGGGAACTACATCTTTGACACCGTCGATAATTCCAAAATCCCTGAACGCGTTCGACATAGTCCTGACAACTAGATAGAGTTAATCTTCCCATACCACCGCAGACCGGGCACTTGGGTACAGGCTCAAGTTGAATCATAAGTATTTGCTCCAGAACTTTCTAAAAAATATGAACTGAATCAAAAAGTACACCGCTTCACGAACAAGCGCACTCCAATATGCGTAGGTAAGCGGAGGCCACAGCCGCCGGGGTATGCCGCGCCAGGTGATTCGTCGCGGCAGCCTGGAATGCTGCCCAGTGCCCAGGGCGGTCAAAAAGATTGGTCAGGCACCGTGTCAGTGCCTCCACATCCCCGTTGGGAAATGTCAGACCACATGGACCAATGGCGTCTTTTAACCCTCCACCTTCCGACCCGATCACAACACAACCACAAGCGATGCCCTCTAGCGCCACCACACCGAAGGGTTCCATCCAGATGGAAGGAACAATCATAACCCGGTGCGCGTTGAGTAACCTGGCCAGGTTGTGTCCCCGTTGCATGCCTGCGAAGCACACCTGCTCGTCGAGGCCAAGCTGTTGAGCCAGTCGCCGCAGAGCAGCTTCCTCCGGCCCACCCCCCACAATAGTCAGCGTCAGACATTGCCCCTGTGATCGGAGGTTAGTCAGCGCCTCTAAAACCAGATGGACCCCCTTGTCTGAAATGAGTCTACCCACGTAAACCAAGTCCCGGTCCCGGTGGATTTCTGACCTTTCGTAGAATACCGTGTTATCGTATGGGTCAGGAATCACCACCGAAGGAGGAAAATCGGCGGCAATAGCCGGGCTTATGGAGACGCCAATGGCAAAACGCAAAAAGAATCTTTTTAGGTGTCCTTCCCAATCCGGAGAGAGCCAGATATGATGGGCCACGACCCAAGGTCTACGAATCAGCAACAACGGCCAAGCAGCGAGGAGACTGATATTATTTTGAAAATAAACATCGCACCAGCGCACCAGATTCAACAAGCGCGCGGGGCTGGGCTGGCGGATAATCTCATAAGGAAAACGATCCGCTTCACGCGAAGGTGTCTGTGTAACCAGTTTGACCGAATGCCCTGCGCGTGAGAATTCACGCGCCAGAGTTGTAGAAACGGATTCGAGGCCACCGACGCTTGGATAGAAGGAGTAAGAGGAGATCAGAATCTTCAACTGTCATCCCCCACGCGATTTTCGGTTGAAGTGGGCTGTATGGCGCGCTTGCGGATGAGCAAGCAAAGCATATCCCCGGGAACAGGATCCCGCAAAAATAGCTTGAGCACTGTTACAGTAAGAGCGAGAGAGCGGCGTGATGTGATGCTTGATCCATCAGGAGGATAGCACCATTGACTCACGATTTCGAGTTGATTACGCAGTAGCACCCTTCTTAACGCCGTTAGTAACACAGGGTAGATGTGAGTGAGGTCCCCTTTGTGATCGAATTGCTTTAGGTGTCCAGACATAAAAAACCTAAACCGACAAAGCAGAGATTGAATGTTTGGCGTCGTCATCAAAAAATATCCACTGTTACTCAAGTAGTAGGCAACCGACGAAAAGAGATGTCCTGGATTTTCTAAATGCTCAACAACCTCAATTGCCGTAATGAGGTCGAACTTGATTTCTCCAAGATCAAGATCATCCGCGTCCAAGTCGAATTCAAGGCATCGCGCGCGCCGGCATTGAAATTGCTGTGTGTCTTTATCCACGCCCCACAAATTGGTGAACCCCAAGCCAGCCATTCATTCGAGCCATGCACCCGTCCCGCATCCAATATCCAGAACCGGCCCGTCTTGGCCAAGGTCTGCGGGCAGATAATTGACCAGCGAAGCATGAAGTCCGCTCACTGTGCGTTCAATCAATTTAGATGCTCCATTGTCATGCTTGAATTCACCGTATTGTCTTGGCTCATTTGGCGAAACACCCACACATAGTAAAACAGGGTTGGAAGAATGGACAGTGTGTCAATTATCACCATCAGAAAAAGGTTGTTCGGGCGCATGAGCAAGATGAGCACCGCGTTCAAACCTACCAAAGCAGCTGATCCCAATAAACGGTGATCAGCCCGGCCAAAAGACGCCAGCACAGCATCAAGTATGACCGTGGTATAACCAATTCCGCTACCAAATAGGAAAACGGCAAACTCCAATAAATAATCAAGGCTATAGTGATGGATGTGCAAACTCAGGACGCGATATGTGGCCATTGCTACAAGGGTATAGGCAAGGTATATCAGCAAAGCACCAATGATAAAGACGATACCTCTCTGCTTTCTCACTGCTAGGCTGGGCATTAACCGTAGCTGTCGGGCAACATACGCAGTCAAGACCCCTAAAAAAATGGAAATAACTTGGTTCAACCGCAGAAAAATTCCATAGCCAGCAATCGCGACACCAGTCGTAAAAAACGAGGCTCCCAAGAGGGTAATGTTATAGCTCAATGAATTGAAAATAACGCTAGCCATAGTCGGCTTGAGAAATCTCCACACTTCGGCACTGGTCTCTGCCTCGCTTTGTTGACCCGATGCACAAGGCATAGCCACAATGGTTCTCCACCACGCATACCAGGATAGACCCCATCCAAGCACAACCGGTAGCAGGGTTAATACCATTAGCAGACCAAAGTTCAACCCAGTTATGGTTATTGCCGCGACGATCAAAATCACCCGTACAACCGCAGGCACGGCTTGTACGATGCTTGATCTCTTGAAATTTCCACTGGAATAGAGCAGAGCATTCCAGAAACTCGTCCGCGCGGCCACTACGCCGATTACAGCAAACGCTGCCAACAGGTAGAAACTGTCCTGCGAGCGGAACACCTGGCTCTGAAAATACAGGATCGCCGCTAGGCCCAGCAAAAGTGCGAATCCAATCGGAACAATCCGCATGGCATATCGGAGACCGACTTTTTTGTACTGCTCCAATCGCTCCCGTTCGTTGCCATACTGCGTCGCCAACACCTGGAGTGTGTTTGCCAGACCTGCATCACTCCAGTTCGCAGCCAACATTAAGACGGACAATCCCACGGTGTAAGCTGCAAAGGTATCAGGCGAAGCCTTTGCCACAATCAGCAGCGTCGCCAAAAAGTTCATTCCAGCGACCAACACCGAAGCGGACCACAGGAGGGCTAGAGGTTGCAGGTGCCGGGCCAGAGGCACCAGCCCACTCAAAGGGGGCCAACCTCCCGCCCACCTTGTTCTGTCCGAGTTATGAATGATGATTCATCACCTCATATTTTCTGAGCACGACCAATAACTCGGTAGTTATCTGAAAACAATCCCCTTCTAAGAAAAGGCAACAACGATTGATAAGTCCGAGACATGAACGGAATCCGCCCAGATCTCTCCCTGGGGGACGTTGTTGAATTCTTTCACTTGTTTAGTTTGTTTGGTTTCTTTAGTTGATCTGGTTTATCTGGTTTTTTTGGTTTATCGAGTTTCTCTTGTTTAAATCTGCTCCCGTTATTATGAAGATAGGGTATTAAACCAATAATTTGTCATTGCGAGGAGCTGAGCGACGAAGCAATCCCATGAAAAACAAGATTGCCACGCAATGACAACGTGCGATGTTAAAATATTTATGCGTTTGTATTAATAAATCGAGAAAGGGTTCGCAGTTATCAGGCTGTTGAAAAACGCCCATCTGCGG
>Ga0187886_1002477_pt1 | contig 14810 bp, 14 predicted proteins | sample June2016WEW_20_1_FD_133001 | JGI IMG/M metagenome (GOLD analysis project Ga0187886, IMG submission 133001) | Peatland microbial communities from SPRUCE experiment site at the Marcell Experimental Forest, Minnesota, USA - June2016WEW_20_150 | ecosystem: Environmental > Terrestrial > Soil >... | reverse complement strand
GTTGACTTTTTCCTGTTCTCTTGTAAACTGAGGTTAAGTTGCCCTGAAAGGAGGGAACTGAAATGATTGACAGGAGAGCACGGCTGTTTTTGGAGGCGCTCAAGGACCGCCAATGGCGTGAGACTTTCCCGCAGAAAGCAATCACGCCCAGAGTGGCTGGAGGCCTGCGTTAATCTGGAGCTTGTAGAGTGCAAGATACACATGGATCACAAGCGATCCCACCTTCCGTGGCGGCCGTTTTTCAGGTGCCGCTTCCGTATCACGAATAAAGGGCTTTCGGCACTCCAGATAGGAACTTCCCCTACACGCGACGAGCTTTCATTGGCTACTCACCACGCTACGTGCTCTTCGTAGTTTTGTGGTAAGCATCATTTCGGCTACGCCTAGAAGGGAGGAACTGAAATGACTGACAGGAGAAGGATGATCCGTTTTGTGTTGAAGGTAGGCAGTCGAAAGTGGGGATCTCTTACCATTAGGCGGTCGGATCGTATGGACGGGGAGGGGCGGATTTGTTACTACTTTAAAATCCGGAAGTACGGTCGGACCGTGATTAAGTGGTATGGCGATCCTCCTAAGAAGGTTTCTTACCGCAGTGGGCAAGGAGGGTACGTCTGGCATCGCCCCGAGGACGGGATCTGGAAGCTCATTTGGCGTGTGATTCGGAAGGCTAAGCCAGATATCTGGTTTCCGCGTCCTGACGGAAATAGGGAGAGGGCTACCTGCAGTATTGAACATAAAGTTTCTCGAAGAGACAGGAAGAAGAGGGAGAAATGATGGAGTGTGTAGTAAGGATAAATAACCGGGGATGGGGGGTTGTTGAGGTACAGCGCACGGGGAAACGGAGGGATAAGCAGGGGCGAGTTGCTTACAACTTTAAGCTTTACCGGTGTGGTCACCCTGAGGGAAGCGATAGTGGAACTGTCTGGCATCGCCCTAAGGATGGCATCTGGAAGCTTATATGTCTCGTTATCCAGAAAGACCAGCCTGAGTCTTGGTTTCCGCGCCCGTATGTAAGAAAGAGGAGAGTTTAATAAAGTGCCAACAGCAATGTTGGCCTTTTCTTTTATTTTTGGAGTTCTTTAACTTTATCTCTAATTTTAATCGCCAGCTCAAAGTTGAGGTCATCGGCTTGCCTGCGCATCTCACGCTCTAACTTTCCTATGGTGCGTTTGCGGTCGTAGGGGGTTAGGGCTTCGGGTTTGATGTTTGCCAAGAAATCTTCGCTTACCCCCGCTTTGGGGTGGGTAATGTGGAGGATATCCTCTTCTTGCTCGATGATTTTTCCGCGGATGGGTTTATGCACCGTTTGAGGGGTAATCTTGTTGCGACGGTTGTAGTCCAGCTGGTAATTTCGGCGCCGATTGATCTCGGCGAGTGCCGCACGCATTGAGCCGGTAGAGGAGTCCGCATAAAGAATTACCTGTCCTCCGATGTTGCGTGCGGCCCTTCCCATTGTTTGGATAAGCGCCGTTTTGGAGCGCAGAAACCCCTCCTTATCGGCATCCAATATGGCAACGAGTGTTACCTCGGGCAAATCTAATCCTTCCCTAAGTAGATTGACACCGATCAAAACGTCAAAATCTCCGCGGCGTAAGTTATCCAAAATGTCGCTTCGTTCCAAAGTTGCCACGTCGGAATGTAGGTAGGTGGTACGGATTCCTTTTTCTTTGAGATAGTCCGACAAATCCTCGGCCGTGCGTTTGGTTAGGGTTGTGACGAGGATTCTCTCCTTTTTGGGAACGCGTGCTTCAATTTCTTTAATCAAATCCTGTACCTCATCCTTGGCTGGGCGGACGGAAACCTGCGGGTCTACCACCCCAGTTGGCCGTACCAACTGCTCCACAATTCCTCCGTGCGGTACTTTCTTTCCTTCATTTTTCTCCTTTCGTGCGTCGAGTTTGGCTTGGTCTATTTCCCATTCGTCCGGTGTGGCTGAGGTGTAGATTAGGCGGGGGACATCATGGTAGAACTCCCCAAAGGTTAATGGGCGGTTATCAAGCGCCGAAGGTAGGCGAAAGCCGAAGTCGATGAGGGTTTCTTTGCGGGCGCGGTCGCCGTTATGCATACCTCTGAGTTGAGGCACCGTCATGTGAGATTCGTCGATAAAGACGAGAAAACGGTCTCCGTAGGCGTGTTTAAAGTAATTGATGAGGGTATAGGGGGGGTCTCCCGGGTTACGGCCGTCAAAGTAGCGGGAGTAGTTTTCAATCCCGTTTACGTAACCGATTTCCTTTATCATCTCCAAGTCGTAATTGGTGCGCCGCAATAATCTTTGTGCAGCTTCTTCCTTACCTGCTTTTTTGAGTCGAGTAAACTCTTTTTCCAGATCGGCGCGGATGGTGGGCTCCGCTTGCACAAAGGTTTGGGGGGCGGTAAGGTAGTGTTTGGCGGGGTAGATTACGATTTTGTGGAGAGGCTCTCCCAGAGTTTTCCCGGAAACCGGTTCCAGCCGGCGGATTTTGGAGATTTTCCCGCCCTTAACCTCAATTCGGTACCCTAAATCATCGTAAGCGGGGTAGAGGTCGAGGTAACTTCCACGCACCCGGAAAGTCCCGCGGGTAAACTCAAACTCCGACCGCTCATACTGGAGCTCCGCAAGACGGCGAGAGATTTGGGAAAAATCTGCGGGTTCTCCAACCTGTCCTTCCCAAACAAACTTTCCCCATTCCAAGGGGGAGCCGATGTTGTATATGCAGGAGACCGAGGCGACAACAATTGTGTCTGGGCGGGTTAGGATATTGGCGGTTGCTTGAAGGCGCAGTTTGTCAATAAGTTCGTTGATCTCAGCCTCTTTCTCTATATAAGTGTCGGTTTGGGGGATATAGGCCTCGGGTTGGTAGTAGTCATAGTAGGAAACAAAATAGGAAACGGCATTAGCGGGGAAGAAATCCCTGAGTTCCTGGTAAAGTTGGCCGGCAAGGGTTTTGTTGTGGGAGATCACGAGCGCTGGCATTCTAAGGCCTTGAATGACGTTGGCGATCGTAAAAGTCTTGCCAGAACCTGTGACTCCCAAAAGCACTTGGTCCTTAAGGTTTGCCTCTACCCCCTTGATTAACTTTTCAATCGCTTGTGGCTGGTCACCAGTTGTCTTAAACGTCGATTTAAGTTGGAAATTCATATTCTTATTATATCCTCGTTTATTTGAGATTGAGTTCAAAAAAGAGGTTGATGAAAACATCAACCTCATTCGAACGTTATTTATTGGCGCTATAGGAGAATGTGTTCTTGATTGTAATCGTCGACCAGCTGTCCCCGAACGTTCTCCCACTTGATAATTGTTACAGGAGATGACCACGTGATCTTGGGGTAGAAGCGGCGCAGATCCTCGGCCATTTGGGTTTTGCTTACATAGCCGTCGGCTTCCCATTCTTCCTGGACGACCTTGGAAAGCTGGCAGTGTCTGACGGCGACAATGTCAGCCTGCACGCACCAAGGTTCTAAGTGGCAACAAATCATCACCGTCATCCCGGGCTTATACAAGCGGTATCCTTCCCGGATGGTGATGCGCTTTCGGTTCGCTACAATCGCTTCACGCATAGCAGGGTCACGGGCAATCAAGACCGCGACGAGAGGTGGTCTCTTCGGTGTAGCCACAGTTTCCTCCTTTGGAATAGTTTCTTTGAATATAACTTGAAGACCTTATCCTGTCAAACGTTACTTGGAGCGTTCAGAATTTGCTAGGGAAGTGTTACTGGTAGTTAACTAAAAAGAAGATCTTAGCCTTTGCCTTGAGGTCTGCAATCCATTGCGTGTACTGCGAGTTTAATTTTTCCTGGTAGATTTGGCTTTTGACGTCATCCGTTACTTCACTGATCTTCTTGCCAGCGTAAGTGCTTTTGTTTGCTGCAAAATAGTCTGAGATCTCCTTGTTGCTGATGGTGATTTTAGGTCCTAGGATTGCCTCCGCGATCTTTTGGACTTTCAACTGGTCAAACAAATCCACCCTTGTCATCCCCTGGGCAACAAGCGCCTCATCCAGTGTTTGGCCTTGACTTTTGAGGCTGTCTTCGATTGTTTTTATCTGGGCATTTATATCAGCGTCGCTAACCTTTACACCTTCCCGTCCCGCTTCTTGAAAGACGAGTTCGTTGCTAATCAGCCCATCTAAGACCTGTTTTCCTCCCTGTTGTTCGAGCTCTCTAATGACGGCGAATCTAGTAATAGGAATTCCGTTTACAAGGACTGCGGTGGAGAGTGTTGCCGCGGTGGCTAGTACAACCACAATTACTACTCCCAAAACAGCAATTCTAAATTTTCTGTTTTTCAATAGAGGTCTTAGATTTAGTCTGGTTTTTGGCAGATGCACCTTTTGGATAAGACTAATGAAATTTTTGCGCAAGCGTTCCAATAGTTTCATTTAAGTTCGCAACAAGAATTGTAGCACTGAACGATATCTACCCCGACCCGGAAATGTTTTTGCAGAACTTAATTAGTTACAAAATTGAGCTCTAGGATCTTTCATGCTAGTGGTTTTAGGAGTTCCACTTGCATATCTAGCAGTGAGTTTTGTAAACTGACAACTACCAACTATGGCCCAGCTTACCGAGCGGCAGATCGAAATCTTAAAAGCAATCATTGAGGAGTTTGTTAAGGGGGCGCAACCGGTGGGTTCGGAGGACCTGACCGAGAAGCGCCAGTTTCCTTTTTCTCCGGCAACGGTTCGAAATGAAATGGCTGTCCTCCATCGGGAGGGTTTTATTGAAAAAACCCATTCTTCCGCGGGGCGCAAGCCCTCGGAGTTGGGACTTCGCTACTATCTCACTTCCTTAATGCAGGAACAGGCGTTGCCTGTGCTTCAAGAGGTAGCGGTTAAGCAACGTCTCTTTCAGTACCGGCAAAGTCTGGCACGGATGTTGCGGGAAGCAGCAGTGGCTTTGTCGGAAGGAACTGGATACATCGGGATTATTACCACCCACGAGGGGACTGTGTTTCATGCAGGAACAAAAAACATTCTTGAACACCCCGAGTTCTTCGATATTAATGTTACCCGTGCCGCTCTTAACCTGCTGGATAGCTTTGATCTTCTGCACGATCTTTTCTCCCGCGCCCCTGATCCTAAAGCGGTGACAGTTTTAATTGGGCGGGAATTAGGATTAGCAAACTTGGAGCCGGTGGGGTTGGTCTTCGCTCACTACGGGAATGAGCAGAAGGGGGGAGAGGTTGCAGTTCTGGGTCCTTCTCGCCTCAACTTCCCCGTCGTCGTTCCCCAGGTCCGTTATTTCGCCCAGCTTTTAACGGAACTGTCCTCCTCTTTCTAAAGTTCTTAGGTTGACTTACTTTGCCCTTGGCGCTTATACTTAGTGTGATTTTTGGTGGGTTCTGCCCACCGATTTTGTTAATAAGGTAATGGCAACAACAGAATTTTCTGCAGCAATTAATCAGCTCGCGGCCGAGCGGGGAGTTTCCCCAGAGGCAATTATTGATGGGGTGAAACAAGCCCTTGCCGCAGCATACCGCAAGGACTACGGTGTGCCCGTTCCTGAAGTGGCGGAGGGAGAAGAGATAAAGGACGACATCGAGGTTTCACTCAATTTGGAAACAGGAGAGGCACGTATCGTTAAAGATGGTAAGGACGTTACGCCCGCAGGATTTGGTCGCATTGCCACCCAAACTGCCAAGCAAGTAATCCTGCAAAAGATTAGGGAAGAGGAGAAAGATGCAATCCGCATCGAGTTTAAGGGTAAGGAGAAAAGTATTGTCTCCGGCTACGTTTTCCGCGTTGACAAGGGTGTTGTATTTATTGATTTGGGCCGTACCCAGGGAATTCTTCCCCCGCCTGAGCAGATAACTGGAGAACAATATCGTACGGGGCAGCGAATTAAGGCGCTTGTAAAAGAGGTCCAAGAGGGAACGCGCGGGCCTGAGGTTCTTCTCTCGCGCACCGATCCCGATTTTGTTAAAGAACTTTTTGCTCTTGAGGTTCCCGAGATTTCTCAAGGGGTTGTAAAGGTTGAAGCCATTGCTCGCGAAGCGGGGCGGCGTACTAAAATGGCTGTTTCCTCAAGCGAAGAAAGGATTGACCCTGTAGGTTCCTGTGTTGGGCAAAAAGGAGTGCGTGTGCAGGCTGTGACGCGAGAGTTGGGGGAGGAGAAAGTGGATATTATTCCTTACTCTGCGGATGATGAAACCTTTGTTGCCTCAGCTCTTTCCCCGGCAAAGGTTCTCGAGGTTAAGTTGAAACCTAAGACTCGCTCGGCCCAGGTGGGGGTGCCTGAAGATCAGCTTTCCCTTGCAATTGGTAAGGAAGGACAGAACGTTCGCTTGGCAGCTAAGCTTACGGGCTGGCGGATTGACATTAAAGGCGCTGGAACCGCTTTTGCTGAAGGAACTAAGGGTCTTGAGTTAGCGGGACTGGGATTGTCTTCACGCGTTGTGAAGTTGCTTTCTGGTACGGGGGTAGGGAGCATTGCCGATCTTCGGGCGAAGTCGGAAGAGGAGATTATGGGGATTAAGGGTTTGGGTCCCAAAGCGGTTTCCGAAATTCAAGAGAAGCTGAAATCGGCTCCGGTAGAAAAATGAGGGACGTGAAAAGATGGCGAAAAGTAAAAAGAATGAACTTCACACAACCAAAGGAAAACACACGGCAGCAAGACCTCCGGTAGTTGTTATTTTAGGTCACATTGACCACGGCAAAACTACTCTCCTTGATTACATCCGCAAGACCCGTGTTGCCGCTAAGGAAGCGGGAGGAATTACCCAGAGCATTGGAGCTTACCAAGTAGAGGTTGGGGGGACGGATAATCGGAAAATAACTTTTATTGATACCCCGGGCCATGAAGCGTTTTCTCAGATGCGTGAGCGTGGGGCGCGAGTAGCGGATATTGCAGTACTTGTTGTTGCGGCGGATGACGGAGTTAAGCCTCAGACGGTTGAAGCGATTGCTCATGCTAAGGCGGCGGGAGTTCCTCTTATTGTAGCTTTGAACAAAATTGATTTAGCTGGCCCACAAGATGTGACCAAAGTTACGGGTCAGTTGGTGAAGGAGGGGGTTATTTCCGAAGGCCAAGGAGGAAAGGTTCCTTTTATTTCCGTTTCGGCCAAAACTGGGCAGGGGATTCCAGAACTTCTCGAGATGATTGGATTGGTTGCGGATCTTTTAGAGCTTAAAGATGAGAAGGACGTTGATCTTGAGGCTGTGGTAATCGAGTCTCTGCTTTCTCCTCAGCAAGGTCCTTTAGCGACCTTAGTGATTAAGAGGGGGACTTTGCGAGTGGGGGATCCAATCTTTGCGGGGGCGGTTTCGGGAAAAGTTAAAGCCTTGATCAGCGATTTGGGTAAGCACATTTCTGAGGTTGGGCCGGGTACGCCCGTGCAGGTCCTGGGATTCTCCGCGGTTCCTCCTGTAGGTAGCATTGTGGGCAAGAGTCCTTCAGGTGTTAAAAAAGAGGAAGCTGAATCTAAGCCTCTGGCGGAACAGGCAAATAATCTCAACGTTATCTTGCGCGCAGACACACAAGGATCACTTGAGGCGGTTTCCTTGGCACTGGAAGGGTTGCGTGTAGATGATAAAGGTGTAAACCTTCTTCTTAAGAGTGTGGGGCCGATTGGAGATGCGGATGTTCGTTTGGCTTCTACGACGAAGGGAGTGGTTTTGGGTTTCAATACACCAATCGTTCCTTCGGCGCAGAAGCTTGCTGATGACTTGGGTGTGGGAGTCCGTTCGTTTCCAATAATCTATGAACTCCTCGAAGCAGCGGAGAAACTAATCTCGGGGGCACGGGTTCTCGAGGAAGAGAAGAAGGCGCCGGAAGCGGAGGTATTGGCAGTTTTTACGTTGAAAAGTGGTGATGTTGTGGCTGGAGTGCGGGTCTTAAACGGAAAGATTAAGTACCGCGATCGTGTAAAAGTGCTTAGGGGGGAAGAGGAAGTTCATCAGGGAAAAGTACGAGGGTTGCGGATTGGGAGAGAGGATTTTTCCGAGGTTAAGACTGGGCAGGAAGCGGGAGTTCTTGTTCGTCCCGGCTTTGATTTTAGAAAAAATGATCGCATCGTGGTATCCTCATAAATAGATAGGGAAAATGGTAGAAAGGAAAAAAGTTTCCAAGAAAGCTAAACAAAAAGTATCTTCCAAAGCCCGTCCTGCGACGGAAAAAAAAGATGTGAAAAAGATTGAGGCGCTTGGGAAAGAGAAGGCTGCGCTAGTAGAAATTGCGGCGATTCATGAGAAGGATACAGGATCGCCCGAGGTGCAGATTGCCATTTTAACCAAACGGATTCAAGAGTTGTCTGAGCATCTTAAGATTCATAAAAAGGATTTAAGCTCTAGGCGCGGCCTCTTGGGCCTTGTCAACAAGCGTCGAAAACTTTTAATGTATTTGCTGAAGAAAGACGAAAAACGATACCAGAAGATTACGGAAAAACTAGGACTGGAAAAGTAAGTTAATTTAAGGTAAACTTTCTCCTCGTTTTCTGCCTCTGGTTCTTAAACTATGTCAAAGGTAATAAAAAAAGAAATTGAGTTTGGGGGTCGGATCCTTTCCTTAGAGTATGGGGAGTTGGCAAGCCAGGCAAACGGTGCCGTTCTCGTCCGCTATGGGGATACGGTGATTTTAGCGACCGCAACTTCTGCTCCTGCTCGCGAGGATGCGGGATTTTTCCCATTGACTGTGGATTACGTGGAGCGGCTTTATGCGGGGGGAATTATTAAAGGGTCCCGTTTTGTAAAGCGGGAAGGTCGCCCGTCCGATGAGGCGATTTTGTCGGGAAGATTGATCGACCGCTCTATCCGTCCTCTCTTCCCTAAGGAGTTTCGCGATGAAGTTCAAGTTGTGATTACGGTTCTTTCCGTAGATTTGGAGAATGACCCTGCGGTTTTGGGAGTGGTTGGGGCATCCGCCGCACTGGCCTGTTCAAACATTCCTTGGGAAGGTCCAATCGGGGCTGTGCGGGTAGGAAGGGCAACCTCAAAAAGCGGTTCCGCGGAATTTATTCTCAATCCTACGGGAGCGGAAGTGGCTGTTTCGGATTTGGACTTGATTATTTCGGGGAAGGAAGACGAAGTGGTAATGGTGGAAGGAGAGGCGGGAGAACTTCCGGAGGAAGAGATTCTTAAGGCGGTTGAGTTTGGTAAGAAAGAACTCCCCTCAATTACCAAACTGATCGGGGAACTTGTTAAGGAAATTGGAATAGAAAAGCGGAAGGTGGAGTCCGATCCTCAAATCAAGCACATGATGGAGGATCTGCGCGATTTTGCGCTCGCTCCTCTTAAGAAACTGGTTGAGGAGAAAACAAATAAGGAAGAGTTTAGCGAAAAGATTCAGGCGCTTTCCGAGGAAGTTTTCAAGAAGTTTGAAGGAACTTACCAAAAAATGGCTATGTCCACGGCGCTTAATAATCTTACTAAAGAGGCGGTTAGGGAGTTGGTAATTAAAGACGGTAAGAGGACGGATGGGAGAAAGTTGGATGAAGTACGTCCACTCCATATTCGGGTTGGAGTTTTGCCACGCACGCACGGTTCGGCTCTATTTCAGCGCGGAGAGACCCAGGTCTTAACTACGGCTACCTTGGGTTCAACTTCCCTCGAGCAGATCTTGGAAGGACCAACGGGAGAGGTAACAAAACACTTTATGCATCACTACTATTTCCCGCCCTTTTCTACGGGTGAGGTTGGGAGGATTGGTTCCCCGGGAAGACGCGAGATCGGTCATTCTGCTTTGGCGGAACGAGCGCTTGAGCGAATGATCCCGTCTACCGAGCAGTTTCCCTACACGATCCGTTTGGTTTCTGAGGCACTTTCTTCCAACGGTTCAACCTCGATGGCTTCGACCTGTGGCTCAACCTTGGCTCTTATGGACGCAGGAGTGCCGATTAAGGCACCTGTTTCCGGGGTGGCGATGGGACTCTTTACCGACGGTGAAACTTTCAGGGTTCTAACCGATATTGCGGGGCTTGAGGATCAATGTGGAGATATGGATTTCAAAGTTACTGGGACGGAGAAGGGAGTTACGGCGATCCAAATGGACTTGAAGGTTAAAGGTCTTCCCCACAAAATTATGGTTGAGGCCTTGGCGCAAGCACACAAAGCGCGACTCGGAATTTTGGAAGAGATGCTTAAGGTGCTTGGAAAGCCTCGGGAAGCGGTTTCTAAGTATGCACCTAAGGTGGCAGTAGTTAAGATTCCGGTCAATAAGATTGGGGAAGTGATCGGTCCTGGTGGGCGGATGATACGAAGTATCACTGAACAAACTGGGGCGATAGTTGACATTGAAGAAGATGGGACGGTTTGTATCTCAGGTCAGGACGAGGGGAAAGTAGCTGAGGCGAAAAAGATTGTTGAGGACCTTACCCGCGAGGTAATGGTTGGGGAAATTTTTGAGGGAACAGTAAAAAGGCTTATGGATTTTGGAGCGTTTGTGGAGATTTTGCCTGGCAAAGAGGGGATGGTTCATGTTTCGGAGTTGTCCTACAACTACGTTTCCAGACCATCTGATGTAGTTAAAATCGGCGATAAGATCAGGGTTAAGGTGATTGAGATTGATCAGGTGGGAAGAATCAACCTCTCTAAGAAGGCTTTGGAAAAGCCGCCTGAGGGGGTAGCTCCTCGGAGCGAAGCCCCTGGTGGAAGAACCATGCATGGTGAGCGCCGTCCGCAAGGAGGACGCCCGTTTGGTTTTCGCGCGGACTACCGCCGAGACCGTCCTGCAGGAGGTAGGGAAGAGAGGTATGGATCGCATCGCCCAGGTGGGTACAGGGACCGTGATCGTGGGGGTTCCTCTCGGCCCTTTAGTCACTGATAGTCGGGAATGGAAAAGAAAAAAGAAGAACTTCTCACCCAAATTGATCGTGTGGTTAAGACCTGCCACAACTGTCGCCTTTGGCGGACTGCGATTCATGCCGTTCCTGGTGAGGGAAGCGAGCACGCATGCGTGATGTTTGTTGGGGAAGGTCCTGGCTACAACGAAGACAAGCTTGGTCGTCCTTTCGTGGGACGCGCTGGGGTTCTTCTTGATCGCTTACTTTCCCGTAATGGTTTAAGACGTGAGGAAGTTTTTATCGCTAACGTTGTGAAGCACCGTCCGCCTGAGAACCGTGCCCCGATGAAGGATGAAGTTCGTGCCTGCTTACCCTACCTTTTGCAACAGATAAAAGTGATTAATCCAAAGGTTATTGTTCCTTTGGGACGCTCTGCTTTAGAGGTTTTTATTAAGGACAAAGGGATTAGTGAGATTCACGGTCAGGCGTTTAAGGTGGGAAATCGGATCATCTTTCCGCTCTACCACCCTGCTGCGGCCCTGCGTTCGCCTTCGGTACTTAGGATTCTTGAGCGGGAGTTTAGGGATTTGCCTAAGGTTGTGTGTGGTGATCTTACTCCTGCCGAGGTCGAAATTCAGGGCAAGGATAAGAATCAGATGAAATTAATTTGATGATGAATATGCAAACTGGTGCCAAAGGTTGGTTGAAGTTTATTCCTATCGGCGGGGTTGGAGAGGTAACGAGGAACATGTACGTTTATGAAACGCCCAACGATATGGTCGTTGTAGATTGTGGGATCGGTTTTCCTCCTGAGGAAGAAGGTGCGCCGGAAAATGAACTTCTCCTTCCCGACTTTTCCTACTTAATTGCTAATCAAAGAAAACTGCGTGCGCTTTTGATTACACACGGTCACGAGGACCACATCGGGGGGATTCCTTATCTTCTTAAGAAGATTCGCGTCCCAGTGTATGCCGCCCGGCTTCCAGCGGGGTTAATCCGAGAAAAGCTTGAGGAGCGCGGACCCAAAAAGGTTGATATAAGAGAAACCATGGATGGGCAGCACATCAAGCTAGGCAGTGATTTTTCCTTCGAGTTTATCCGATTGACCCATTCCATTCCTGACACAATGGCAATTGCCCTTAGTACACCTCTTGGCGCGGTGATTCATACTGGTGACTTTAAACTTGACCCTACTCCTTTAGACAGAAGGCTCGCTCAGTTGGGAAAGATCGAGGAGTATGGACGAAGGGGTGTTTTACTTCTTGCCTCTGATTCTTTGCGGGCGGAACGTGAGGGTAGTTCTCCTTCGGAGCGGATCGTGGGGGAGACATTCTTCCGTGAAATTCAAAAAACGCGAGGTCGTGTCTTTATCACAATGTTTTCCTCGGATGTTTCCCGTATTCAGCAGGCGATTGATGTTGCCGTAGCTTTAGGGCGAAAAGTGACTCTTGCAGGACTGTCTTTGGAGAAGAGTTTTGAGGTCGCTCGCAATCTTGGGTACTTGGTGGTTCCTAAAGGAGAGGTAATTGACAATGCGAAGCTCAAGAAGCTTCCCGTCTCATCTCAACTGATAATTGTTTCTGGTTCCCAGGGGCAGTCAAATTCTGCCCTTGCTAAAATGGCACGTGGTGAGCACCGCGCATTTAAGATCGGACAGGGAGATTTGATTATGTTTTCTTCTGATCTTATTCCTGGAAGTGAAGATCGCGTTCGCAATTTGCAGGAACAACTCAGGGAGATGGGGGCAAAGGTTTTGTACTTGGAGGAGATCCCTGAGATCCACGTTTCCGGTCACGCGTATGCTGAGGATTTGAAGAGGATGATTCAAGCGGCGCGGGGGCAATATATCATCCCGATTGGCGGAACGGAAGAGTCGATGAAGGCATATGTTAAGTTGGCGCGAGGCTTTAACTATCGCGATAATCAAGTTTTTCTGTTGGAGAATGGACAGGTGTTGGAGTTTTATCCTTTTGAGAATGGTGTGGCCGCACGGATTTCCGGGCGCCTCAATCTACGGGAGTTTTCGGTGACGCAAGATTGACTTTTACCCGGAAATCTTATAGTATTCAATTACCGTTTCCAATTTCAAGAAAGGAGGAAGGCCATGTGTAGGCAGAACTGTGCTTCTTATGTACCTCCGACGGAAGGGCAGTACGTGGCGAGATGCCTGATAACGGGAGGAATATGTAATCCCAACCTTCCGTCCTGTGCTTATAAGCCACAGGCGGCGCCGGTTGCTCCAGATGGTCGGGTTGTTTCTGCTGGAACACTTCAGGAAGAAAGGGAAGGTTGGAGGGATCGGGTAGGAAATCAGATGAATTAGTGGGGAACGGCTTTAAACGGCGATCTTCTACACTCTAGAAGGTTGCCGTTCTTTTATTAACTTTTATCCTGTAGTGATTGACGGGAGGACATTTCCGTGTTTAAATTAAAGTATCTGCCGTTTCGGATTGTATAAAGGTTAGTTAGAGCTTCGGATCTTGCTTGTGGGTGAAGATTTTTTACCGGTAGGTAAGGTCCGGTGCTCTAGACAGGTGCCGGTTCTCGGAAGATCCCTAAGAGAGGCTTCGGCTTCTCTTAGGGCCAGGAATCTGCTTACGAGAATTTGTGAGTATCATAACACATCTTCTCATTGGTAAATTTCTGGACTTGTCAACACAACTTTCCCGTGGTAAACTATAAGACATAAGCACATCGCGCAATTCCGGCGCGGTGCGTATTTTAGGAAAGGAGAGATTCCCATGGAAGAGCCGCGTGCAGTAGTTCTTCGTTGCCCTCTTTGTGAAAAAGAAGGCAAGGGTTCGTGTTCGGTTCCGGCGGAATTCGTTTGGGTTCCGAACGTCGAGGACGTTAAGAGGCTGGGTAAAGCTTACGCCGCGCTGATCGAGACCACGGGAGATGGGCATGAGCGTGGTCGTGGTCTTTGCGGACCGCACGGAAACCTGGTCCGGAAAGCTGGTGTTAAGACCTACCAGCTCAGCCAGATCCTCGAACGGCGCCAGAAAAAGGCTCTGTCGACTTTGGCTGATCTCCTTGGCGCTGAGGAGTCCGCCGAGATCACCGAAAAGGTCGTCAAGGCCGACGCGCGACGCGCCAAGCGCACATCCAAGAAGGCCGATGAGAAGAAGAAGAAGGAGCAAACTGATTAGGTGTTTAGATTCTACTCACCTAGTCTCTCCTTACATCTCTCACAGGCAAGATACACAAAAGCCCCGAGCAATTTATTGTCCGGGGCTTTTCCCTTTTCTGGTCCTTCTTGCTATTTGACTATTTCACCTTTCCCTGCTATCCTCTTGACGGATGGCAAAAGTTTTCGGCATAAATAGGTTTGTACCCCGCGAGGGGATATTGACCCGTTAGTCGTTACTTTCTTTGGGATTGCTTTTGCCAGCCCGGGGCTGGCTTTTTTATGCCTACGGGGCCCGTAGCTTAGTGGTAGAGCGCGTCATTTGCAATGACGAGGTCAAGGGTTCGACTCCCTTCGGGTCCACCAAACAACCTCGCGAAGCGAGGGCAGCACTTTGACATTGTCATAGGGTAATGAATTGCTATCAAGAAAGAGAAATTGATAGCGGAAATGAAGGTCTTTTTATTTTAAGGTAGATGATGGATGCCTTGGGGCAAAGAGCTGATGAAGGACGTGCCAGACTGCGAAAAGCCTCGGTGAGCTGTCAAGAAGCGCTATCAACCGGGGATTTCCGAATGGGGTAACCCAGTCCATATGGACTACGCTTAAGCCAAATTCCCGCCTTTCGGTGGGATATTAACTTAAGTGAAGGAACTCAGCAAAGTGAAACATCTTAGTAACTGAAGGAAAAGAAAAGTCGCGGAGCAATTCTCCGAAGGCGGCCCGACGCTTTGGCGTCGGACCTAGTTCGGAGAGGTAGCTTCTGCATATTCCCCTAGTAGCGGCGAGCGAAAGGGGAAACGCCTAAACTCCGACGTAAGTTGGAGGGTTGTAGGACCTGCATAACGGAAGATCAATGGTAGGAGAATGTCTTGGAAAGGACAGCCAAAGAGGGTGAAAGCCCCGTAGCCAAAATCGGCGATCTTCTAGCAGGATTCCTGAGTACCACGGGATAAGCGAAAGCCTGTGGGAATCTAGCCGGACCACCGGC
>Ga0187886_1002476_pt1 | contig 14818 bp, 10 predicted proteins | sample June2016WEW_20_1_FD_133001 | JGI IMG/M metagenome (GOLD analysis project Ga0187886, IMG submission 133001) | Peatland microbial communities from SPRUCE experiment site at the Marcell Experimental Forest, Minnesota, USA - June2016WEW_20_150 | ecosystem: Environmental > Terrestrial > Soil >... | reverse complement strand
GAGTTCCGGCCGCACAGTTCGCTTGGAGACTTGACGCCACGGCAGTTCGTTGATAAATACAAGAGCAGCTTAAGAAGCCAAAAAACTCCATTTTTGGCTGGACCAGTTTTCGGGTGAGGCTCCATGGGTTTAATGCCAATTCTGAGGAAGTGAAGACACTTCTGTCAATTATAGAACTTTTTGCAGATGATGCGCGGCACAATAATTCACTTCCTATCATCTAGATAGTGAATAATGTTTTCATGGGCGATTATCTTTATAGGATATTAGAGCCCACTCTTTCCGCTCAAAAAATCCTTTTTCTGAGCTCGCACGAAATATGCCCCCCAATGACCCGCGCAACTACCTTCCTGATTCACACTTTGTCCCCTCAAAAAACCTGGATTTAGCAAAAGCCATGTTAAAGATAATCAGGGAGAATATATCCGCGAAAACGTCAACAGATTTGAAAAAAGGCAGAAGGCCCCGGTCATTGCCGAGGGGGTCAGCAAGAAAGTATAATCTAGTCCGTGCAGAGAACGGGCGTGGCGATCGAAAAACAAATAATAAGAGCCGATCTCGAGAGCCTCTAAGAATAGGGTCGCCCTCTCACCCTTAGGGGTGAGATAGGGTCCAAAAATATCACCCCTGAAATGGCCCTCACGGGTGATTGCAGAGGGGAGGGGCGGCCTTTACTCTGGTGCCAAGATGACGAGCGATATATGTGTGTCCTATAATAAGACTGCAGCGAAATAAAAAGGAGTCATACATCATCATGAACGTCCCCTTCGTCGACCTCAAAGCCCAATACCTCGCCCTCAAGTCCGAGATCGACCCCGCCATCCAGTCCGTCATCAGCGAGACGGCCTTTATCGGCGGCAAGCACGTCGAGGCCTTCGAGAAAGCGTATGCCGAAAAATACGGCCTGAAGCACTGCGTCAGCTGCGCCAACGGAACCGACGCCATCTACGTGACGCTCAAAGCCCTGGGCATCGGGCCCGGAGACGAGGTCATCACCGTCGCCAACAGCTGGATCTCGACCTCCGAAACGATCACCCAGGCGGGCGCCAGGCCCGTTTTCGTGGACATCGACGAGTATTTCCACATCGACCCCTCGAAGATCGAGGAGAAGATCACGAAAAAAACCAAGGCCGTTATCGCCGTCCATCTCTTCGGCCAGCCGGCGGACATCAAAGCCGTGAAGCAGATCTGCGAGAAGCACAAGCTCACCCTCATCGAAGACTGCGCCCAGTCCCATTTCGCCACATTCCACGGTCAGAAAACCGGGACCTTCGGCAAGGCCGGAACCTTCAGCTTCTATCCGGGGAAAAACCTCGGGGCCTACGGGGACGCCGGGGCGATCGTTACGAACGACGACGAATTCGCCAGGAATGCCCGGCTTTTCGCCAATCATGGCTCTCTCCAGAAGCATATCCATGAGATCGAGGGCATCAACAGCCGCATGGACGCCCTCCAGGCCGCGGTGCTTCATGCCAAGCTCAAGCACATCGACGAGTGGAACCGGGCGAGAAACAGCCACGCCTTGACCTACAACGCCCTCCTCAGCGGCCTGGACGAAGTCAAGTGCCCGAAATTCCGGGCCAACAGCTTTCACATCTTCCACCTTTACGTCATCCGGGCTTCCCGGAGGGACGACCTGGCCGCCTTCCTCAAGTCCAAGGGGGTCTCCACCGGCATTCATTATCCGACGGCCCTTCCCTTCATGCCGGCCTATCGCTATTTGAAGCACCGCCCTTCAGACTTCCCGGTCGCCTACGAATACCAGGACGAGATCCTGTCTCTTCCGATGTATCCGGAGCTGACGGACGAACAGATCGCTTACGTCGCGGATTCGATCAAGGAGTTTTACGGGAAATAGGGCTCTTGCGCCAATGACAAAGGTGTGCTAAAATATGACCTACGAATGGTCTTTCGCCAAGAGGCTTTCGTAGGGGCATGTGTAAAAAATTAGGGAGCGGGAAAAATGGTTAATATCGGTGTCATCGGGTACGGGTACTGGGGGCCCAACGTGGCCCGGAATTTTCACTCGGCCTCCGGAGTCAAGCTGACCGCGGTCAGCGATATATCGGAGAAACGCCTCGGCTTGGCTCAAAATCACTATCCCTTCATCAAGGGGATGAAGGATCCGCTGGACCTCATCCGGTCCACGGACGTCGACGCCGTGGCCATCGTCACGCCGGTCTTCGCCCATTACGAGATGGCCAGGGAAGCGCTCCTCGCGGGGAAGCATATCTTCGTAGAAAAGCCGTTTACCTCCACCAGCTCCCAGGCCAAAGAGCTCATCGACCTGGCGGCCAAAAAGGGCCTCAAAATCATGGTCGACCACACGTTCCTCTTCACCGGCGCCGTGAAGAAGATCAAAGAGATCATCAACGCCGGTGAGCTGGGCCGGCTTCTTTTTTACGATTCCGTCCGGGTCAACCTGGGCCTTTTCCAGCACGATATCAACGTCATCTGGGACCTGGCCCCGCATGACCTGTCCGTCATGGCCCATCTCATCAAAAACAAACCGGTCGCCCTTTCGGCCCATGGCTCTGTCCATTTTGAGGGCGGGTTTGAGGACATCGCCTACGTATCGATCGAGTTCGCTGGCAATGGCTTCATCGCCCATTTCCATGTCAACTGGCTCAGTCCCGTCAAGATCCGGAAAACCCTGATCAGCGGCGACAAGAAGATGCTCGTCTGGGACGACATCGACGCCGACGAGAAGGTCAAGATCTACGACCGCGGCGTCGACATCAAGAGCGCCAACGGGGGCAAGAACGGGATCCACGATCTGCTGGTGAGCTACAGGTCCGGGGACGTGCATATCCCGAAGCTGGATGGGGCCGAAGCCCTGAAGACCGAGGTCCAATATTTCGTCCAATGCCTCGAGAAAAACGAGGAACCCTTTAACAACGGCCAGGCCGGGCTCCAGGTCGTTCGCCTCCTGGAAGCCGCCGACGAATCCCTCAAAAAAGGCGGCCGGAGAATCGAGCTGTAAAGGAGACCCCCGTGGAATATTGCCGTATCGCTCCCGACGTCAAGCTGGGCAAGAATGTCAAGATATTCGCGTTCGTCAACCTCTACGGCTGCGCCATCGGCGATCATACCAAGGTCGGGACCTTTGTCGAGATCCAGAAAGGCGCGTTCATCGGCCAAAACTGTAAGATTTCCTCGCACACCTTCATTTGCGAAGGCGTGACGGTCGAGGACGATGTCTTTATCGGCCATAACGTAACGTTTATCAACGACATGTACCCCCGGTCGACGGCCGCCGGCGGGGGCCTTCAGACAGAAGCCGACTGGAAGGTCGTCCCGACCTTCATTCGAAAAGGGGCTTCTGTCGGATCGAGCGCGACCATCCTGGCGGGGGTGACCGTCGGCGAGGGGGCGATCGTCGGGGCCGGAGCCGTTGTCACAAAGGACGTCGCTCCCTGGACGATCGTGGCGGGAAATCCGGCAAAGGTCCTGAGGAATATTGAACGGAAAAGGCCATAAGGCTATAATAATCGGGTTAAGCCGAACTGAGCGAAGCGGGGAATGACATGCTGAAAGAAAGAGAGGCCATCACCAGGGCTTTTCTCGTCTTCATCGACATCCTCGTCGTCTCCCTGGCCTACCTCGTCGCTTTTATCCTAAGGAAGAAAGTCGGGCTGGAGCTCGCGAGTTCGGGGTGGCCGGTCCTTTCCCACGCGACAGCCGACTACAGTCTCACCTTCAGCCGATATATCGGATTCTTGGCCGTTGCGGCGCCCCTTGGGTGCTGGATGCTGTATTTCAATGGCATGTACCGTTCCATCCGGACACTCTCCTACCTCAGCATCGTCTCGATTGTCTGCAAGTCCGTGTTCATGACCTCTCTCGGTTTCGGCGCCTTCCTGTTCTTAATAAAGACGACGTTCGTGAGCCGCTTCTTTTTCGTGCTGTTCGCGGTGACCAGCTTGGTGCTGATCATGGTTGAAAAAACGATAGCTTACATGGCTATGCATTACGTCCGCAGGAGAGGGCGAAGCTTCCGGCGCCTGCTCATTGTTGGGACGGGACCCAGGGCCGCCGCGTTCATCCGCAGAATCAAGGCCCACCCGGAATGGGGCTTCCATATCCTGGGCGCCATCGACGACGAACCCGGGAGGGGAATCAAAAAAGTGGATGGCGTCGATATCATAGGCGTCCTCGATGACATCCCCAAGATCCTCCATAGCGACGCGGTCGACGAGATCGTTTTCGTTATCCCCAGGTCCCGGCTGAGCCACGTCGAAGGGGCGCTTCATGACTGCGAGACCGAGGGAGTGGTAACGACCATCACCGTGGACCTCTTCGACATGCAGATCGCCAAGTCCGCCGTCTCGGAAATCGATGGCATCCCTCTCCTCAGCTTTCATACGATAAAAATCAACGAATGGGAGCTCCTGGTTAAACGGTTTATCGACATCGTCATTTCCGGCTTGATCATGGCTCTTATGGGGCCTTTTCTGGCTCTTCTCGCTCTTCTCATCAAGCTGAGCTCGCCGGGCCCGGTCTTTTTCAAGCAGCAGCGCCTCGGCTATCATGGCCGGAAGTTCACCCTTTACAAGTTCAGGACCATGCGCCAGGGTGCTCAGGATGCCCTTCCCAAGGTCAATGACGTGGCCGAGATGGACACCCCTGAATTCCGGGAAAAAAAGACGAAGTGGATAACGCCCCTCGGGCGGGTCATGAGGAAGTTCAGCCTTGACGAACTGCCCCAGTTTTTCAACGTGCTCATCGGTCACATGAGCCTCATCGGGCCCCGGCCGACCGTTCCCGACGAGGTCGAACAATATAAGGCCTGGCAACGGCGAAGGTTCTCGATGAAGCCGGGAATCACGTGTCTGTGGCAGGTCAACGGGCGGAACAACATCGGTTTTGAAGACTGGATGAAGCTCGACCTCGAATACCTGGATAATTGGTCGTTATGGCTCGATATGAAAATCATGATCAAGACCGTCCCGGTCGTTCTTTTCGGCATCGGGGCCTACTGAGACTCCTGGCCCCGCGAAGCAATAAGGTTTACAATTTGTTTCATCGAATGCCAATGAGCAGAACAAAATTCACCTGTTTGTCCCTCGTTGTCCTGTTGGCCTCCATCCAGGGCCGGGTTTTCGCCTGGGGAAGCACGTGGATGGGGGCGGGCCTGGAAGCGATGGTCAGCGCGGCGCGTTGGAAAGCGGGCCCATTCAGGTATACCGGAGCCTTTCAGCTGGGCAACGCCGGTTATGATTCGGATATCTACTTCGGCACGCTGGCTAACCCCATCCCCGATTATACGTTCACCGCAGGACCTGATATCCAAATATTGCTTCCCCTGGAGAAGAAAATCGTTTTCGCCATTTCTGAATCGCCCCGGTATGTGTTTTTTCTAGACACTCGCCGGGAGCGGACCCTCAACAACTCGTTCACGGGCCAGGCGCACTTTATCTTCGATAGATTCTATATCCAGGCCGGGGCCGCATTGACCAACGCCAAGCAAAGGTTAAGCACGGAGCTCAATATCAATGTCCGGCTTAAAGAAGACTCCATAAACGGGCTGGCCTTATGGCAGGTTTCGGAGGGGACCTCTCTCGCGCTTCAATATCAGAGATCAGTCTTTAGGTACGAAAACACGACTTCCGGAACGGCCAACATCAGTGAGAATCTCAACCGAACGGAAAACTACATAGACGTCATGGCCTTCCTCCAGCACCAGGCGAAGACAAGGTTTTACCTGGATGCCCAATACGGGTCTTATGCATTTATGGAAAAAATTTCGAGCTATAAAGACTCCCGGTCTTATAGCGTTTATGGGGGGGTCGAATTCGTGCCGCCCGCGGCTGAATACGCGAGTCAGACGGCCGGAATCCGCGGGCGCATCAACATAGGGTATCAGCTCTTCCACGTCCTCGACCCCCTGCAGAACGATTATTCCGGCCTGTCCGGAAACACCGACGTCTCCTGGGAAATCATAAAATTGACTTCGCTCCATCTTTTCTTTTCCATCGGACCCCAATTCTCCGTCTATTCCGGCGTGACGTATTATCTTCAGACGCTCTATGGCGCCGGTCTCGCCCGGTCTCTCTCAAGAAAGATCATGTTATCATATGACTTCTCGTATAGCCGGAATAAGTACCCCGCCGGAGAAATCGCCGGCGGCTCCTCGTCAGGAGTGCCGGCTGACCGTTACATGACGCATGCGCTCAACCTGAATTTCCAGTTGCAGAGGGATCTCGGTCTCAGCCTGATGGCAAACCTCGGCAGCAGGAATTCCCGGTTCGCCCCCCGGACGGACAGCCGGCGCTACTTTATCGGGTTCAGCCTGACGTATGGGTACTCCCCGGGCGGGCTGGCCATGCCGTCGGGGCCGGTTTCTCGATAAAGATCGCAGGAAAGGCCTGGATTCAGAATATTGCCAGAGTTATGATTATATGTTATGAATAAAGGCTGTCGATACGGGCAAAAAAGGGAATCCGATGAAGAAGAGTCAAAAGAATCCACGCAAGAATAGTTTCCCGAGTCTTGTCTCTCTGGCAGGCCTGACTCTCCTTCTTTTCGGATTTCTCCCCATGGACATCCTCGCCCAGCAGGAAGGACAGACTCTTCCCGTCAATGATTACAAGATCGGGACCAAGGACCTGCTCGAGATCAGGGTCTTCGAACTTCCCGAGCTCAATCAGACCGTCCGGGTCGCCGAAGACGGCTCCGTAAGTCTCGCGCTGATCGGGAAAGTGGGAGTCGCGGGTTTGACCTCACAGGAACTGGAAAAGAACCTGGCCTCGATCCTGGATCAAAAATACACGAAGGGCGCCCACGTCACGGTCTTCATCAAGGAATATCAGAAAGTCGCCATCTTAGGGGCCGTCGGAAAGCCGGGAAACTACGAATTGGTCGGACCCACGACCATCCTTCAGGTCATTTCACAGGCCGGAGGATTGACGGCTGAAGCCATGAAAGAGATCTATGTCTTCCGGCAGGGCCCGGACGGGCAGAAAACAAAAGTTATTATCAATCTGGACGATCTGATCCTCAAGGGGGAGCAGGCCCTGAATATCGATCTCCAGCCGAACGACGTGGTCAACATCCCCGTGGATCGAATCCTCACGGTCTATGTCTATGGAGAGGTCAAGAGCCCGGGGGCGATCCAATTCAAACAATCGCAGAAAATCACTCTCCTGCAGGCCATCGCCCAGGCGGGGGGCCCGACCGAGTGGGCGTCGAAATCACGCGTGGCGATCACCCGGAAAGCCGGCGGACCCGGCAAAGAGATGAAGATCTATGTCAACCTCAAGGACGTTATCTCCGGGAAGACTTCCAACATCCTCCTTGAAGAAGGTGACGTCATAATCATCCCCTAAGGGCAGGTTCATATTTCAAAAGAGGCGATGGTGATGGATCCAAGCACGAATATCGACAACAAGCCGGCTATTTCGATTCAGCATTATTTGCACATTGTGCGCAAATGGAAGTGGACCACTCTATTGTTCTTCCTCGCGGTTGTCGGAGGGGTCGCCCTTTTTACCTTTCTGATCCCGCGGAGCTATACGGCCAGCGGGAGCATATGGGTCGAAGAACAGATGAATATCCTGCCCTTCGAAGATGTCCAAAGGTTCGATTCCACGAGTTCCTCCCCCCAGAGCTACTCTCAATTGCTCCAAAGCCGGGCCTTAGCCGCCAAAGTCATCGAAAAGCTCAAGCTTTACGAAAACCCTCTCTTCGCCGGGAAACCCCAGAAAGGGGAAAAGCTCCCCGGCCCCTCGGACCGGGTCTTCATGGAGAAGCTGATCCTAAAATTTCAGGACAGCATTTCCGTCCGGCCCATCGAGCGGACGAGACTGCTGGAGGTGACATTCACCAATCGTGACCCTAGGTTTGCTTCCGAGACTTTGAACACGCTCTTCGACGAATACATCGCCATGATCATCAATCAAAGGTACGAGGCCTCGGCAAGGGCCACCCAGTTCCTGAAAGAACAGATCACGGCCGTCCGAGCCGAGATCGAAGAGGGCGAGAAAAAGCTCAGCGAATATGGATCGGCAAAGAATATCCTTCCTTTGACCGCCGCGGAGACTCCCACCATCACCAGGCTTTCGGAAGTCAACAAAGCCCTGACGGACGCGACGATCAACAGGGTCAACAAGTATGATTTTTACAATCAGCTCAAATCGGGCGCGATTGCGGACATTCCCGGAAGCTCAAACGGCAGTCCCAGCCCCGTTCAAGGCCTTCGCGATCGATACGCGACGCTCAGCCAGGAATATGCCCGAAGGCTGGCCACGCTGAGGCCTGAGTACCCGGAGATGCAGCGCTTGAAATCGGAGATCGACTCCGTCAAAGAGACACTCCAGATGGAATCAGCGAAGATGACCGATACCGCGTATGCCGATTATCAGGCCGCGCTCAACAAAGAACAATCCCTCAGGGGACTGCTCGAACAGCTGAGGACGGAGGCGTTCAAGGCCAACAGCAGTTCCATCGTTTACAGCAGTCTGAGGATCGAAGTCGACAACAAAAAAGCCCTACTCGAATCCCTCTCCAAAAGGCAGAGCGAAACCGATCTCTCCTCCCGGCTCAAGAGCTATGAAGCCGCGAACATATGGATCGTCGACAGGGCGAATCTTCCTCTGGCGCCGACATCGCCCAACAAGAAAAAGAACCTTCTCATGGGGCTCTTGGCCGGCCTGGCCGGCGGCATCGGGTTGGCCTTCCTTTTGGAACACATGAATAACACCGTGAAAACCTCGAAAGAGGTGACCGTCTCTACGGGTCTTCCGACCCTGGGGGTCATTCCCTCGTTCGACGCGGAGATCAATCCCAAAGGACCGAAATCCGAATACGCTAAGCTCTCCAACATTTTATCCGGGAAAGGCGAAACGAAAAAGATCAAAGCGCGTTCCCATAAAGGCGACGTCCGTATCCTGGCAGACAAAACGGGCCAACTTAGCCGGGCGCCATTAAAAGACAGCATCGAGCTGATTCCCACGCGTGAACCCCATTCGATCCAGGCGGAAAGCTATCGGTCCATCCGGACAACCCTCCTCGTTTCTTCTCCCCCGGGGAAAATCAAGGCGATTCTCATCACGAGTCCCCTGGCTCGGGAAGGAAAATCGGCAACGGTCGCCAACCTGGGAGTCGCCCTGTCCCAAGCCAACAAGCGTGTCGTTATTGTCGATGCCGACCTCCGAAAGCCCAAACAGAGCAGGATCTTCGGCCTCAACAGCGGCTGGGGACTGACGCACTATGTGAGTTCCGAAATGGATGCGGCGGACCTGGTGAGGCCCACCCAGGTTCCGAACCTCTTTCTTATCGGCAGCGGGCCTCTCCCCTCCAATCCCATCGAACTCCTCACTTCCGATAAAATGGACTATCTGCTCGCGTTTTTAAAACGGAACTATGATTACATCCTGCTCGACGCACCGCCACTTCTCGCGGTTTCCGATGCCCTGGCTTTGGGACCGATCATCGACGGGGTCATTCTCGTCGTCCGCGGGGGGCAGACACCGGTCCCCGCGCTGAAGCAGGCCAAGCAGAAGATGGATGCGCACAAGCTCAAATGTCTCGGCGTTATTTTGAACGGCGTCGACTTGGTCGAACAGGACGGCTACTACGCCAAGCAGTATTACCAGTACTCCAAGCCGGAATAGGGGTTAAGGCGGCTATTTCTTGCCTTTTTCTGAGCCTAAAACCCCGGCCATCTCTCTAGCGGCTGCCGAGGCCTTCTTGGCCTGGTCTGAGGTGTAACGGGTCAGGTATTCGCGAACTGCCTCAGCGCCCTTCTTCTCCAACGCATTGGCCTCAGCCTCCACGGCTTTCTGACGGCCCAGCCAAAGCTTCTCCAACTCCCCCCACCTCTTCTGGACCCTGAGCACGTCCCGCCCGGCGTACGCTCCCGCCTCCCGCTCCTTATCGTCCCCGAAATATCGCGGCTCGAGCCCGTTCTGTAGGTCCATAAACGCCCACCAGGCCCGATCAGGATTGCGACTCAGATCGTCCTCCGACGGCTTGAAATGACTCGCCATTGCCTCGACCGGGTCCTTCCAGCCATACCCTTCCGGAACCCGCTGGATCCCCAAATACCAGGGAACATAGGCGCTCGTGCAGGGCCTCCCCGCGGTCCACCAGACGGCCGTGAAATCCGGGTTCTCCCGGAACTGGAAGATCAGGCTCTCCTGGGTCTCAGAGGCGCAGATCGTGGCCAGGGAATGCGGAGAATTCGCCGGGCTTGTCGTGCGGTAATCCGGCTTCCCCTCATAGTGTGTCCTGAACAGCGCCATGAGGTCTTCCGGGCCCATCTTCCGGGCCAGCTTCACGGCGAACGGATAGTCCCGGCCGTATCCGAAACTCCCGCCCGTGATCATCTCCAGGGCATATTTGTGTCGAAGAACATTGTAGTCCCGCCGTGGGTCCTGGGTCACTTTCCAGTTCGTATCGTACATCTCTGGGCTCATGTAGGCCTTGGCGAAAACGAAATCGCTCGTATCTCCCGGCACCTTAGGCACGAACCAGCCGCGCTGCACCGCGTACGAAACGAGATCCGGCGAGACGACCCACTGCTCCTTGTCCTTGAAATCCACTTCCCGGATCGTGTACCAGTTCGGGATGAAGGCGACCTCATCGTCGGCGACGCGCCGGGCCACGTAATGCTTGCCCATGACGACCTCGAACAGCCAGCCCTCGTTCTTGTCGGCGATGATATAGGTCCGACCCGAATCGGCATAGCCATAACGGTCGACGAGCCCCGCCGCGATATCGACTCCTTCCCGGGCCGTCCTCGCCCTCTCGACAATGATGCGCCTCAATCCGTAGCCGATCCCCCCTTCAACGAGCTCCCCCTCGGTTTCCTTGGACGGCCAGCAGCTATCGCTGATCACAGCGACGCCCCACTCGTTGATGAAATCGTCGCTGTACGACGCTTTCCAGTCAGCGATGGTCTCCCACCAGAGATAGGCAGCCGTCTCCGCGACCTGTGGGATCTTGGCCTTCCCCTCCTCAAGAGCGATTATTTCGCCTGGAGTGTGCTTCAACCGGGGCATCCTGTAACAGGCGACGACCAGGCGGCCTTCGTTGTCTTCGTTATGACCGAGCAGGACCTCGCCCGTGAGCGATACCTTCTTTCCGACGACAACCGTGCTACATCCCGGGGCCGCGGCGGCCAGGCGCGCGGCCAGGACAAAGAGTAGAAGGCCGGCGCGGGCAAGCCATGTCCACGGATCCGTTGATCGCCTTTTCAGCATGACGCATTCTCCCTGTTGTCATACCAATCCCGGATTTTTCGCCTCCTCATCCTACCTTTTTTGTTCGAACGCAATCAAGCGAGAGTCCTCCCGAGAAGGCCAATCGGCAAGAGCTTGGTAAAGACACGTTGGCCGGCCATTACGGATAGGCGTTGACAATTTGGGGCGCAGCTCGTGCTTGATAAATCCGATCATTTCGAAGAAAATGGGCCGGCAGCGAAAAAGCGATAAAAAAGATGCGCCGACGAGGGGGAGACATGAAAAAGCATGGGAGAATTTTCAGCCTCGGGATTTTTTTCTTTCTATTTCTGGCCGGTATGCTGATCAGTCTCTCCACGGCTGCTTCCTCGGGCGCTTCTCCTGGCCTCACGCCGGGCGAAACTCCCAATGAGCGTGAGGCACGCCTGGCCTGGTGGCGCGAAGCCCGGTTTGGGATGTTCATCCACTGGGGGCCGGTCACTCTCAAGGGCACGGAGATCGGCTGGTCGCGCGGGGCCGAGGTCCCGGCTGCCGAATACGACCAGCTCTACAAGAAGTTCAACCCGACGCTCTTCGACGCCGAGGCCTGGGTTCGGGTCGCCAAGCAGGCCGGCATGAAATACATCGTCATCACCTCCAAGCACCACGACGGGTTCTGCATCTGGGACACGAAACTCACCGATTACAACATCATGAACACGCCGTTCCACCGCGACATCCTCAAGGAGCTGGCCGCGGCCTGCCGGAAGCAGGATATTGTCTTCAGCACTTACCACTCGATCCTCGACTGGCACCATCCGGACTATCCCACGGACAGCCCGGGCGGCAAGGCCGAGAAACCCTCCGCCAACATGGACCGTTACGTCGCCTACCTTAAAGGCCAGCTGGCCGAGATCATCAGGAACTACGGGCCGCTGGGCATCATGTGGTTCGACGGGCAATGGGAGAAGCCCTGGAATCCGGACCGCGGCCAGGACCTCTACAACTATGTCCGCGGGCTCCAGCCGTCCATCATCATCAATAACCGCGTCGGCTCGGCCAAGCGGCCCGGGAAGGACGGCTCGATCACCGCGGAGACCGCCGGGGGCGATTACGACACTCCCGAGCAGGAAATCGGGAATTTCCAGAACGACAGGCCTTGGGAATCGTGCATCACGATCTGCGAGCAGTGGTCCTGGAAGCCCAACGACAAGCTCAAATCCTTCAAGGAATGCCTACAGACCCTCATCCGGTGCGCGGGCGGCGACGGCAACCTCCTCCTCAACGTCGGCCCCATGCCGGACGGCCGGATCGAGCCGCGCCAGGTGGACAGGCTCAAGGAGATCGGACAGTGGCTGGACGCATACGGTCAGACGATCTACGAGACGCGGGGCGGGCCGTTCAAGCCAGGCACGTGGGGCGCGAGTACATACAAGGGCGATTCGATCTACGTCCACGTTTTCGACTGGCCGGAGAGAGGTCTTGTGCTGCCGCCGGTCGGGAAAAAAGTCGTGTCATGGAAGCCGCTGATGGGCGGTCAGGCGGACGTCAAACAGGACGGCCACGGCATCAGCATCAAGGTGGCGAAGGAATTCAGGAAGGATATCGATACGCTGGTCGAGCTCAAGCTCGACGGGCCGGCGTCGGAGATCACGCCGGTGGCGGTTGGCTCATCGAAAATTCGGTGACACACAACTAATTACCGAAATTCACGGACGCGACACGGTTGAAATTTAGGTGACACGATACCCGCCAGGAAATTCAGGTGACACGATACGAATTCAAGAGAATTCGTTCATGTCACCGAATTTCCTCCTCGAATTTCAGGACGGTAGGTAGGCCGTGTGGGCGCGGCCGCTGAAGTCCGCGACGGCCTTATAAAACGCCTCGAGGTTCACCAACGGCGTCCCCGGCGGGATGTCGCATCCGGACGAAATGAAATAATTCTTGTGGTCCTTGGTCGCGTCGAGGAGCGCCAGCGTCGCGGTCCGCACGGAGTCCGGCGTCCCGTTGAGGAAGACGGCTGCCGGGTCGAGATTTCCGCCCAGGATGACCTGGCCTGCCGCCCGCTCTAGGGCCGCGACGATGTCCATCGGCGTCCCGAAGTGATAGATTTCGGCGCCCGACTCGAGGACCTTGTCCAGGTGGATGAGCTTCGCACCGCAGTTGTGGAGGATGACCGCGAAATCCCAGGTCTGGGCCCCCTCGACGATCCGCTTGACAAACGGCGCCGAGAAGCGCCCCAGCCCAGCCGGCGATAGCAACCCGGCCGCGGGTTCCGCAATGATGACCGCCGAGATCCCTGTTTCCCGAAAAGCCCTGGCGTAGGCGATCTGGAATTCCACAACATTTTCGAGAAGCGCCAGGATAATCTCGGGCTCCAGGGCCGTGGCCTCGAGGGCCTCACTCACGCCGAAGATCCGGCCGGCGAGCGAGAACGGGCCAATCATGCAGCCCACGACCGGCGAGACGACCGCCTTCCTGATCAGGCGCGCGGATTCGAGATGGACGGCGGTCCTGGCGTCACCCGGCTTAGGCGCCGGCAGGGTCTTGAGGTCAGCGGGGCCCGTGACTTTCCTGCCGATCACCGTCGGGATCTCGGTCGGCGACATCCGGATCTCGCAGCCGAACGCCTCGGACTCGGCGCTCAGGTCCATGGCCGTGAGCAGGATGGGTGTCCGGAGCCTCTCGTGCAGGGCGAGGACCGCCGCGGCCTGGGCCTTGGGGTCGGTGACGATGTCGCGGATCGTGCCGCCCGTGATCTCGAGCCCGGCGTATACGCCGATAGGCATGGCCAGGCGGCCGGGATGACCAAGAATGGACTGAGCGAATCGTGTCATCATGTCGGACCTCGCTAAAACAAATCGGACGCCAACCGTCTTATCCTACCGGGAATTACGGTGACACACAACTCATTACCGAAATTCATATAGGGAAGCTCCTGTGACACGATACACCCTGGGAAATTATGGTGACACGCACCAAATCAAGAGATTTGGATCATGTCACCGAATTTCCGCCGCATCCCTTCCCGGCCACCCGCAACCCAGAGAAAACGCTAGCTTATCGCCCGTTTTGCCCATCTTGACAGGGCCACCCTTCTATTATAAAGTTCCATTCAGTCAGCGCGCAATCGTCAACTTGGAGTTGGGCAAGATTTTGCTAATTAAGAGGGGATTTTTCTCATGAAATGCCCTCATTGCCAGTTCGAGAACGTTTCGGAGACCCGGTTCTGCGGGAACTGCGCCGCTCCCCTCCATCCCAATCAGGCCGCTGCTCCTCCATCCTCTCCCTCCCGACCTTTATCCCCGACCCTCCGCACTCCCCCGCCATCCCCGACCCTAACCACGCGCGTTCCCTGCGGCGAGATCGTCCCCGGGGCCGTGTTCGCTGGCCGCTACCGCATCTGCGACGAGCTCGGCCGCGGCGGCATGGGCCGCGTCTACAAAGCTATCGACCGGGAGATCAGCGAAGCCGTCGCCCTGAAGTTGCTCAGCCCGGACATCAGCCTCGACGAGAGGATGATCGAGCGCTTCCGGAACGAGCTCAAACTGGCCCGCCGCATCTCCCACAAGAACGTTTGCCGCATCTACGACCTCGGGAACTGCGAGGGGACCTATTTCATCTCCATGGAATACATCCCGGGCGACAACCTC
>Ga0187886_1002475_pt1 | contig 14822 bp, 17 predicted proteins | sample June2016WEW_20_1_FD_133001 | JGI IMG/M metagenome (GOLD analysis project Ga0187886, IMG submission 133001) | Peatland microbial communities from SPRUCE experiment site at the Marcell Experimental Forest, Minnesota, USA - June2016WEW_20_150 | ecosystem: Environmental > Terrestrial > Soil >... | reverse complement strand
TTTGCTCGCCTCGGCATAGCCGAAGGCGAAGCCGGGCCTGCTTGCCCTCGAATGATGTTATCGGGGGCCCTCTCTCGTAAAGCGTATTACTTGTTCTGCGAGTTAATCTCTTTCGCCTTTGCTAATATATCCTCAGGTATCGCCGTCGGCTTTCCGTTTTGGTCCATCGTTGCAAACAAAATCACATATCGTTTAGCTGGGACTCCACCGGCGCTCTTGAAATTCTGATAGCTTGGGCTGTTTATACCTACCCAATAGACCTTCCCCGGCTCTAATTTAACCGGCAAGGTGCAGGTTGTTCTCTTTTGGTCGTAGCTCGGTTGGCTGGTAGTTTTCGGGTACGTCTCACCTCCGCCTGTCCAGGACCAGGATTTATCCGTCATCGTCTGGTTAAATGTAACCGTTATTGTCCCAAGTGAAGGCGTTACATCATTGGCACATGCATGAGGATTTGTTTTTATAACAACCGGCGCTTCTTTATCAGTAGTTTGATACTTGCTGTTCGTAGGATTATCCATTAGTTCACCCTTTCCAGCGACTGCAAGGAGCGCAAGAATAATACAAACCGAAAATAACAATGTTAAGGTGATTCGCTTAGTCATTAGAACCCTCTCTGATGTGGCCTAAATACAGAAACACATAGAACGATGACATATATCCATTTTCTCCTTAGCCAACGATAATTGGTAAACAGATACACCGCAGTTGTCCTTGTGTCAAGAGTAAATACAGTATTTTTTGTGGATTATTTGCCAAGACCCTTCTTCGCCCGCCACACTGACGGAGGGTGAACTTCGCTACGAATGGCAGGCCGCCGAGGACATAGGGAAAAGAATAAATAAAAATAACCTCTATGGTCTTTGTGGTCTCTGCGGTGAATCGGCGAGTTGGACGCAGAATCATCATTATTGGCATAAAAACAAGGTTTTATTTTCAAAAAGTTATATAAATGCAGAATATAAAAAAATTTTAATATTTTTAATAAAATACTCTTGACAAAAGTTCGCCTGTTTGTAAAATGCAAATTATAGTATGGTTAATATATAACAGCATAAGTTAAAACATAAGTAAAAAGTGAATTTACCCCGTTAGATAGGCGAAACCGGAATCTAACGGGGTAAAGTCGAGACCTCGCTCGCCACTCGGCGAAGCTCGCCTGGCCCGCCAAACGGACGGCGGGTAAAGGTCAGAGTCGCGATTGACTCTGACGGGGACGGAGTGCAGGTGGATGGAAGATAGATGACGCAGGACCCTTCTTCGCTACGCTACGAAGGGCGGGGGACAGAAGACCAAAAACAGAGAACAATTTTGAGTTTTAAGTTTTGAGTGTTTAGTTATTGAAGAGGAGAAACAAGGCAATGGTCAGAAGCAGGGCGTCGCAAAAGATTAATCGCAAGGGAAAACTGCAGCAGAAAATTGAAGACCGAATTGACGTGCTTAGAAGCAGGGTAGGACTTCTGAGAGGAAGGGACCGGCTGCTGATGCAGATGTATCTGGACAACTCCAATACCTACAGACAGATGGCGCGACTGGCAGGGGTAAATGAGGCGAACGTCGCGAGGAGGATTCACAAGCTTGTTCGCCGCCTATTGGACGGGCAATACATCACCTGCCTTAGAAAAAAAGACAAGTTTACTGATGAGCAGCTCGAGATAGCGAGGGATTATTTCGTGGGCGGACTCTCTATGAGAGAAATCGCCCAAAGGCAGGAGACAACCTATTACAACGTCAGGAAGACAATGAAAAAAATACAACGGATTACCAGAGTTTGAAAACGGGAAGATGGAAATATATTGAGAGGAGGTGAGTTTGATGATGTCTATAAATCCGGTGACGTTATTTATGCAAATTTTTAAAAGGAGAAGAAATATGATTCAAATAACAAAGTACGATGAAGACAAAAAGGCCGTCATATATGACGGCTGCTTCGCGAAGATTGATATGAAAAAGAAAAAGAAAAGAAAATTCTGGAAGGATAGAGATGGTTTAACGTGCGAGGTAATTTCAAGGCACGGAAACGCCGTTTTGATTGAAATTACAGACAGGAAGGAGCTTGTAATATGTCAGGTGGAGGATTTGAGCCCCGTCGGTCCTCCGCCTGAAAGTATTGGAGTATCCTCTTGACGTTCAAAAAAACGGTTCAAAAAGAAAAATTTCGGGAACATTGAAAAGATAAAGGAGGAAAAAGCAATGAGAGCAGGTGAATCTTTTAACATAGGGTATTACGACACCGAAGAGGAGGCGGCGATGGCGTATGACTGGGCGGCAAGAATCATTTTCGGGCCGGACGCGGAGGTTAATTTCCCCGACGAGCTGGTCAGCGCGGGGGCGGCTTATATGATAAGAAAATCCGCGGGAAACATATTTAATGTTGAGTTCAGGAAAAGGTCGGACGGCAGTTTGCGTCAATTGGAATGCCGAATAGTTTATCCGCCCGGCCCGTATAAATTTGCCGAATATAACCTTATCGTCGTCGAGGAGATTCGACAACCGGGTTATAAGTGTATTCCCATCGAAGGCATAACAGCACTTCATATCGGCGGCAAAAGTTATTCGGTTCGACCATGAAGTTCACCACGAAAATACCAAGTCACGAAAATAATGAAAATAAAGAATTTGTGTCTTAGTGACTTTGTGGGGAGGAGTAGTAAAAGTGCGACGATTCTCGGCGTCAAAGCAATTTAATTTGAATCCTTCCGTCAGTGAGCGTGTGACGACGGTTTTGCGGATGTTCGGTGTAGGCATCGACCGGCTCAAAGACAATCGCATAATACACGCCTGCACAATTGAGGTCAACGGCGGCGACATTGTTTATATCACGGGACCTTCGGGCGCCGGTAAAAGCGTCTTGCTGCGCGAGATTCAAAACAAGATTCCCGCTGAGGAACGAATCAGTATTGACCAGATAACGCTATCCGCAGACAAGGCGGCGATTGATTGTGTTGATTTTGCTCAAACGGGTCTGACAACAATTGAGGCGCTTCGGCTGCTGGGTTACGCGGGTCTAAGCGAGGTGTTCTGTATCCTGACGGCGCCTGCAAATTTGAGCGAGGGGCAAAAGTACCGATTTCGGCTGGCCTGTGCTTTGGCGTCGGGGAAAAAGTTTATCTTCGCCGATGAGTTTTGCAGCAATCTTGACCGCATCACCGCCGTGTGTATTGCCTATAACGTCCGCAGATTCGCAAAACGAAACAACGTGACGTTTTTTCTCGCATCCAGTCACGAGGACATCTTGGCGGATTTGCAGCCGGACGTGCTTGTCGTAAAGAATTTCACGGGACCTGCAGAAGTAACGTACAAAAAGGTCGCTCGTCGCCCGTGACCTGTGTCCCGAAAAAACGAGCCACGAGCGACGAATCACGAGTAAGGCGTATGGAAACCTGCACTGTAACTAAAAATCTGGAGATTATCGAAGGCAGCAAAGACGATTATGAGTCGCTTTCACATTATCATTACCGGGAGCAGCACCTGGGGCCGTATGCAGCGATTTTTGCGATTAAGGGCACATTCCGGACGGCGGCGAAACTTACAACTGTCAGCGTGATTGTTTATTCGATGCCGACGGCCGGGGCGCAAATGCGAGACGCAGCGATGGGAGGTCTGTTTGCCGGCCTGGATAAAGACACCCGGCTTAAGCTCATCAACAAAAATATCCGCACAATCAGCCGGGTAATTATCGAGCCGAGGTTTCGTTCGCTTGGTTTGGCTATCCGATTAGTCAAAGAAACGATGCCTCTTATGAACGTTCCTTTTATTGAAACCCTTGCGGTGATGGGCCAGGTGAACCCTTTTTTTGAAAAGGCCGGTATGACTCGCTTTGACCCGCCGGTATCCGCAGATTGCATTCGGCTTATCGAGGCCTTCAGCGCCGTTGGTATCGATGAGCAGGACCTGATTAACCCACAGATTGTGCAGAAAAAAATGAATTCGATGGTTGATACTCGTTGCTCGCCTGCCCCTGCAAGTTGCAGGCAGGGGATGCTCGAGTTCATCGAGCGGGAAATGACCCGATTCCTTCAGCCGTTCGGCCAAAGACGACTTATGCCGCCCGGCATCGAACGTACTAAATTTATCCTCAGCAAACTCACAGACAGGCCCGTTTATTACCTCTGGCGAAACCCGAACCTTCAATTGATTATTGATGATTGATAATTGATGATTATGAAGCAAATAACACAATCAATCGAGTTAAGTAAGCTTGTTGCGCATCCGGCCAATCCCAACCAGATGAGCAATGCGACGTTCAGGAAGCTTGTCCGCAATATCGAGCGGACGGGATTGTATGAGCCGATTGTGGTCAGGCCGCATCCGAAAGAGAAGGATAAATTCCAGATTATCAATGGCCATCACCGCGTAAAGGCGCTGGAGAAGCTCGGCAAAAAAGAAGCGGATTGCGTTGTTTGGGACGTCAATGACGAACAGACCGTGGTGCTTTTGGCGACGCTGAATCGATTGGCCGGTTCGGACGTTCCGGCGAAAAAAATCGAGCTGCTGAAACAACTTAAAGAGCGATTTGACTCGGTTGACCTTGCCAAAATCCTGCCCCAGACCGCTAAGCAGATTGAGCGGTTAACCAACCTGAAATTGAACCTTGCCCCGATAAAAGCCGACGCGGAGCAGTTTGCAATCCCGCTTGTATTTTTCGTAACTAAGCAACAGCAGGAGATTATCGAAAAAGCACTATCGAGCATCGAGCATCGAGTATCGAGCAACGAGATGACAAAGGCACAACGTCGTGCCGCGGCGATTACTGAAATTGCCAACCAATTTTTAAGGACTTGTCCGCCGAAGGAGGATTAAAAAATGCCATACGGGAAAAACCTTACAAAAAAACAGCGGGCGGTAATTGACGATTTGTTCGCGGGCGTAGAGGACGAGAAACAGATTCTCGAAAAGCATAAAGTCAGCCGGCGGGTTTTCGACAAATGGCTGGCAGACGAAAACTTTAAAGAAGAATTTGAGCGTCGCCAGGATTATGCCCGCAGGCAAAGCGAATTGATAATCGTTCGCTACGCGACTTTTGCGGCAGCAAAATTGGTGCAACTGACCGAGTCCGCAAACCAGGAAACCGCCCGCAAGGCCTGCCTCGACATAATCAATTTGCTGCGGCCAAACTCAGAATCCAAACCAGCCGAACAAGACCAGGCCGAACAATTGCCAGATCTACCTCCCGAACTTGCCAGCCGGTTATTAACCGTCCTTGCCGGTGCTCAGGGGCGAGAAACGAGTAGCGCATAAACAAAGCCAGACACACGCTCCTTTAGGGTACACCTAATTTGTTGGGCGGTCTGGCTATAGGCGATTTTCGGTTTTTATTCCGCGAGACCAAACACCTCTGCGGACCCGCGGGTCTGAATTTATCCCTCCATATAAAGTATAAACCAGATTTTGGCGGAGGCAAAAAATATCGGTAAAATTATTGATTTGGAATACAGTTTAAAAGCAGCGTGCGAAAGGTGTTAAAAAGGAAGAGAGACGAAAGCCCTCTTGTCTCGCCCTCGGTTTCTATCATCGGGTTCGTCTCTCTTGCAAAAGCCAATCGTCAACTCAGTTTGTCGTTGGATGTCCTTCCAATTAAATTATGCGCTGCTTTTGGCACAAACATAAAAAAATCTGGGGAAAACAAGCTGCTTTGAATGAAAAACATCAGATGGTATACTTGTCCGCCTGTGGCGGAATCAGCCGATCAGCGAAATAAACGAAAGGGCGTAATAATGAAGATAGCGATTGGTTCGGACCAGGCGGGATTCAGATACAAAGAGCAAATCAAAAAATGGCTCATCGAAAGGGGCCACAAGGTTGACGATTTCGGCACCGATTCGGAGACGCCCTGCGATTACCCTGATATTATGAGGCCGGTAGCAAAGGCCGTCGCCGCGGGCAAATATGACCGCGGAATCATCTTTGGCGGCTCAGGTAATGGCGAGGCAATGGTCGCCAACAGGGTCAAGGGTATCCGATGCGCCGTCTGCTGGGATTTGCGAAGCGCCCGGTTAAGCAGGGCACACAACGATGCAAATATGCTCTCATTAGGCCAGCGGATGATTTCAATCGAGGAGGCCCTCGAAATCGTGGAACTTTGGCTAAATACCCCTTTTGACGGCGGCCGACACCTCACCCGTATCCAAAAAATCGACGCAGATTAACCTGCCAATTTCGGTTACTCATCCTGAGAATATAAGATGGAGGATAGTATGACACCATTATCATTTGCGCAGTCGGACTATGCCGTTGAGGCAGTTCCTCGTATATATGAATCGCTCAGGCGGACAAGGCCTGCGACCAAACAGGACTTGAAAAACTACATTAAGGTCTTTTTGAGTATCGACATCCCGGACAGGCAAATTTGCCCTGAGCACAATAATCCTCTCGATTACCTCTGGCATAGTTTCAATTGCGATTTTATGCAGCCAAAGTGGCACGGGCTTCCAGCCCGTGAAAACACGGCCAAGATGGCCGTGCTACAACCGGCAAACGGTGATTGTGTGGTCTGGGCCAACCGCGGCGGGGGCAAGACCGACCTTGCGGCAATAGCGACGCTGCTGGATTGTGTCTTCAAGCCCAATTGCCAGGTGCGGATTTTGGCCGGCTCTGAAGACCAGGCGGGCAGAATGTATCAATACCTCACCGGTTTTCTACGAAACGGCTTCGATAAATTCCTCGCAGAACCGGTCCGTAAAACCGGCTGTCGATTCATCAACGGCTCGGCGGTCGATGTCCTGACGCAGTCGCAGGCGAGCGTCCGAGGCCAGCACGTGCAGAAACTACGCTGCGATGAGGTCGAGCTTTTCGACCCGGACGTATTCAACGCAGCAAAATTCACGACGCAGAGTACTGACCGCATAATCGCGGCGATGGAATCGATAAGCACGATGCACAAACCGTACGGCCTTATGCAAAAACTCGTCTCGTCGTCGGCAAAAACCTGTACGCCTGTTTTCAAATGGTGCGTCTGGGAAACAATAGAAAAATGCACAGACAGGAACTGCTCGCAGTGCCCGTTATGGAGCGATTGCGCAGGCAAGGCAGAACAAGCAAACGGCTATCTTAAAATCGACGACTGTATTACACAGATGCGAAGAAGCAGCAGGGCGGGCTGGGAAGCGGAGATGCTTTGTATAAAACCCAATCTCGAAAATATCGTCTTTGACCAGTTCGATGCCGCCGTTCACGTCAGGCCCGTCGATTACGACCCCAATCTGCCGTTATATCGCTCCCTGGACTTCGGCTTTGCAAACCCGTTCGTCTGTTTGTGGATTCAAGTCGATGGCGGAGGTGTCGTGCATGTCATCGATGAATACGTCCGCTCCCGTGCGACAATCGACGTTCACGCAGCGGAATTGAAAACCCGAACACCCGGCGGCGAAACGAGGGTCATCGCAACTTTTTGCGACCCCGCAGGTGCGGGCGCAAACGACGTTACCGGCACAAGCGCCGTCCGCGAATTACGCTCTTTAGGTATCAACGTCCGCTACCGCCGAAGCGGAATCGCTGAAGGTATCGAGTCAATCCGCCGGGCAATCTGCTCCGGCGACGGCAAATCCCGCCTTGTCATTTCGCCCAGATGCCCCCGACTCATCGAAGCCCTGACCTGCTATCATTACCCCGATACGCCCGCGATTGATGAACTACCTCTCAAAGACGGCGTTTACGACCACCCCATCGACGCCCTGCGATATTTCTTCATAAACCACGCTGGCGATACTATAAAGTCAATAAGCCGTAAATATTAAGGGTCGTAACTCCTGTTTTGACAGGCAAATATAAAAATATTCTGAATTTAAGAAAAATATAGTGGCAAGATGGCCGATAGAATAGTATAATATTCTGGAAACACGAAGGAGGAAACAAAAATGGACATTGGGGCAAGGTTAAAAATCGCAAGAGAGGCAGTAGGGTATACTCTCGAAAGGGCCGAAAAGGAAAGCGGAATTGGCACTTCTTCTCTCAGTGAATTCGAAAATAAAAAACGGGAGCCAAAGTTTTCTCAACTTAGCAGACTTGCGGAGGTGTATAAGAAATCAATCGAGTTTTTTTTAACCAAGGAGCCCGTTGTTGAGAACGTTATGCTATGGCGAAATCCGCCAGAGGATGGTGAGCGAAAAAGTATCGAGAGCGACTTCACTCAATTATGCAAACAATACCATAACTTAGAATTATGCACAGGCGAGCGAAAAACAGCGGTATTGCCTCAGCCAGATATTGCGAATCCCGAACAATTCAGTTGGCCTCAAGCAGAGTTGTTTGCGAGAAAGGTCCAAAATGAGCTATGTTTGGGGGATATACCCAGTACTTCCCTTAAAAAGGTTCTGGAGGAGCGATACTACGTGAAAATATTTCATCTTGGGTTCACAGGTAGTGCGATCTCAACTGTTTCAAATGAATTTGGACCAGGGGTACTTCTGAATGGAAGAAATGTTCCTTGGCGAAGAAATTTTGACCTCGCTCATGAACTCTTTCATCTTTTAACATGGAGCATCTTCAGGCCTAACAATAAAGAACCAAACGATAGTGAAGAAAAACTTGCTAATTCTTTTGCCAGCACACTATTAATGCCAGAGGATTTTGCAGTTAAAGTCAGAGCGATTATGTCTGAGAAAAATCAAATAACCTTCGACGAACTCGATAACTTGTCAAGAGAATACGAAGTATCTTTGGACGCCGTTGTATGCCGCGTAGCCAACGTATTCAGAATCAAAAAAGAAGAAACCCGTAAGTATCGTAGTGCTGCCGAAGCTTGGGCAACTTTCCACAAGCAAAGAGAATCTGACAAGCCAGAAACGCGACCAGAGAGATTTCGCGATTTATCTATACGGGCACTGAGAGAGGGCAAGTTGTCGCTGATGCAGTTTGCCAAGTATATGGGTATAAGTTATAAGAAGGCGCAGGAATATCTGACGAATGACGAGGATTTCAAGGATGAAAAAATTTCAATTCCTGTTGCTTGATGCCGGGCCTATTATCAAACTGTTCGAGTTGAATAAATGGAAGACCTTTATTGAGCAGTATGAGGTTACGATAACACGGACCATAGTTGAACAATGCATCTACATGAAACAATCAGGAGAAATTGAATATATCGATTTCCCTTTTGAGAAAGCAGCGGAGCAAGGGCTTATAAACATAGTCGATATTAAACCCGATAGCGTTGCATCTTTCATTGGAGGATTATCTAATAAATATGACCTTCACGCTGGAGAAGATGAGACTCTTGCCTTTCTGAATACTGCATTAGAAGATTATCGCGTTTGCGCAGCAGATGGTGCCGTTTTCAGGGTACTCGGATTCATCGGAAAGGGCGAACAAGGCGTCTCTCTGGAAGAGCTCCTAAAGGCAATAGGTCTGAGTGGAAACCTCGAATGGCGATTCACAAAGAAATTCCGTGATAAATATACAGGTGAAGGAAAAATCGACGCTACGCAAGGTCAAGGGCTTGTCTAATCCCCATTGTTTGATGGCGGTATCCTATAATCCCGAAATGCAATCGCGGGGGATATTTCTGCGCTGAAAATAAAAAAACAGGACTGGGTCGGAGGGAGGGGAGAAAGCGAGATATCCCAGCCCTGTTGTTGGCAATAACAAATTTTTAAGCGCAATGCCCAACGGTGTGATATTTATTTCGGGCAAGCTCTCGTCTCAACTTCTAAAAATCATAATAGCACAATCGGCTGGCTTTGGCAAGAGAAATTTTTAAAAAATACACAAATTTTTGCACTTTTTTTGAGTCGGCCGACCAAATCCACCCTCAAAAACCGCAAATCTCGCAGAATCTCAAAATAGGCCATATTTGCCTTATAACCTTTCAGATTGCAAAAACAGGCAAAAAAATTGGGCTGGGGTCAGGAGGGAGGAGAGGAGAGAATTACCCCAGCCCGTGGTCATCGTTCATTTTCTTTACGCCTGCCGACATAATAAGTTCAGCGGGTTTAACAAATTTGCTGTTATTTTATTTTATACGATTTCCGCCGGCGTTACAATCATTTTTTATTGTCTTGAAGATAATCTCCGATATTAAGATGCACCTCCGCCGGCACGGGAAACTTTTTCCGGCCCACAGGCCGGTTGCGGCTCAAGGTCGCGGCGGTGCTGAATGAGGATCTCGTGTGTCAAGCTGTAACCTGCGGCCAGAAGCGTGGGCCCGAGAAAAACGCCGATGAAGCCGAATGTCGCGATGCCGCCGAGCACGCCGATAAACGTTATAATAAACGACAGCTTGGAGCCGCGGCTGATGATATAGGGTTTTATGAGGTTATCGATTCCGCTGATGCAGAGCAGGCCGTAAACGACCATAAAAATGCCCCATCCGGTATGCCCCTCTGCAAAAAGCCACACAGATGCGATTATCCAGACAATCGACGGGCCGAAGGGTATAAAACCCAGGAAAAAAACAAATAGCGCCAGCAGCATCGGTGAAGGCACCCCCGCGATGTAAAAACCTATTCCCGCCGCTACACCCTGGGCCAATGCCGTGCCTATTGTGCCGTATACGACGCTCTGCACGGTCGTTTTGACAACGTCTAACAGGTGCTGGGAATAAGCGTCGCTTATCATCTGGAAACCCTCACGAAGATTTGCGATAACCCCCTCGCCGTCACGGTAAAGGAAAAACGCAATCAGAACGCTCATTGCGAGGTTGAAAATGCCCTGTGCAAGGTCGATACTGTGTTTCAGAAGCCATAAGCCGGCTTCCTGAAACCAGGGCATTAGCCGGCTGACGGCGGGTTCAGCGCCTTCGGCCAGGTCGGACCAGTATCCGCTGATTTTCTCGCCTGCCAGAGGTATGCGCTGGACCCACGCCGGGGGAGGCAGCAATGCCGTATCCTTATGGGTTTCGAGCCATTGAAGCCCCGAGCGAATGCTGTTGGTGAAAGTCAGCCCCACCACAAGAAACGGTATGAAAAGCCCCAGCAAAAGTATGACCGTCATCAGTCCCGCGGCGAGGTTGCGCCGGCCATGGAGCCATTTCAGCAGCAGCTCCCGCAGGGGCCAGGTTACAAAACACAAAATTGCCGCCCATAGAATAGCCAGTGCAAACAGCCGCAGGACAAACAGGCAGCCGACAATTATCGCCGCGATGAGAATCAGTCCCGCTATCTGCTCGATTCTTTGCTGGTTTTTGACCATAAATTCACCCGCTCAGTGACCCGCACGAGTATACGGGACAAACTCAAATATGACAACCCGTAAAAATGTAACCGCCAGCTTGTTAAAAAGTGCGGTATTCCCCAGTTTTCCGGGTATAATCTCCTCCGTAGGAACTTTGACTTGTAGGAGATGATGTATGTTTATCACGCTTTTAATAGTGACGTTTGTGATTGCGTTTGTGGTGTCGACGATAGTGGCGAGGTTCTTTCGCCAGCCGATAGATAAAATCTTAGCCAGGATAATCACCGACGAAATCAGCAAGGCCTGGTCCAAATACCTCTTGTTTGCAATCTACGTTACGGGCATATCCTCCGGCGTGCGAATCTGGGCGCTTGAGAAGTACATCACCCAGCCGCAAATTGAAGGGGCACAAATCATCACGCTTACCGGCCAGCGATGGGTTTTAGAGGTCTATCGCACCGTCATAGAGACCCTGCAGGGTATCGCCTGGATGCTGCTGGTCTTCTTTGTCTTTGCCCTTGTGGCCTACGTAATCGTCCGTGCATTCGAGTTAAAACGCTCAAAGCCCGAACAAAAGACGCAGGAAAGCTAAACCTACACAGCCGGAACGCTTTTGGAAAACCGCAACGAGAACTCCAGAAGGTATGAAGAAAAAAAGTGGGCTGAGGCCAGGAGGGAGGAAGAGGAGGATTTGAACCTCAGCCCGTGGTTTATCGTCAAACCATTTCCGGTTTTAACTTTTTAACTTGCCCACCCTACAGAAATTAAACCCCTGATACCTTCCAATATAACAGTTCATCGGACATTTGCAACAAAAAAAATGAACGGCAAATAAAATTTTTTTATCGCAAAGCGATTGTCAAAATCTTCTCAGTAATTTCCTTATAATCGCCTCAGGTAAAACCTGATACGTTAAGAAAGTCGCCGAGCTTCAAATTTTGACAGGCAGGGCTTAGGCATATCTCGGCATAAATTATTATCGGCCGAAGCAATCAAAAAGCGGCGTTTTTACTGAATAAAAGGGGATTAGAGGCGATTTTCAAAGACAGGCCGATGTGTCGAGAAGACATAATAGATTACGGTCTTTCGATGTGCTTGATAAGTTGGCAGAGGTTGTATTATTGTCGCCTCAATCGAAATTTTCCGCCCCGGCCGGACAAAAGTAAGATTCAAAACGTCCGCGCATAAACATTTTCAAAAATAGAATTTTTCGCGGGTTTGGCCGGGCTTTATGAAACTTTAATTCGTATATGAATATGGCAGGCAATAAAAGGCCAAATGCAGGCGTCACGGGTTTTAAGCCCGTGAAAACGCGGCCAAGTTTATCCCGAGCGAAGTCGAGGGAACGGCTGTGCAAAAAACGCAGAACAGCGTAAGGAACCTACGGCCTCACGCCTGCTTTTTTTATTTGCAATTCTGCTGCATTTCTCAAAAAAAGTAATCCTGATTGCTCCCCACAACGACTCGCAAATGGGATTAGAAAGCCGATTATTGACTAGCGGGCTTGTTTGCGGTATCCTTGTCTTTCTGTAAATCTCGATTTTGCAACCTGTGGTGGGCTTTCCGAATCCAAAACAAACGGCTTTTAGGCGAAAATGTTATGCTCAAAAGGACGGTAAGCTGCGGCCAGCTTCGGCTCCGAGACGTTGGCAAACGCGTAATACTGGCGGGCTGGGTAAGGTCATCCCGCGACCACGGCGGGCTGGTCTTTTTTGACCTGCGCGACAGGGAAGGCATAACCCAGGTGGTCTTCAATCCGGAAAAGTTTCCGGAGGCGCATAAGAACGCGCAGGCGGTTCGAAGCGAATGGGTGGTTGCAGTCGAGGGCGTAGTCGAGCCGAGAGGCGAGGGGCTTGAAAATCCCAAACTTGCCACAGGCCAGGTTGAAGTGCTGGTCGAAAAACTCGAAATCCTTAATACCGCAAAGACGCCGCCTTTTGAAATTGACACAGCCGACAAGACCGGCGAAGAGGTCCGTCTGCAATATCGCTACATTGACTTGCGTAGGCCCGCGATGCAGGAAAAACTCAAGATTCGTCATCGCGTCACAAAAATCGCCCGTGACTATCTCGATTCGCTGGGCTTCTGGGAAATCGAGACGCCGATGCTCGCCAAAAGCACGCCGGAGGGAGCGAGAGATTTTCTCGTCCCAAGCCGATTGGTGCCGGGCACGTTTTACGCCCTGCCCCAGTCGCCGCAGCTTTTCAAGCAGATATTAATGATAAGCGGCGTCGATAAGTATTTTCAGATTGTCCGCTGTTTCCGCGATGAGGACCCCCGCGCAGACCGGCAGGCCGAATTTACTCAGATAGATGTTGAGATGAGCTTTGTCGACGCCAACGATGTTATCGGCATCCACGAAGTGCTCGTCGCCAAAATCTTCAACGAGATACTTGGCCTCAATATCAAGACGCCGATTCGCAGGATGACCTACAAGGAGGCGATGGATGATTACGGCATCGACAGGCCCGACCTGCGATTCGATATGAAACTCAAAGACGTCTCCGATATCGTCGCCAAATCCAATTTCAAGGTCTTCACAGCCGCCATTGAGGCCGGAGGAATCGTCAAAGGGCTTTGCGCACCAGACGGCGGCAACAAATACTCACGAAACGACGTCGAAAAAACGCTTACAAGCTTCGCCGCCGACTACGGCGCTAAAGGGCTTGCCTGGTTCAAGGCCAAAAATGAAGCCGGCAAAGTAACGCTGACCGGCAGCTTGTCGAAGTTCTTCAGCCCCCAGCAGCTCGAACAAATGGCTCAGCGTTTCAATGCAAAGGACAGCGACCTGGTTCTGTTTGTTGCGGGTGACGAAAAAGGAGCCAATAAAGCCCTTGCCCCTCTTAGATGCAGAATCGCAAAGGACCTGAAGCTCTACGACGAGGGCAAATTCGAATTTGTCTGGATTGTCGATTTCCCGCTCTTCGAGTGGAACGACGACGAGAAACGTTTTGACTCAATGCACCATCCATTTACCGCGCCGGTGCCGGCCGACATTCCTAAGCTCGATACCGACCCGGGCCACATCACCGCACAGGCGTACGACATCGTCGTCAACGGCTCGGAAATCGGCGGAGGCAGCGTTCGTATCCACAGGCCCGAAATGCAGGCGAAGGTATTTGACCTCTTGAAAATTACAAGAGAACAAGCGCAGGTGCGGTTCGGCTTCTTCCTCAGGGCGCTCGAGCATGGCGCGCCTCCCCACGGCGGAATCGCACTGGGGCTTGACCGGATGATTATGCTATTGACAGGCACCGACAATATCCGCGACATCATTGCCTTTCCCAAGACCCAGCGAGGCCAGTGCCTGCTCACTGACGCACCAAGCGAAGTTGACCCAAAACAATTAGACGAGCTTAACCTGCGCGTGCAAAAACACTCGCACGAGAAAGAACAGAAACAATAGCGTTTATCGCAATCGCGATAGTATATTGAATCAGGCAAGGGAGAACGAGTCGGTTGTTCTAAGCCAAACGTTTTTTATATCAGCGAGCCGTATGATGCTCGAATCGAACGGTATTTTGACCAGGATTTCAATGTTTGACGTATCCGCCTGGCTTAAAAGGCGCTCGTGGGGATTCAGGGTGGGGCTGTTTCTTGCGCCGTTTGTCTTTTACTATTTTATACACGACGTGTACTATTATACAATATTGCTAAATCGTCACGGGTTATAAACGGTTTTGGACCTATGCCGGCTAAAATGCAAAAGATTCATA
>Ga0187886_1002474_pt1 | contig 14827 bp, 15 predicted proteins | sample June2016WEW_20_1_FD_133001 | JGI IMG/M metagenome (GOLD analysis project Ga0187886, IMG submission 133001) | Peatland microbial communities from SPRUCE experiment site at the Marcell Experimental Forest, Minnesota, USA - June2016WEW_20_150 | ecosystem: Environmental > Terrestrial > Soil >... | reverse complement strand
ATCAGATCCGGACTCCATACGCTCGTCAATTCGCAACCTGGCGAAAAGCGATGGCGCCGGTCTATGATGCGGGCATCAAGGTCTATCCGATCCGCGGGAACCATGAAGACGGTCCCTTTGCCGTCCCCGGCAGATATCCTTGGCCTCCGGATCCCGCTGCCACTCCAGAAAGCTGGCCTCTTTCCGAACTTAAGATGGCATACCTGGCAGCTTTCAACGATTTCTGGATTCCTTCCAATGGACCCGCAGGTGAAAAAGGATTAACCTATAGCTTTGTCTACAAAAATGCATTTTTTGTCGGGTTGGATCAGTATATCAACCCCAATAAGGTGAATCAGCCGTGGTTGGACGAACAACTGAAGAAGAATAAAGAACTCCATGTTTTCGTTTACGGTCATGTTCCGGCATTCCGGGTCCTTCATACAGACTCATTGGCTTCTTATCCACAGGAACGTGATGCTTTCTGGAACAGTCTCGGCAACGCGGGCGTCCGGATGTACTTCTGTGGACATGATCATTTCTATAATCGGTCTCATATCAAAGACCAAACCGGGCGCCCCGTCTATCAGGTAGTGATAGGGACAGGAGGTGCTCCGCTTGTCAAATGGCATCCTCAATCATATCCTGAGGGCGACAAAATAGTTAATGATTATCATGATGAAGTGCATTATGGCTACGCCATCGTGACTGTCGACGGGCCGCGCGTGGTGATGGAGTGGAAAGCCCTGTTCAAGGAAGCCGAGCAGGATGTCTGGAAAACTATGGACATTCTTAAATATACGGTGAAATAGACAGAAACAATGGAACCACCCTATTTCAATCTGAGACAGAGCGGTACGGGGCGCAATCATCGGCGCTGTCTTGGTGATTCTAACCGGGTAAGAAGAAAGAAATGTTGCCTTCTACATAAAAAAGCGACGGTCATAATATCTTGTCTTCATCCAACTTTCGCCTCGTAAGTGCGCCACGTAGTGTTGAAGTCTCTGTAATGGAGATGGAGCGAAGGGGTTGGGTCATCTGGCCTTACTGTTTGGTCAACCAGAGATGGCAACTGGATGATAAGAGCCGGATGAATCGAGACGTTCACGTCCGGATCTGTGAGGGCCTGGGGGTGAAATTCCCCCGGGCTACTCGACTATTTCGTACTGCACACTACGTAAAGGTAATCGGGCCTCTGAGGAGTTTGTATGCCTGAACACACCAGAATCCTATTCGGGTTACTTATCGATGGTGCCAGTGGTTCCACTTTGGATGACCACAGAGGGGGGTTGTCCGAGCTCCGGAAAGACAAAAAGAAAAGTAATAAAGGATTTAATTGAGGCTTTAAGCAAGAAGAACCGTCGGGTGAAGGGGAATATCTTTAAGGCCCTCACCAATGTCAAATTGGACTATACATTCATGAAATGGAACCATTAATTAGCAACGTGCCCCGCCCCAGGGGCGAGGACTTCATCTGTTGCATTTGCATGAAGGTATTGACCACTTGAAATCAAAAATGTTAAATTGACCTCCAGTTGGTTAAAGGGCGACTTTTTCCAATTGATGGGAGAGATCAATAAGGAGGAGAAGAAATGGAATCAAAAGATCTGAAAGGCGTGATTGCTGCAATTGCCACCCCTTTTAATGGGAAGGAGAAGGTAGATGTCGCGGGACTAAAGAAACTGACGAAATATGTGGTAGAGGGGGGAGTCCAGGGGATTATGACGACAGGCGGGACAGGGGAATTCCCTCACCTTCAGAGAGATGAGAAGAAGCTGGTCACCTGTACCGTGGCAGAAGTGGTCAAAGGCCGTGTTCTGGTCATCGCTGGAACAGCAGCTTGCAGCACGATGGAGGCGATCATGCTCAGCGAGGACGCCAGGCAGGTGGGTGCAGATGCTGTCATCCTGACACCTCCTTACTATTTCAAACTTCCTGATGAGTCACTCCTCTCGCATTTTAGGGAAGTCGCAAAAAATGTACGGGTTCCAGTAGTGGTGTACAACAATCCTTTATATACGGGGAATAATCTGAGCCCTGAACTGATTGCAAAGCTCTCCAAGATTGAAGGGATCATTGGACTTAAGCAGAGCAATCCCGACCTCGGGCAACTCGTGGAGGTCATCAGGACATCCAGAAAAGGATTTTCTGTTTTGACGGGTATTGACAGTCAGTTCTATCCAGCCCTTTGTGTTGGAGGAAAAGGGATTTTCTCCACAGCGGCCTGTGTGGTCCCAAGGATGATGGCAGGGATCTATGAAGCCTTTCAAAAAGAAGATCACTCAAAGGCCTTGGCTCAACACATGAGGCTCCAGATTTTAAATCGGTTCCTGGAATATGATCCTGGGTATGTGACCCCGTGTAAAGAGGCACTGAAGATGATGGGACTTCCTGCAGGTCCTGTAAGACGTCCTCTCCCTAATTTGACAGCTGCTCAGAAACGGGATTTGAAAGCCGCACTGAAAAAACTTCGTCTCATGTGAGGTTTTGGCAGGTGGGAAATGGACTTGACGCAGAACCTATCAGGGCACGTTGTAACGTGCCCCGAGAAAATGGTGAGCTTAGAAGCTGATGATGAAAACTGTTGCTGTATTGGGTGGAGGAAATGGCGGTCACGCTGCCGCAGCAGATCTGACATTAAAGGGTTTTAACGTCTTTCTTTATTCCAGATGGCCTGACGAGTTTAATGCCCTTCGAGATCAGGGAAGGATCGTTTTTATTGATTCGTCTGGGGAACGGCTTGTCCCGGTCTACCGAGTATGTCAGACAATTGAAGAGGCCCTGGAAGAGGCGGAGGTCATCTTGGTGACTGTTCCAGCCATGGCCCACGAATACTATGCCCATGTCTGCGCACCGCATCTTACAGACAAACATATCCTTGTCTTGAATCCAGGATCCACAGGGGGAGCACTGGCCTTTAAAAAGATTTTGAAGGAAAGAGGAACCGGATCAAATGTGTCCATCTGCGAGACCAATACCCTGACCTATATCTGCCGCCTTGTCGGTCCTGCCAGAGTGAAAGTCACATCAAGATCAAAAGTGCAGTTTGCTGCCCTTCCAGGGAAGAAAACAGAGGAATGTTTTGAGATGTTTAAAAGTCTCTTTCCCGATGCTGGGCAGAGGAAGAATGTTCTTGAGACATCCCTCACCAATATCAATGCGGTGCTGCACCCGCCTGGAATGATCCTCAATGCCGGATGGATCGAGCATACCAAAGGAAATTTCTCTTATTACTGTGAAGGAAGCACACCGGCTGTTGCCCGGGTCATTGAGGCGATTGATCAGGAAAGGATGGCCCTCTGTCAGATGCTCAATTACAAAAGTGACCGTTTTCTCGATCTCTTTTATAAAGCAGGTTCAACCACTGAGAGGGCCTACCGGTCTGGCTCCCTTTATCAGGCTCTTCAGGAAAGTGAACCCAATTGGTTTATCCGGGCGCCTGAAAACCTCTCGTACCGTTTCTTAACGGAGGATATCCCCTTTGGAATTGTTCCCATGGCGCATCTGGGACAGATGCTGGGTGTCCCAATGCCTATTATCAATGGATTGGTTGATTTGGCCTCTCTTATTAATAAAACGGATTACCGGAAAGACGGGTGGACACTGGAGAAGATGGGGATTCAGGGGATGAGCCAGGAGGAACTTTTGAACTATATTGAAAATGGATAGGGGGATCCAATGGAGAATACGATCATTCAGAAGCAGAGAGAAGAGATGAGAAAGGGAGGCTACGATGCCCTCGTCTCCATTTCTCCGGAAAATACAACCTACACGGCTGGAGTGGCCATCCCTTCACAATCGACTATCCGACAGAGACATGTCATCTGTTTGGTGCCAGTAACCGGTGATCCTAAGATGATCGTTGTGAACATGGAGGAGAGTTTTGCCAGGGCCAATGTCCGGATCAAGGATATTCGGGCCTACAATGAGTTTACTGAGAGTCCTATGAAGTTTTTGGCAGATGCCGTCAAAGAATCGGGATTGGAGAACGGAAGGATCGGGATTGAATTAGACTACCTGCCGGCCCGGGACTATGTGAAACTGAAAGGATTGCTTTCCAGGGTCACCTTTGAGGACGCTGAGAGCTTCTTCGGAAAACTCCGGATGATCAAGACCCAAGAAGAGATTGATAAGCTTCGAAGGGTAGGAAAAGCTGCTGAAAAAGTCCATCATGATGCATTTGGTAAATTAAAACCGGGCATGACAGAGCTTGATCTTGCTGGTTTTATTGTGAATGGGCTTTATGCTGAAGGAGTGGAGCAAATCCTTAAGCTCGTCGTGGGAGCTGGAGAACGGTGCAGTCATGCCAACCCAGCCCCAACGAAAAACGTGATCAAACAAGGAGACATGATCCGGGTGGATATCTTTGCAACACTGTCCAGCTATCTCTCTGATGTGGCAAGGACTGCGGTGGTAGGAAAGCCAACGGCTTTTCAAAAGGAGACATGGAAAAAACTGATCGAGGCACGGGCAGTTACCCTTGAGAATATCTGCCCGGGCGCCCATTCCCAGGAGATTTACCAGAAATTTTCGAATAAATTTAGAGAGATGGGGCTCGATCCAATCAATTTTGTGGGCCATGGACTCGGCTTAACCCTCCATGAGGACCCCTACATCAATAAGTTCAGCGATACTGTTTTGGAGCCAGGCATGGTTCTATGTGTAGAGCCTTATTATATGATGGTCAAACAGAACATGGGTTTTCAGATCGAGGACGAGATCATTGTTACGGAGAAGGGTTACGAACTGATTACCAACTACAAGGATTCCGGTGAGTTGATCCAGGTTTGAGTATCGTATCAATTACGTAGAACTTAGAATTCGGATAGATTACAAATCGCAAATTAAAAGATTTTAGGATAAAGCACCGAATGACAAATACCAAATTTCAAACAAATTCCAATGAACAAAAAATTAAAGTCAATTTTCAGCAGATTCAAGCACTGTAAAATGAACTGTTTCGGTCATTTGACATTGGTGTTTGGAATTTTTTGGGATTTGGAATTTATAATTTTATCCTTTTTCAAGGAGTTCAGAGTTACGAAACCTGTTTGATTTGCTACGGCAAGTTAGGCTTAAGGAGGATTTAATATGGCTGAGGGAATAAATATTACCGTTTTAGGGGGAGGTAATGGAGCCTTTATTACTGCGGCAGATCTGAAATTAAGAGGCCATCGGGTGACACTCTGTGAACTTCCTCAGCTTGAGAAGAATATCGAGGGGATCTTGAACAGTAAAACGATCGAACTACAGATCGTCGGCAATCCCGGGATCAAGGGTGGTTTTGCCCTCCTGGATAAAGTGACAACGAATATGAAAGAAGCGCTTTCTGGGGCTATGGTTGTTCTTATTGTCATTCCGGCCTTTGCCCAGAAGCCCTTTGCAGAGGCCTGTGTTCCATACCTTGAAGATGGGCAGGTTGTTGTCCTTACCCCTGGGAATTTTGGAGGGGCCATTGAGTTCTGGAACGTCCTCTCTCAGAAAGGGAAAGGCCAGAAGATTGCGATCGCTGAGATGGAATGTATGATCTATTCTGGATTTAAGGCAGCCCCAACGGTAGCTTGGGTGAGTGGTTATAAGAAGGGGTTGCACCTGGCTGTTTTTCCCGGCAAAGACACGGAGAAGGTGATGGGGAAGATGCTTCAAGTCTATCCGGATCTGAGAGCAGCCCGAAACGTCCTGGAGACCGGATTGCGAAATATCAATACTGTTGTTCATGCTCCAATTGTGGTCCATAATGCGGGATGGATCGAAAAGACAAAAGGGAATTTTCTCTTTTATTGGGAAGGGTGCACACCGGGGGTTGCTCACAGCGCAGAAGGAGTTGATCGGGAACGAATTGCCTTGGGTAAGAAGTTAGGTTTTACCCTTCCGTCCATGCTTGATGTATCGCTTGAATGGTATGGTCACGAGGGTGCAAAGGGGGAGACCCTTTATGAGGTGTTATCAACCAACCCGGTCTATGTTAAAGATAATGCTCCGAGCACGCTTCATCACCGCTTCTTACTTGAGGACGTGCCTTATGGAATGGTTCCCGTGGAATCCCTCGGGAGGCTCGCAGGGATTCCTACGCCGGTGACGAGTGCAATCATTACCCTGGCATCTGAACTGACACAGATCGATTTTCGTTTCCAAGCCAGAGATCTTCAATACCTCGGGCTGCAACATTTGGGCTTGAAGGAATTAGAGAAACTGGTTGATGAGGGGGTTGATTAGACAAAGGTCTTTCGAAAAGAGGCTGAAATGGCCCGTGAAATGTGATGAGCAGCCCATTCGAGAAATCGGGATTTTTACCTTGACAATTTTTTTGGAATTAACTACTGATTAGTGACGTTTTTCTCGTTTAATGGGAGAGACTGAAAAATATGTGTAAAAGGAGGGCGCCATGAAAAAGTATGCTTTCGTTTTCTTTCTGGGATTGGCACTTGTTATTGGGATCTATGTCACCGAGCATGGGGCGGTCGGCCAGGCAAAGAAAGAACCGATCAAGATCGGATTGTTGGCTGATTTAACGGGTGGACATGCGGCTTATGGATATTCCCATGAAAAGGTGATGAAGGCAGCTGTAGCCAAGGTCAACAGAGAAGGGGGAATCGCTGGACGTCCTGTAGAATTATTCGTCGAAGATACAGAATCGAAACCCTCGGTGGGAGCTCTTAAATTCAGAAAACTGGTCGAGACGTACGGCTCAGACTTCGTCTTTGATTCAAACAACTCCGGGATTGCCATCGCCTGTGCTCCCATTGCCAAAGAGCTCAAAACGCCTTATTTCCCCTGCTCTGCCGCTTCGGAAATTTCGGGCGAGAAAGGGAACCGATATGTATTCCAGAGTTGTACGAATGTTACTCAAGAATGCAAAGGAGGAGCCGATTTTGCCATCAATAACATCGGAAAAAAGTGGGTCACCGTTGTCGTGAACTATGCATGGGGCTGGTCCAATGAAATCGAATTCACGAAATACATCACTGAAAAGGGAGGATCGGTGCTGAAATCGATTCGGGTTCCGTTGGGAACGGGAGATTGGCTCCCTTACTTGAAAGGAAGCATCCCCGCCGATGCAGAGGCTGTATTCTTTACCAACTTTGGCTCTGACTTTCTCTCCTTTATCAGGGATTTACATGCCATCCGGCCGGGAATCAAGAAGCTCGGAGCGGTCTATGCGATTTCGGCTCAAGATCCCAAGAAACTCGGTGCCGAAGGGGAAGGGCTTTACTGTATCACCTCTTACCCCACCCGATTGGAGGGATTGAACACCAAGTTTAATAAGGCTTATCGGGAACTGATTGGCGTTGATCCAGATGGAAAAGAGATCGGTACGGGCAAATATTTCGTGTTGGCCTATGACTGGGCCGTTTGGGAGCCTTTCTTCGCCCTCAAAGCGGGTATTGAGAAGAGCGGGTGGAAGGGGAAGGAGGATATTCCCCAACTGATTAAGACTTTAGAGGGCATGGCCTTCAAGGAGAGTGTGGAGTTTCCTCAGGGGGATATGTCCATCAGAGCCCAGGATCACCTTGTCATCACAGGATTGTATATTGAGCAAATTCAAAAAGGAGAATTGAAAGTGGTCGCAAGGATCCCTGCAAAGGACGCGATCTATCCACCAACGGTTGATCATACAAAAGAGTCGTTTAAGTGAGGGGCAATCTGTTTCGGAGGGGGGTTGACGAATCATGGAACGGCTAACCCCCTCATTTTCCAATAGGCGGAGGGTCTGCTTCCTCTCAGTGATCCTGCCCTGGAGAGACTTTGTCATTTGGCGAATCGAGGGTTCCTTTTTTCAAAAAGTTGTAAGACTGAGAAATCACGCGTTCACACCAGCATGAAGTCTGGAAACACCAGGTGTAGAGGATTTTCGCGTTGCCAGAGATTGTATCGACCGTACTCTTCCTTCTCGTCAATGGCCTGATCTGGGGCCTCATCATTGCTCTGATCGCTTTGGGCCTCTCCCTGATCTTCGGCGTCATGGGGATCATCAACATGGCTCATGGCGACGTCTACATGGTAGGTGCGGTCCTCTCGTTTTACGTGGTAACCCACCTTGGGAATTTTTGGCTGAGCTTAGTATTGGTCCCTGCTGTCATTATCCTCATTGCTGCGCCCATGGAGCGTTTTGTGTTGAGGCCCTATGAGGGTTATCACTCCTCAACCATGATCGCAACCGTGGGTATTTCGTTCATCATTCAACAAATTGCCTTAGGGACTTATGGAGGGATTCCCAAAAAAATAACCAATCCCTGGCCCATCAGTTTTAATTTCCTTGGCGTGGACTACCCGGGGTATCGCTTTTTAGTCGCCTGCATTTCCATTCTTATTCTGGCTGGACTCTGGCTTTTTTTGTATAAGACCTCCTATGGGATTTTGGTCAGGGCATCGATGCAGGATCGAGAGATGGCAAGTGCAATGGGTATCGATGTCAATAAGGTGCTCATCACCACATTCGTCATAGGCAGCGTTCTCGCGGCAGTGGGTGGAGTCCTCGCTGCACCCATCAATCAAGTCTTTTACCTGATGGGCAACGATGTTATCTTATTATGTTTCATCGTGGTGATCGTTGGTGGACTGGGTAGCCTGAAGGGTACGCTGATCGCTGCGTTATCCCTCTGTTCACTGGAAGGCATGATGGCCTCTATCCTCTCTCCCACTCAGGCGAGGGCAGCCATCTTCGTCATTATGGTCATCATCCTAATGCGCCGTCCTAAGGGGCTTTTTACGGATTGAAGATAACAGTTCCCAACGGAATATGGATATGCAAATTGAAAGAAATGCCGGGAAAAGATCCATCGATATCTACTTTGCTCTGATCTTTTTGCTCGTCCTGATGGTGGTCGGAATCTTTTTACCGAAAGGCGCGAGATCCCTCGTGATCCAGATGATGGTCTTCTCCATTTTAGCAATGGGTTACGATCTCTGTTTGGGGTTTACAAACCAGTGTAGCCTTGGCCATTCTGTCTTTTTTGGTGGGGGGGCTTATGGAGCTGTCTTTGCAATTCTCCACCTGAAGATGGGTATCCTGCCTTCTCTTTTCTTCAGCATGGTCGCAGGCTTTATCTTGGCAGCGATTACGGGTTTCATCAGCGTCCGGCTTTCAGAGGCTTACTTTGTCATCATCACAGCTATTTTTTTTGCGGTCTTTCACCTGCTGGCCATGGACATGACTTGGCTGACAGGTGGAGATGATGGCCTCTCCATCCAGCTTCCGACCATAGACCTCGGGTTTACAAAACTTTCTCTCTACAATCAAATGGTCAATTACTATTTCGTCCTTATCTTTCTTTTGGCAAGCTATTTGATTTTGAGCCGTATCGCCCAATCTCCCATGGGAAAGATTTTTGTGTCGATTCGAGAAAATGAGAAAAGGGTCCAGTTCTTAGGATACAATATCTTCCGTTACAAACTGATCGCCTTTATTCTCTCAGGGATGTTTACCGCCTTGAGCGGTGGCCTCTATGCCTTGACACTTCGTTATGCATCGGCCGATTTCTTCAGCTTTTCATGGTCGATCATGCCGGTGGTATGGTGCCTCATCGGTGGCCTTGGTACCTTCGTTGGATCGTGGATCGGCGTTGTTCTCATGTCTATTTTTCAGTATTACGTGAGTGCGTGGTGGACCTACTATCTCATCCTCTTTGGCATCATCATCTTATTGATTTTAAGGATATCTCGCAAGGGCATTCTGGGATATGTGATCAGCAGGAGGTTAACATAAGTGGCCGAGGCCTCTGAGAATAAACTTTTGGAAACCGTTTCAGTGACGATACGTTTTGGAGGTTTGATAGCTCTTGATAACGTTACCTACTCCGTCCAAGAGGGGGAGGTCAGAGGAATCATAGGGCCGAATGGTGCAGGGAAGACCACCCTGTTTAATGTCATCACCGGTGAGTTGAAGCCCACATCAGGAAAGATATTTTTAAGAGGCGAGGAGATCACCCATTTCATTCCCCACATCATTTGTCAGAAGGGTCTCAGTCGAACCTTTCAATTAACCTTTATCTTTCCAGAGATGACTGTCTACGAGAGTATTTGGGTGGGAGTCAACTCGAGGGCAAGGCGGCCATGGAACCCTTTTATCCTTGCTCATCATGCAACCGACCTTTCTCAAAAGGCAAGGGAGATTTGTCACTTGGTGGGATTGGAGGAGAAGATGAATGAGTTCGCTTCGAATCTTTCTTATGGGGATCAAAAGATTTTAGAAATAGCCATGGCCCTTAGCACCCAACCCTCTCTTCTCCTCCTGGACGAACCCACGCAGGGGGTGAGTCCAAGAGAGGTTGATCATATCATAGAAGTCATTGAGAAACTGTCGAAAAAGATGACGATCATTTTGATTGAGCACAGTATGGACGTCGTGTTGCGTCTTTGCCACATCATCACCGTTTTGAATGAAGGCCGGTTGGTCGCTGAAGGTCCTCCGGATGAGATCAGCAAGAACGAAGAGGTTCAGAGAATCTATCTTGGAGAGATAAGTTGAGTTTGTTGAGAGTAGAGGACATCCATACCTATTATGGAAGAAGTTATATCTTACAGGGTGCCTCCCTGGAGGTGAAAAAAGAGGAAATCGTCGCGCTGCTGGGTCGGAATGGGGCGGGTAAGACCACGACATTGAAGACCATCATGGGCCTCGTCAAGCCCAGGGCAGGGAAAGTATTTTTCAAGGACAAAGATATCACAAAGCTTCCAGCCTACAAGGTAGCAAGGAAGGGGATAGGGTACGTACCGCAAGGAAGGCATTTATTTCCTAAAATGACGGTACTGGAAAACCTCAAGACAGGCATGCGTGATCAATCGGACACACAACAGTTGGAAAACGTTTTCAGCCTGTTTCCAGTCCTTCAGGAGAGATTAAACCAGTTGGCAGGAACCTTAAGTGGGGGGGAGCAGCAGGCTCTTGCCATTTCGAGGGCATTGATTAAGAGACCTGCCATCATCTTATTGGACGAACCCACCACTGGGCTGATGCCTATTTTTGTATCCAAACTAAAGGAGATTATCAAGAACCTCAATGAGAATGGCATGGCGATCCTATTAGTCGAGGAAAAGATCCCTTTTGCCCTCTCCATAGCCGATCAGGTCTATTTTATGGTGAAGGGGAAGATCGAATACAGGGCCAGCAGGGAGGAGCTTCAAGGGAAGAGAGAAATTCTTATCCGCTACCTCGGTGTTGAGGTTTGACCGGTTTATCTTCAAAACCCTTGACAAAATTTTTTCTGCTAAATATAATTCATAAAGTTAATTATATTTAATTTTTCTTTAATGAAAGAGATTGCCGAAAAACTCAAGGCCTTCCGGTCGGCAAACCGAATGACGCTCAAACAACTGGCCAATAAGGCTGGTTGCACAGACGCCTACCTCTCCCAGCTCGAAAGAGGTCGTGCCAATCCTTCCATCATGATCCTAAAAAAGATTGCCTCCGCCCTTCACTGGAGGAAATGAGAAAGGCCAACGAGTATGCAGCCACCTATGGAAACGCTGAGGAGAAGGAAATTGTCAAGTCCAGCCTCGGTCACATTGAGCAAGAGATTCAAGACGGAGATGAAGACGGGGCAAAGGGAACCTTCTTGCTTTTCGTTCTGCTGGCCACCATCATCAAGAGGTCAAAGCTGAAGTCAAGAAAGCCACCGAGGGAACAGTAATGAACATAGGTATTGGAAAATGTCTACCGGCTGGTGGCCCAGGAAGATCCACTGCCCAAACTGCTATTATGAGGGCCGAGCCAGATTAAGAGGAACTGAACGTAAATTCAGAGGTGAGAATATTCCTGAAGGTGAAACCGTTTCTAAACCAACCCCGCTTCTTCAAAATGCCTGAAAATCAAAGCGACTTTCTCCCGATCATCATCACTCAAGTGAAAACCGTCCTCGTTGGCTTTCCAAATCTCGATGACATCCCTCCAGAGGACCCATCCAATATTTTTGGAAAGTTCTTCAAAGTTGATTGATCGGTAAGGAATCCTTTCTATTTTAGGTCTGCGATCTCCTCTGAAATTTGCGCCTATTTTATTGTTACAACTTTGCTATAAATTGATATGGTTTATTGGGGTTATTTTACCTCTTGTGTTTGTAGGACCATTACCGATGTATGGAATAATGTTTGTCATAATCTTTGCCAGTTATATTATCGGAGACCTGATCGCCATACCTTCTCACTATGTCTTTGCGAAGCAGCAAGAAAAGTTATAGAGTAAATTTTGAGGTGCACATTTCTACTGATAATCTTTATTTCTCAGAATCAACTTAGAGTGAAGACTTGTAGATGAAAGCATCAAAATAGCCTTGTCATCGGCAGGATCTGAGAAAAAGAAGACTCCTTCCTGTAACTTTTTGTTCCCTAATTTTTGAAAAAGGTGTATATTACAAGCGCAAATGACTAATACGGATATGCCTCGACCCCTATGAACAATTCATTCTGAAATTACCTCGATTCTATATAATATTGTTTAAAACGATCTTTTCTGGAAAAATAGCATGAAATTCGAACCTTCTTGAGCAGAAGAGAGCCTTTAGTAGTTTAAGATTTAAGAAAATATAGAAGCAGCTTAAAAATTAATGTTGGACACAAATAAATGAATAATATTCCGTATGATCCCGGTCCCTTACCTACGAAACCGCCGCCCAACACTGGCGACGTGATCGAATTCGAGGTCGCTGGATATCCACCATACAAAGATGAATCGTTTTCAATTCGCAACCCTAAACACAAAGATTACTCAAGATTCGTCAACTTGCGCAAGGCTGGCATCGTTGCAATGGACGGACGTGCATGGTCGCACGCACCAATTCGAATGGATTTTACACTCTATGCACAAGGATTGGAGAAAAAAAGAAAATTACTTGACTATGCCGCTGGAATTGAAGACACACTGGATGGAAGTAGCGGATACACGTTCACATACCTACCGGTGGTCTTTGAGGATGACTGCCAGATAAGTAGCGAGCACAGTCGCTTTATCGCAAGCGATGAAACAAAGTATCGTGTTAAATTCGAGATAATGGAAAATGTCCAATACAATCAACTCGACACAGAATAGCCTTTGTCAGGTTAGCGCAAGGTGGTTGCTTGCGCGGGTTATTTCAGCCGTTAGCGGGGAAGAACGATATGCACTTTTACTATATCGACGAATCGGGTGATACGGGTCCGAATCTTGATGACCCCGATCAGCCAGTCATGGTTATCGGTGGAGTTAGCGTTAGGGATGAAGGATGGAATGCAACACACGAAGCACTGAAACATTGCCTCGAACGTTTCTTTGGTGGCAATCTCCCGGTAGACTTCGAGCTTCACGCAGATGAACTCCTGAGCCCACGGGGTGACGGTCCATTTCAAGGAGTATCGAGAGATCGAAGAAACCAACTCTGCATGGACGTGTTGGGTCTACTCCCTGACCGAGCCCACCACGTACACTACTTAGCGATAGATAAACGAAGAATGAGAGATACGCCGCTTGGCATGGTGCTGACGTATAACCCGAAACGACCGTACCTTGTTGGGTTTGATTATCTCGTGACGTATATCAACTGGTTTGTCAAAATGCGACTCGGACAGTCAGCCCGAGGAATGATTATACTGGATAGAAAAGAGCAGTTTCACGCTGACATTGAGCGAATCATGCGGGAACGACGCTTCGGCGGCGCTGCCACCCACCGTGTGAAGTGGATTGTCGAGTTCAGCTATGCCATTGACTCGCGTAGGAACCCGATGATACAGTTCTCAGACCTCGTGATTTACTGTATAAGACGGTTCGTCGAAATGGAAAATGGATATCACAACAATTGGCCAGATGAGACCAAGGAATTTTATGCGCGTTGCTACACCATGATCCAGGATAGAGTCGCACGCCCAACCCTTGTGGAAAGAACTGGGCGAGATATGCACCGCCTCAATCAGTATGTTGAAGCGGTGCGACTGGAGCCACGCAGGCAGTGGCGAAGACATTACAACATAAACCGCTAACAACCAAGTGGAGGCGATGCTGTAACATGCATCGCCTCACTTGGCACGTTGTGTGCGAAATTAAATTGCAATAATGATTCGCTATGAAACAGATAAAAGACACTCTTTTTGTTTTTCCTGGACGTAAACCAAAGACTCTGCTGGGTATATATCGGTGGCATAGGAAAATCTTAAAGAACTGCATTAAGTTCGAGTTCAAGAAGCGCGCTCTTCAGACAGCCATTAATAAGATAAACGAAGAATTGGAGTATTATGTATCCGTCAAGAACGACTTTTCGACCGCCAAGGAAGCACTAGTCGCATTGGGCACCCTCAAGAAAGAATTCCAGCATGAACTTCTAATCACCAAGAAAATTGTAAAGGTGTTTCACGACTCGAATGAAATGATAATCGGTAATCATGTTAGATCCCATAAGGGGAATGAGATCATTCGGCACGTCCAAAACCTACAACCCACACCTGGTTCTAACATTCTGCATGGCCATGGCTGGCTTAGCGAGCTTGAAGTCGCTAGCATCCAGGAAAATGAGGGGTATCTTCCCTTCATCACATTCGGAACAGTTTTCGACTCCGCTGGCTGGGATATCATAAGCTTCTCAAAGCCGAGAAGACGAATAGTTTGGCGTGCTAGGTATCCAAGATTCTGGGTGCCAAGGAAGGCACACAACAAGCGGCTCCACCGGATCGCCCAAGAATCGAGCTCCCGGTGAGCCTTAGCGTTATACTCTCTTTCTAATGGAAGTCATCAGCCTTTGATGTAGACCGATCTCAACTGTTTGTAGGTGAAGTCCTCAAAAAAGGAAAGTCTACATTCAATTATCAAAGAGCCACCGACAGTACCCGGAGGGACACTGCCTGGTTATGTCCCCCAGGAAAAGCAGGTTCTAAGGCCGTCATTCTT
>Ga0187886_1002471_pt1 | contig 14844 bp, 13 predicted proteins | sample June2016WEW_20_1_FD_133001 | JGI IMG/M metagenome (GOLD analysis project Ga0187886, IMG submission 133001) | Peatland microbial communities from SPRUCE experiment site at the Marcell Experimental Forest, Minnesota, USA - June2016WEW_20_150 | ecosystem: Environmental > Terrestrial > Soil >... | reverse complement strand
CTTGCCCTGGCTTCCTTTTAATACAACTTCATTAAGACCTTTGTGTAAAAATGTTCGGGTTTTATGAAAATTCCAATTTTCACAACGACCAAAACCTACAGCATATTGGTAACTGTTTCGGATGACATATTCTTCTTTATCACGGCCAAAAGTCCTGTATCGGAAAGTGAGTTCATGCCAAGTTGAAGTATCGGCCAAAACATTCCAGACGATACTTCCGGTATCTTTCATTCTTAAATATTTGCCTGATGAAGCGGCCGAATCCTCCAGCAGAAGAAGTCCCTTATACTTCGCCGCCTCGGCTTCATAGATATACCTATCGGAAGTTTGAGCCAGAGTATAAACATTACTCTGGCTTAAAAAGCATATCGTAAAAAGAATAGTGAAGAGAGTGGTATTATTTTTCTTCATTGATTTATTTTTTGTATACAATCAGTCTGAAGCCTACGTCGTTGAAGTCGGGATCTTCTAAGCTTTCTGGCGGTTGACATCGTTTTTTTAGATTCTAGCGATGGCAAATGTATACTTCCTTCCAGCAATAAAGATATAGACATATAAAATTGTAAGAAAGGAACATACAACAATGATCAAAATATTCGGCTGGGGAAACAAAATGAAATCCCCGAGTGTGCGAGACAAATAGACCGCAATGTTGAGCAAAATGATCGGCTGGCCTATCTTAGTACTCACCAATTCCGTTCGATACCAAAGCGAAGTGGCAGCTAAGAAGAGAATCATCAGCGTGCCACCGATTGCAAGCATTTCCAGCAGAGGATAAATAGGTGATCCGGATTGTGCAACGTATATCTTGTAACAGAGGAAAATATGAAATAATGCTAGGAGAAGATTCAACACACCTCCTGTAAGAATGGCTGTTCGTAATATCGGTTTCATTTGTTTCCTTTCATTTGGTATTGATAATAAATTTTTCTCGTGAGAACATTTATCCGCCATTTATCTAACAGGTCTTCCAACATTCCTGTAGCCGAGGTCGTTGACCTTGGCATCCTGCAGACTGCTTTTCCTAACCCCCTCCACAATCCTTATCTCTATTCGTCATTGCGAACAGTTTTATCGTGAAGTAATCTCTCTTTATTCCTTCATTTCCTCCGCCGCCTTTTTCTTCATCTCTGCAAGCTTCGCTTCAAGCTCAGCCGGTAACTTAACGAGAAGCATTTTAATGTGCTTTGGGAATCGTCCATTTTCTTTTTCTTTTTTTACAAGCTCGAGCATGGATTTATCTGTACACGCGAACACGATGGTCTCCGGCTTCTCATTAAGGGAAATCGTCCAAAGAGTCTTCTCCCGGACATTAGCAAGCGCGCCAGTGTCGAATTGTCCGTCCGCCGTTTTCACCAGACTTGTTGAGATAATACAGACAAATTTGCCGTCTTCAGAAACAGCGTCGCATTCAAATTCTCCGCCGGACTGTACGCCTAATTTGCGTTTTGTAAAAGCCTGGTGATATTTTTTAGGAAGGAATTCATTTCTTATCCAATTTTCAACATCTCTAGTTGCTATCGTTGAGTCTGCCATATAAAGTTAATCCATTTTATGTTTGATAATAAATCATAAATATTTATTATCAGCATTCGCCGGTATCATTAATGATCCTCCTCTTCACAGCATGCTATTCTACCCCACTACACCATACACATCATACACATGCTGCCAGACTAAATTGCATTTTTGCTCGTACATTGCTTTGATGAAGACAGGTGGCAATTCGTCAAGTTTCATTTCGATTGCCTGACGTACTGATGCCCGGCTTTGCTGTCTCTTTCGCCAGTCAAGCGAGAATTTTTCACGCTTCAGGGTTTCCAACAAATCCTTCGCTACTCGTTTCACTTGATTTCGTTCCTTCGTGGACATTTCCGGCGCAGGCTTCATCAAAATATCAAATATTGCCAGTTCTTCTTCATTGAGCTCTTCCTTGATATGACGCCGCTCTTCTTCGTTTAGATCCTGAGCAAGCTTAATAAGTTCTTTATATACCTGCTCAACATTTGCAGAGCCAAGGTTGTATTCTTCTATCATCTTTTTGAAGCGTTCCAAGAAATCAACCCGTGCTTTGTTGATAGCAATAAGTTGAAGGATTTTTTCTAGCACTGCCCCTTTGAGCTTTTCAAGCTCAGTTCTTTTCCTTGATTTCTCGAATTGTTTCCTAAGTTTCTCAAAATCTATTTTCGATAGATCTAATCTTGTCCCTAATTCTCCAATAGCATCACTGACTACCGGCTTATTGATAACTATAGAACGATCAAGCACAGCTTCGATTTTATTTATGACCAAAGAAATATCGACTTCATCCGGAGAAGAAACATTCTTTACGGCATCGGCAAGTGCAACAATTGCGTCCCGCATTGGTTTTATTTCATTTGCTAATGGATCAGGCAATATTGCTTTAAACAATCGGTCAATAAGATTTGAATAGTTCAGATATTTCTTCTTTGTTTCTTCATTCTTTAAAAGTATCTCTACATCGTCTTTAATCTGGTTAAGTTTATCCATTCCGGACTTATTTACCACATCCTGAAAAATGACTCCTTCACCTTCACAAAACTCAGCCGTTTCTTCGATAGTCCGTTTTAAACTTTTAACAAGTTCCCGCTTCTCTTTGATTGGCAGTTCTCCCATACCGCCGCCACCAGCATAAATTGCAAGCGCCTTTTGCAGGTTGCGGAATATCCCGACATAATCGACAATCATTCCTGCTTTCTTTTCGCCAAAGACTCTGTTGCAACGTGCTATCGTTTGCATCAGCGTGTGATTCTTCATCGGCTTATCAAGATAAATGGTCGAGCACGATGGCACATCAAATCCAGTTATCCACATTGCACAGACAAACACTATGCGCAATGGGTTATCCGGATCCTTGAACTTTTCATCAAGTGCTTCCTTATTCATTCTATCCCGAATCGGCAAAACATTTATTCCCTTTTGCTTAAAATCATCGATCTCATTTTGAGCATTGGAGATAATCACCGCCATATCGGTGGTTTCGAGATATGTTAAATGTTCTTGTGATTCTTCCCGCTCTTTATCGTCTCTTGCTTGTTCAAGCTGCTGCTTTGCTTTTTGTATTTCATCATTCCAGAGCTTCTTAACCTTAAAATACATTCGCGCCGCAGTGATCCTATCGATGGAGACAACCATCGCCTTGCCCTGATACCCACGTCCCAGAAAATGTTTTACAATATCTTCTGCAATGGTTTCTAACCGGTCGCCTCTCGTTAAGATGTGATACTCACGGGAAAACTCCCGCTCTAATTTCTTTTCTCCCTGCTCATCTAACATTGCTTCTTCGATGATAGCATCCAGCTCATCGTTTAATGCTTCATTCACGATTTGAAGCTCGGGGATTCGGTTTTCATAATACAACGGAACAGTTGCGTTATCATCTATCGATTGCTTAAAGTCATACACGCTCACATAATCGCCGAAGACCTCTTTGGTCCTTTCCTCACCGACAATAAGCGGCGTTCCGGTAAACCCGACAAATGCAGCATTCGGCAAAGCATTTCTCATATTGAGGGCAAGCACATCATACTGCGTGCGGTGTGCTTCATTGGTCATAACAATAATATCGGATCGTGTGGAGACAACCGGATAAATCTCTCCACGTTCCGTCCTAAACTTATGGATCATCGTAAACAAGATCCGGTGATCTTCTCCAAGCAATTGCCGCAGATGCGTCGAGTTTTGCGCCCTGACGGATGTCTCTTTCTTTCTCAGTACTCCGGCATTCGCAAAGTTCTTATAAATCTGATCGTCCAAGTCTTCACGGTCTGTAACAACCAAAAAAGTATAATTACTGCCAAGTGTTCGGAGTATCTTTTGAGCAGTAAAGACCATACTGTAACTCTTGCCGCTTCCCTGTGTATGCCAGAACACGCCTAACCTGCCTTTGTTCTTCTGCATAGCACGGACATTTTCCACTACGGCATTCACGCCAAGGTATTGATGGTACTTCGCTAGCATCTTTACTAAACCTTTGCGCTCTTCACTGTAGAGTATAAAATTCTCGGCAATATCCAGCAGCCGTTCTTTAGTGCATGTTCCGCGCAGTATGGTTTCTAAACTAACAGTTGCAGGTTCTTTTTCGCTGTTGATTTTTTTCCATTCGGCAAAGTGTTCAAACAATCCGGTCAGTGTTCCGATTCTGCTTTGCAGGCCGTTGGAGAGAATAATAAACGCATTATACCAGAAGAGATGCAGTATCGTATCCTTGTAATCTCGGAGATTTCCATTATAAGCGTTCCATAGATTTTTGTGGATGGATTTGAATTCGATAAAAACCAGCGGCAATCCATTCACGAACCCGATAAGATCTGCACGGCGAGTGTGATATTGCCCGGCTATCCAGAACTGCGAGCATAAAAGAAAATCATTGTTCTGCGGATTGTTCCAATCTATGACGCGAATACGGGGAACGCTTTCATCTTGATTGTTCGCATCATCCGATATCTTTATTCCTTCTTTGAGGAGTTGATAGATTTCCCGATTCGCATTGACGAGACTTAACGAGCTGCGATCTTTTGTAAGCTCTTCTATTGCGCGCTCAATATCCTCTTCCGATGTTTCCCGATTGAGTTTTTGGAGAACTCGACGAAGACGTGATACAATTACAACATCCGATTTCGTCTCACGCCCTATCGGACTACCGGACAGTGAATCAAATTCATCAAAGCAATTGATGAAATCCCAATCGAAGGATTGGAAGAGTTCAATTGCTGGTTTTTCAATCAATATATCTTCGTTGTACCCCTTAGCCATTTGGTTTCCAATTGTACAATCCGGATGGATCATTCCGGTCATATTCCCATTGTGCAGGGTTATTGTGAATATATTCACGTATCGCGTTTAATCCCTTTTCATCTCGGATGATGTGATCGTAGAAACGGGGCTGCCAGGAGAAATCGTGATTTGTTTTACGAATTTCAAACAACACACGTCCTTTATATTGTCGAACAATGTATGATAATGATTGTCGTGTCAACATCGGATTATTTGTTTTTGTTGTTCCGCCTGTAGAGACGCGATTAATCGCGTCTCTACCATGGCCAACGGATATTTTGTCGTTGCATGCAACGTCTCTATCATAATCTTTTCCGCATATAACAATAATCCCATGCGCATGGTTTGGCATAATAATAAATTCGTCCAACATTGCATTTTTATGGTGATTTGGGATTCCCATCCATAATTGATGTGCGATTTCCCCAACATCATTCCGTTTCATCTCACCATTCACGACATCGCCAAAGAATTCTACCATACCGCCGGTGCAAATGGTGACAAAATATTCACCGGGGGATGAATAATCGTAATCCTTTAACCGCGCCGATTCAATCCGATATTTGTTGTTAAATAATGTCATTCAATCTTTTGTAAAGACGTGATTTATCACGTCTCGTTATTTATAATTAATTTCGTTTCCTCTATTTGAGACGCAATGAATTGCGTCTCTACCAAAAACCCTTACACCTCCACCTCGCCGCTGATTAATTTTGGCAGCAACAAATCGCGTGTCTGGCGGAGATTGGTATTTGATGTTTTCAATGAATGTCGAAGTTCTTCAATTGGTTCTACTAACTGGTGATACTTATTTAGCAAATCAACCGTCGGAATAGTTATTTGAGCGTCCTGAAAATCTTCTTGAGTTACAGCGGGATAAGCAGCTCCGCGAGCATGATTTACCAAGTAAGAAACAAATGTTTCTGTAGTAATCGACTCATATAAATACGTGTATGGAATTGTTGACGGTGTTATAACAGCAAATCCAGTTGACACAATCACATCATCGCTGGGATGGAGAATAAGGCTGTAAGCCTTTCTATTAGGTCGAACACAAGACCAGAGAATATCTCCATGCCCTACTTTTCTTCTTGCTCTTCCTGGAGCGTCTTTATAATTATAGTTTTGATAGGAATTTATCGTTCCTGTAGAAACAGATGATATATCCACGTACTGTATAATATTTGGTACTGATGCTTTATCTATACTTTGTTGATTTATTCCTGCTACTTCCTCAAGCCTTTTTACCTCCCACCCCTCCGGAAACACATCTTTTCCAGTCACTTTCTTTTCTTCCGGAGTGGCTTTGCGCAATTGCATTTTTTTTGTAGTAGAGACGCGATTAATCGCGTCTCTACTACGCGTCTCTACCGGTATATTCCATTCCACAAACCATTCTCTGTAAATCAAACGCGCCATTTCTTCCAATATTTTTATCCGCCGCGTGTTGTTTTCTATGAGGTCGTCGTAGGCGGAAAGGATGGAGGCAATTGATTTTTGCTGTATTATTTCAGGTACCGTAATTTCAATATTAGAAAATGAACTTTTACTAACTATAGGAGTAGCAGCCCCACCTGCAAGCGATTTCACCTTGCTCTCTTGGGTTCTTAATAAATAGTAAATGAAATCACTGTCATACTTACCTCCATCAGCTATTATACTGTTTATCTGTTGATTGGTAAATGAGTACTTGTTCGTCTGGCATATTTTTCCGATGGTTGCACCGATACATACAAAGCAGGTGGTCTTTGGTGGGAGAAGTAATTGTTTTTGATACTCGCATCCGTCATCAGAAATAGTTCGTTCGGTTTCAACAAAACGTCGATCGTATTCTAAATCGGATGGCGTTATGAAAGGATATATTCCAATATAATATTCAGAATGAACCGTCGGTGGTGTTTTACCTGTGACAATCTTCCCTAACTGTCCAATAGTTATTTTATTCCAACCGTTCTTCATCAAATCAACTTTTTCACATTTTTTGCTATTACTTTCTGTAACTCTTCCGCATCTGTGTTGAGTTGCTCAAGTTCTTTATTCAATTCCTTCAAACGTTTTGAAAAATCTACACCGTCATCTTCTTTTTCCGCAACGCCCACATAGCGCCCCGGATTTAAACTCCATTCCTGTTCTTCAATCTCTTTGAGCTTCACAACCTTACAGAGACCGGGTACATCGCGGTATTTCATCTTGGAGAAATGTTTTTGTAGAGACGCGATTGATCGCGTCTCATTTGAACCGGTTTGCGTCTCACTGCCGCCATGACCGGATTTGTTTTTAGACTCGATGAATCGAGTCTCTACATTTTCACCTCTATACAAACACACAATGTTTGCGATAAATTCTATCTGCTCCGGAGAAAACTCCCTGTGTGCCCGGTCTACCTGCGTGAAAATCTCCCGTAAATCGAGAAACAATACCGTTCCTTTTTGCAGGGTCTTGTTTTTGCCTTTTCGTAAGATCCAGAGTGTGCAGGGCAATGTAACCGTATAAAAGAAATTTGATCCGACCGAAACAATCACATCCACATCGCCGGCTTGTATCAACTGCTTGCGTATCTCCAATTCGCTGGACCGCGCATCGGTGGCGGAGTTTGCCATCACAAAACCGGCGCGTCCTTTATTATGCAGCGCTGAGTAGAACAATTGTATCCAGATATAATTACCGTTGTCCACATTCGGCATTCCAAACGGAAATCGTTTATCTCCTTTTAACCGCTCTTTGTCTATGTTGTTTACATTAAACGGTGGATTTGCCATCACAAAATCGAATTGCCCGATCGTGCCGCGCACATCTTCATCATAATAACTGTTTGCACGTTTGATCTCGCCTTCCAATCCGTGCACGGCAAGATTCATCTTGGCAAGCCGCACCGTCTCTTCTGTTTTCTCAAATCCAATAGCCATCATCTCATCCTGCGGGCGTTTCTTATGGTTGGCAACAAACTTTGCGCTCTGCACAAACATACCACCGCTTCCGCATGCAGGATCAAGTATGCGTCCGTGATAAGGCTCAAGGATTTCCACAATCAATTTTACAATGGAGGTTGGCGTATAGAACTCTCCTCCACCTTGTCCCTGGTCCATCGCAAACTCCCCCAGGAAATACTCATAGATGCGCCCGAACGCATCCCCTTCAATATCCATTGGAATGGAATTGAATGTTTTGATCAACTCTACCAGTGTACTGTTTTCGAACTGGTGGTAATTCTTTGGAAGAACATCGTGCAGGTTATCGTTTTCTTTCTCGATTAACTTCATCGCTTCATTGATTGCCTTGCCAATATCTGCTTTTTCAGGTAATCCGATCAAACTAGAAAATCGAGATTTCTCCGGCAGATATAAAACACCCTGTGCTTGATAGTCGATCTTTCCTGCCGAGCGCCTTGCGCTTTTTTTCTTTTCAATCTGCTTTGTTGCAACGGAAAACTTAAAATCGGCATACCGCAGAAAGATCAATCCAAGCACCGGTGCAGAGTATTGCGATGAATTTAAATGAGAATTAGCGCGCAGTTCATCCGCAGCCTTCCACAATTGTTTTTCTAATTCTTCATAAGGAGACATAATTTTTCCAGATTAGTCAGTATTTCAAGTGCGGTAAAATTATCACCCCTATATCTAGCAACATCTATGATTGGAAGCCATCAGTAATGCGCCTAATCCCCCAATCATTCGCCCGGCATGTTCTATCCTTTAGCGGGGCATCTGTAAAGAAGTTAGGTAAAAGGGATGGGAATCTCAATGGTAGGAGAGGACTTTTAGATTCCCGAAGTTTTTCATGAGAGGTGACAGGAAAACTTCGGGAATCTTCTCGTGTTGCCTGTCCTCAATTCCATTCACCGGTGTTGCTTTAAGAAGTCATTTTATATCGATAGATTCCCAAATTTCCCAAAAAAATCGAATATGTACTTTGGCATATATTTAGTATCTTTTAATAGGAATTACGATTAAGAGATGAATTGCGGATGACTCACATGAAATCGAAAATAGTTTTTACTTTTCTTCTTGTTACAATTTTCTTATTTCCCGGATGCTATACAATTCTTCTTGTGGATGATGCAACGGAAAATGCCTCTGTTGAACCTGCCACAGTTCCTCAGCCGGATGTTGAATATATTCCAGTATATTATCCAATTTCGGTTCCGGAACATTTACCGCAGCCTCTACAATATTTACCACCTGCCACGTACGTCTCCGATAGTCCGTCTTCAACACCACCGAGTTCAAATAATCACCGATCAATACAAACAGGACGGGGTCCTGCCGTTTCGAATCCTGCACCGGTAAAGAATAATAATAGCAATGGAACTCGGGATTCTGGAGTACAAAGGGGCAAACGTTAATAACCAGAACATACTAAAGGGGCGTCTAGTAATTTTTCTCTGAATGTTGCAACTGTGGCTTTAGTGCTTTGAATTCCTGGAGAGCAGCAAAGATTCTGCCAGTCTAACACTTTCCTCAACTGCTTTCTTCGTCGATTCCGATAATTCTTCGCTGAATTCAAACTGTGAGGCAGGAATACCAATGACGTACGCTTTTGACGGCATTCGCTGATAGAGCTGCTGACTCAGACGGAGCAAAGATTCCGGGGAGATAAAATGTGTACGCGGCTGGTCCATCTCAATGCTGGGTGCAACTAAGCGCACATTAGATTGTGTCACATTCACATCTGCATCAAAAAAAAATACGGTATCACTTTCTGCAATCTGCTCAGCCATTTCCGGCATGAGCTGGTGCATGCAGACACATTCGATTTCGGGGCGGCGCTTTGCCATTAACTCGGCAGCACAAATCCCTGCGGCATCATCGCCGCGGAGCGTATTGCCGTAGCCGATAACGAGCACCTTTTTCATCGGCGAACTTCGTCGAGCACCTCACCGCCCGCACTGAGCAATTCCACATGCAGAGGCATGTGTCCGAATGCATGTGTCGAACAGGAAAGGCACGGATCGTAACAACGGATGCCGGCTTCCACACGGTTCAAAATGCCTTCGGTAATTTTCCCTTTCTTACCATCAATGAAGTGCGAGGCAATCTGGCGTACTGTGCGGTTCATGGCAAGATTATTCTGTGCAGTGGCAATGAGCAGATTTGCTTTCTGGATAACGCCATCTTTATTAACATGGTAATGATGGAACAGCACACCGCGCGGCGCTTCGGTACACCCGACACCTTCCATCCGGTTGATGGAGGCTTGTGCACGAATAGTCTCTCCAAGAATCGCAGGATCTTTCAAGAGCATCTCGATCTTTTCCACAGCAAAGAGCATTTCAATGCAGCGCGCATAGTGATAATAGAACGAGTTGTTCACGACATTGACATTCCCGCTGAGTGATTTAAAAATTTTGCGCTCGGCTTCAGCCAGAGGTGTTTCGATATAATCACAAATGTTGACACGTGCCAGCGGACCGACCCGGTACATTCCTTTTGGATAATCGAATGGTTTGTAATATGGGAATTTCAAATACGACCATGGTTCTACAGCTTCACCAAAATGTTCGAAGTATTTTTTCGGTTCAATCGCATCGGCAATCGTATTATCGTTACCGTCTTTGATACGGAGAAAGCCGTCGTAGTATTCCAGTCCGCCGTTTTTGGACACAAGTCCTACAAACAATGTGCGAAAATTGCCGAACTCGGGAATTTCTTTCGCATACTTCTTATGGATTTTCTTCAACGCATTTAATGCGAGCCCGACGGTTTCCCTTGCTTCGGGAATCCAGTTAAGCATCTGATCCTTCTTTGCCGGCTCGAGCGGTTCACGTACACCGCCTGGAACTGTCCACGGGGTGTGAATACGGCGGCCGCCAAGAATTTCGATGATCTCCTGCCCAAATTTTCGCAGGCGAATTCCACGTTTCGTAAATTCTTTATCAGCAGCAACAAGTCCAAATACATTCCGTGTTGCGGGATTGGAATCGAAACCGAGCAGAAAGTCCGGCGATGAAAGATGGAAAAAGCTGAGAGCATGTGATTGCAGCCATTGTGCAAGTGTCAGAAGACGGCGAAGTTTTTCTGCGGTTGCTGGAATTTCCACTGCAAGAATATCGTCACCGGCTTTTGCCGATGTTACAAGATGACTTGCCGGACAGATGCCGCAAATTCGCGACGTGATACCTGGCATTTCCCACAATAGACGTCCTTCTGTAAACTTCTCAAAGCCGCGAAATTCGTTCACGTGAAATCTGGCATCTACAACATCATGATTGTCATCTAATTGTATCGTAATTTTTGCGTGGCCCTCAATGCGGGTCACTGGCGATATTGTAATCATTTTAGACATCGTCTTCTCATTTCTTTCGATTAGCATTCCATAGGCGCATTTTTGAATGTATGTATTTCAGCCATTCGGTTATCCATATCGCAAATACACAGGCGGCAGTACCGGGACTCTACCCTGCAGTAATTCATTCACAGCAAACCAAATTTGGTCGGCAGTCGGCGGACAACCGTGCAGCCATACATCTATCTTGATCACTTCATGCAACGGCCGGGCTGTCTTTAAAAGTTGTGCAATGGTGGCATACTCATTAGGGATGCCCGGGTTCTTGTCGGCAAGTTCAATATACGCACGCCGTTGAATATCTTCGACCTTGAACGGATTACGCATTGCGGTAACGTTTCCCGTCGTTGCACAATCCCCGAAGGCGATAACAATGCGCGAATTCTTGCGAATGATGTGCGCCATCCCTTCGTTTTCAGAATTAGTCATTGCACCCTCTACGAGAGTGATATCCACATTCTCCGGAAATTCTTTTATATCGGCAAAAGGAGAATAGACAAGTTCTATCTTATCTGCTAACTCGATGAGACGTTCGTCAAGATCAAGGAACGACATATGACAGCCTGAACATCCTCCCAACCATACTGTTGCTACTCTTGGTTTCATAATTTTATATTTCTAGTATTAAGTAATCAGTGTTCGTTGTTGATTTTTATGCATGTTATTTTTGATCGTTATTTTATGATCTTATTCTTCTTCATGCGCTGTTCGCACCCATTCATGTTTATTACGTGCGTTCACAATAAACTTGATGAAACCGCGTTCTTTTTGCATTTCACCGACAGCAACGCCTTTCTCAAATAAAGCACCCGTTGGACAGACGCGGACACATTTGCCGCACGATGTGCAGCTTGGTGAAGTGCCCCATGGCTGATTAAGATCGGCGATGATCTCGCAATTGATCCCGCGGCCTGCAATATCCCAAACGTGTGCCGCTTCCACTTCATGACAAACACGAACACAGCGCGTACAGAGAACGCAGCGGTTTCGATCTATCACAAAATCTTTATGTGTTGCATCAAGTGATTTTTTAGGAAACAAATACGGAAATCGCACATGATCAAGTTCTACTTCGTACGCCAGGTCCTGCAATTCACAATGCCCGTTGACGACACACACGGCACATTGGTGGTTTCCTTCAGATGCCAGTAACTCAACGATCATTCTTCGGTATTTTTTCAATTTTTCTGTGTTCGTGCGAACAATCATACCTTCAGTCGGTTTTGTCGTACATGCCGGTAATAACTTTGGCGTTCCTTCAATTTCCACAACACACAAACGGCATGCGCCAAACGTGGATAAACCTTCAAGATAACAAAGCGTGGGAATAGGAATTTTATTATCACGCGCCACCTGAAGGATAGTATCACCTTCTTTCGCGCTATGCTGCTCTCCATCGATGGTAAATGTAATAACTGACATATTCTAGGCCTCCATCGCGACTGTTTTTGGTGAATGTCCGTTGTTGTCAGCTGTCGCAGTTTTGAGCTTTGATGTATACTCATCGTTGAAGAAACGGATTGTGGAAAGAACCGGGTTCGGAGCTGATTGACCAAGTCCGCAAAGACTTGTTTCTTTCACCATCACACAAAGTTCTTTCAACATCCAAAAATCAACTTCTGTTGCTTCGTTTTTCACAATTTTATCGAGCAGCATATAAATATGCTTTGTACCGACACGACACGGGACGCACTTTCCGCATGATTCATCCATGCAGAACTCCATGAAATATTTTGCAACATCAACCATGTCGGATGTATTGTTCATCACAATCATACCGCCACTTCCCATAATGGAACCAACCGTCTGCAGTGATTCGTAGTCGACCGGCAAATCGAGATGTTCTTTCGGGATACATCCACCTGAAGGGCCGCCAGTTTGCGCAGCTTTAAACTCGGTACCTTTCGTTGTTCCGCCGCCGATATCAAAAATAATTTTCCTCAACGGAATTCCCATCGGCACTTCAACGAGACCAGTGCGATTAATCTCTCCCGCGAGAGCAAAAACTTTCGTGCCGGGGCTCTTTTGTGTTCCAATTGCTGCAAACCATCCGCTGCCGTTCCTCAAAATCGGAGCAACGTTCGCATATGTTTCTACATTATTTATAACCGTCGGTTTGTCCCACAATCCTTTTTCAGAAGGATAAGGTGGACGCACTTTCGGGCGACCGCGCCGCCCCATGACAGAACGCAGCAACGCTGTCTCTTCACCGCACACAAACGCGCCAGCACCAATACGGATATCGATGCGGAAATTAAATTGTGATTCGAAAATTCTGTTACCCAGCAGGCCAAGTCTTTCGGCTTGTTTGATCGCCGTTTTTAATCGATCAATGGCTAATGGATATTCTGCACGAACATAGATGAATCCTTGGTTCGCACCAACAGCATATCCCGCAATAGCCATTCCTTCCAGAACTCGATGCGGATCGCCTTCGAGTACGCTACGATCCATAAATGCGCCAGGATCTCCCTCGTCAGCATTGCACACAACATATTTCTGATCAGCGACTCCTTTGCGGACAATATCCCACTTCAATCCTGTCGGATAACCCGCTCCACCGCGCCCACGCAATCCAGCTTTACGAATTTCGCTAACAACTTCTTCGGGCACCATTTCAGTCAGAGCTTTCGCGAGCGCTTCGTAACCGTCTGCTGCAATGTACTCTTCTATACTTTCGGCATTGATCTTGCCCATATTTTCAAGTACGATTTTCTTTTGCGATGCGAAGAAGGGATCGTTCAAGTCGATTTCATTTTCTTTCACTCTCTTGCCCTGCCCGACATGCTCTTCTACGATTCTTCGCGCGACTGCTGCATCCACGTGTTGATAGAGTGTCGGGCCCGAATGCACAAAAACAAGCGGACCTTCACCGCAAAGACCAAGGCAGCCTGTACCGATCATTTCGCATTTCTTTGATAAATCAAGTTCATCGATTGCTTTCTTCAATTCATTTTTAACTGCATCGCATCCACTGGAAACACACCCTGCAGAGGAGCAGTATAAAATGCGATGCTCATATTGTGCTTGCCGCCCTTGTTCCTTTTCCGCTAATTCACGGAGATCTTCTACAGTCATACTGCAACCTCCTTTTTCTCTTCCTGCCATCGATGAATACGCTTCACAGCTTCACTCGTTGTGAGCTTGCCCGCGACTGCATCATCAAGCACAGCGACAGGCGCCAAGCCGCATGAGCCGACACATCGCGCTGAAATGAGAGATACCTTGTTGTCTTTCGTCGTTTCGCCGAATTCGCAGCCGCAATAATGCTCGACGCTTTTCTGGATTTCGTTTGCACCTTTTACGTAACAAGCAGTACCCGTGCAGAGTACGAAAGTGTGTTCGCCTTGCGGTTTGAGGCGGAAGAAATGATAAAATGTTGCAACGCCGTACACACGGCTGAGGGGAAGCTTGAGAGCATTGGCAATATAGACCATCAGGTCGTTTTCGAGAAATCCAAAAATCCCCTGCGCCACATGCAGAATCTCGATCAAAGCATCGCCGCTTGCGTGATGCTTTGTGATGGCACGGTCGAGCAACTTGAATCGGTTGTCACCGCTTGGATGGTTCTTAGGTTCTGGTTGTGCCATAGTTATCTTGTGCTATCTGTTTTTTGTTTTTTTGTTCTTAATTCTTTTTCATTTTTTTATATTTCTGATTTCTGATTTTTCACTTCTTACTCATCACCTGCTCTTTCAACCACATGCACCACTCTTTGATTCCCTGTTTTGTTGTGCATGATGTTTCGAACACGTTTAATGCCGG
>Ga0187886_1002470_pt1 | contig 14847 bp, 9 predicted proteins | sample June2016WEW_20_1_FD_133001 | JGI IMG/M metagenome (GOLD analysis project Ga0187886, IMG submission 133001) | Peatland microbial communities from SPRUCE experiment site at the Marcell Experimental Forest, Minnesota, USA - June2016WEW_20_150 | ecosystem: Environmental > Terrestrial > Soil >... | reverse complement strand
TACCGTCTTCTCCCAGATCATGGAGCACCTGCCCGAATACGAGTTCCAAAAGTGCGTGGCCCGCTATCGCGGCGACTCTCACTTACGAGGCTTCTCGTGTTTAGACCAGTATCTGGCAATGTCGTTTGCGCAGTTCACTTACCGCGAGAGCCTGCGCGATATCGAGGCGTGCCTGCGGGCGGTGGCGAGCAGACTCTACCACATGGGGTTGCGCGGCAAGGTATCGCGCGCGACGTTGGCCGACGCCAACGAGTCCCACGATTGGCGGATTTTCGCGGATTTCGCGCAGGTCTTGATAGCCATCGCCCGGCCGTTGTACGCCCACGATCCCATTGGCATCGATTTGGATCAGAGCCTGTATGCGCTGGACTCCACCACCATCGATCTGTGCCTTTCGCTGTTTCCTTGGGCCAGATTCCGGAAGCACAAGGCCGCCGTCAAGATGCACACACTGCTGGACCTGCACGGCAACATCCCCACGTTTATCAGCATTACCGACGGCAAAGTGCACGACGTGAACATCCTGGACGAGATTCTGCCGGAGGCCGGGGCGTTCTACGTGATGGACCGCGGCTACGTCGATTTCAAGCGCCTTTGCGTCTTCACGCTCAGCGCGGCCTTCTTCGTCGTGCGCACCAAGTCGAACGTTGTGCTCCAGCGCCGCTACTCCAACCCGGTGGACAAGAGCACCGGAGTTCGATCCGATCACACCGTCATCCTGACCGCCATCGACTCCGCGAAGGCGTATCCGGACCCGTTGCGGCGCGTGAGTTATCTCGACGTGGAAACGAGGAAGCGGTTCAAGTTCCTGACCAACAACTTCACGCTTCCGGCACTTACCATCGCCCAGGTCTACAAGTGCCGCTGGCAGGTGGAATTGTTCTTCAAGTGGATCAAGCAGCACCTGCGGATCAAGGCGTTTTACGGCACCAGCGAGAACGCCGTGAAGACCCAGATCTGGATGGCGGTCTCGGTCTACGTCCTGGTGGCCATCGTTCGCAAGCGCCTGGGGCTGGACCCGAGCCTCTACCAAATCCTACAGATTCTGAGCGTGACGCTTTTCGAGAAAACGCCCGTTTTACGGGCACTTCAGGGGGCCGACTCCGAGGACGATTTAGTCGATTCCGGCAACCAACTGATTCTATTCGACTTTTAGCCGGACACTAGTGATCGCCAGGTCAGCCATGCCGAGAATTCCGTGCAGGGGCGTGCGAATCTCGTGACTCATGTTGGCGAGGAAGTCGGATTTCGCGCGGTTCGCGGCTTCCGCCGCCTCTTTGAGCGCCGCCGCTTCGTCGAGTTGCCGCCGGATAGTCTGTGTCTGCCGCTTGAGGCGTGCGCGCAGGACGGCCACCCAGCACAGGGCGGCCAGCGTCGCCGTAAACACGACCGCAAGCACCAGTAGCGCATGAGCGGCGGTCCACCATGAGGGGGCCCTCAGCAAGACCACATTCCGGGGCGACCGAAGCAGGATGCGGAACGATTTCGGGCGCTCGCCGCCCGTACCCGCCGTCCGTTCCTGGGCCTCAAATTGCACCGAGCAGATTCCTGTGACCCTGAGAACCGAACCCGGCTCCCAAGGGGTCTCATCGTTCGGGAAATCCCGAGGCAGAACGGCCAGGAAAATGGAATTTGCCGACGACAGCACCAGATCCCGATCGTCGGCGGAACGGTCCTGCCCAATCAGACGCCCGTCGATCCGGAGGAGCGTGTTATCGTGCTCCGCTCCGAATGCCTGCGCGGAAGTGATACTGCGAGGTGCGGGCGGGTCGCCGCGGTCCGCCCGCCGGAAAGTCGCGTCATACAGCGACAGCGAGTCCCCAGTCGAACGGGAACCCCACCACGTCGACCACATCGCCCGTTTCGAACTTCGACGACTGAGCGGCCTGAACGCATAACCCACCGCTCTGATCCTCGATGCACAGTGTTTGGCCGGGCCAGTAGAGCGTAACGTGACCGCGCACGTGGACCCCGTGAAGATAAGTGAGACCGGGCGTGAACCGCAACACGCCAGCCGTTGGAACCGTGGCCAATGCGAACGGATCCGCCGGCCCGGCCTCCACGATTCCCACCTGGGCAAGGGCCTGGAAGAAGACTCGCCCTCCGACGGTCATGCGATTCCCGATATACCGCGGCGCGGCATTGCCACGGATGCGGATCTGCGCGTCCAGAAGGCGCCCGTAGTCGGCGCCTGGCTCTTGCACGGTGGTCGCGCTCACTAGGCTGCCGCCGGCATCGATGTCGAGCGTGACGTTTTGGCCGATCTTGCGCACGCGGCGAACCAGCCCCTCGATCTCCACCCACGCGCAGTCGTAGGTCCCGGTGTGCAATTGAGAAAGACCGACGCGACGGGCCTCGGGCAGCCTCCGATACGAGCCGGTCCCACGGACGAGGGGCCGGTCGACAATCGGCGCGAATCTTCCGGGACCGCTGACGCCCTCGATGTCGATCTCCGATCCTGCGCGGATCGGAAGCAGCGGCCGCGCCGGCAGCGCGACGAAAACACAGCCGGTTGCATCGCACACGAACAGCACTCCCCCACTGGGGGTGATGTAGGGATCGTAGTAGGTGACCGTGGCGCGAAAGCGCACGGGCAAACCGCGTTTCGACTCCTCGACCGTAAGGCTGCGGGCTTGGTGCGCGCTGGTGATGACGCGTGGCCGGTCCGGTAGCGGCTGCGCGGCTGCGATCCCGAACGGCATCAGTGACAATGCGACCACGCAGAACCGCACGCACGGGACTCTGGCTTCGAGTCGCACAATGGACTCATAGGCACTAGCCTCGATTTCCACAGTACTTTGTCGACATAGCGGCAATACCGTTCGCTGAACAATCTCAATCCGCCTGGGGATGTCGATCCGACGTGTGCGCTGCCGCCTCCGTGGACGCAAGGGATAGTTGCCCATTTTGCGTTTCACTCCGCGCGGGTTGATGCGGCTGCGGCTGGAAGTGACCCGCTACTGAAGGATCTCTTCCAACACCGCCCTATGAGAGGTTTGCCTCTGCCGAGGGGGGATAGCGGCGAAACGGGCCATCCGCCGTTGGACCACGCGCACGGAGTGCAGAAAGGAAAGCCGGTCGGGATCTTCGTCGACGCGCAACGCTGCTTCATGCATCAACCCGCGAATGGCGAAATGGGCCATGAGCAGACCGTAGAACTCCCGACGAACCAAGTCCGGGGTCTTGCCGCGAAGGACAATCCGCGAACCACGCAGGTGAGTCTTCAACTCATCCAGCGCGGTCTCGATCTCCCATCGTTCGTGACACAGTGCCGCCAGTTCCCTGGCTGGCACCACCGCAGGGTCCAGGATCGTGGTGATCAGCCGGTAGATGGGCTCAGCACCCGGCACGTCCTTCAATCGGTATTCGATCACGCGCACCACAACCGCCTTGCGGTGGTTGCGGCGATCCGACGTGGAACCGTAGACGCGGCTGAGATACGAGCCGTCCGGTAACCGCTAGTCAAGCTCCAGACCCGCGTTCTGGCATACTCGCCACAGCAGATCCGCCCCGGTTTTCGCAGCCGTCTGCCAGAGGGAGTAGCCAGGAAAGAAACGGCCCGCCAGGCACAGCATGCCCTTCCGCAGCGCCGGCACAACATCCTGAGCCAGGGTGCGTTCGTCGGTGGCGTAGCCAGCCACGCGTGCATTCCAGAGAACACGAGTCCCATTCTCCAACAAGGCCACGAAGCGGATCTTGGGAACAGCGCTGGCGCCGCGGCTGAAGCCGGGCCTGCCGAAGGCATCCTCGTTCGCGGCGGTGTCAGCCACATCCAGGGAACTGCCGTCCAGGCTCACCAACCGCCATTGCCGGCACCGGGCGCCGCGGGTGCGGCTCTCGGCGATCGGTAGGACCACGGCTTCGTACAGAACCTTCAGCGGTTCGGCGCCCAAGCGGCTTCGTGCTTGGGAGATCCCCGATTTGCCGGCCACCTTCAGCGTCGCTGACGGATTCAGCAGCCATTGCTCTCCTTCCAGCAGACAACGCAGCACTTCACGATAGGATGACCGGATGTACAACGCCAGCGCGATCACGTAATAGACCACCACGTGGGCGGGCAGGTCACGTTCACGCACACTGGCGCGCTTTGCCTGGGTCAACACTTCACGCACTCTCTCGAGTGGGAAGAACTTCGTGATCACGCCGAGGCTGATGTAGTCGGTGATCCGGCTCCCGGCGGGCAGGGATGCAGTCGTACGCGCCATTCTGGGGGTCTCCGGACCCAAACGGAATGGCACAGAAATGTTAAGTGAACAGTATTGGGGCTAGTCCATATTCAGAACTGGAACTCATGAATCAAGAGTGCCATCAGAACACGATGCGCTGGGAGCCGCCACGGACTGAGCGGCGTCGGCCGACAGCAAAGAAAAGCGATCAAGAATGTTCCAGAACCTGAAACCGCTAACGGAACGCGATGCCGGCAAAGCGAATGGCGCAGCACACCCAAGAACAACCCTGGAGCACTGAACGGCTGAATCACGCGTGGAAATCGAGGCTAGCAACGCGTACGGCGCCGCGTTGTCGTCAGTTCGGCACCGCTCCCGGCGTCGCCGCTGGCCTGGCGCATAACTTCTTAAACAGCGCCGGGTCGTACTCCTCCAGACCCGTTATTCCGTAGAGGTGGTTGGCGGAAATCCACGGCAGCCAGAACCGGTGCCCCCCGACGCCGCGCCCGAACCGGCCCGGACCCATGCTCCAGTGCTCCTGCTGCCACCCAATGCCTTTCAGGTCATACTGGCGTCCCGGAAGAGCGACCATGGACTTGGTGTCGTGCAGCAGAACGCGCGCCACATCGAGGTAGTGCGGGTCCTTCGTGTAGTTGTACAGCTTCGCATAAGAGGGCACGGCCCAATCCAGGTACTCATCGACACCGCCGGCCGCGAGCGCCGTTATACCCTGTAGCCCGATGGTCGGCACGCCTTTCTTCCAGTGGAGTTGCGCGTCGTCCGCATCCAGCGGCATCGGCAGGTTCCAGATCCAGATCCAGCTTTCGGCGAAATTCGCGGCGGCTTTGGCGCGTTCCAGCCACTTGGATTCCTTGGTCGAGTCATAGAGACTCAGGTAAGCTTCCATGCTGAGCATCCCGGCCTCTTTATCGGTGATATTCGGATTGTCGCTTGCGCCTCCGATGAAGATGCCCCGGGTTCCCCAGTTCGCCCAAACGTATTCGGCCGCGCGGATTGCCGCTTGCTTATATTTCGGGTCGCCCGTCTCTTCGGTCATCATGACGAGCAGCGGCACGGGATTGTAGCTTGCCGTCCCCGTCGGCTCCGCGACCTCGTTGCTTCCGGGTTTCCACCGCCGGGGGAAAGATCCATCCTCTCTCTGCTGCAGGATCAGCCAGTCAACGTAGGACTTCACCCAGTTGAACCATTCCGGATGCTGGCGTCCGAGGGCGCGCTCGCGCCGGTATGCCCGCATCAACACGCGCATGTCTTCGGTGGCATTCCGCAGCCAGGGAGCGAGCCAGATGTGGTCCCACGGCTTTCCGGTTGCAAGGTCGTAGCCGGTTGTTTGGAGCGGCACTGTCGGAAGGGCCCGGATCATGGACGAGATGACGGCCAGGCCGATCCGGCGCATCTTTTGCCCGCGCTCGGTATTGTCGCGATCGCCTTCGCGCAACAACTGGTCCGCGCACTCGATGTTCTTGCCCACAAAGCCCATCGCCGCCATCGTCCAATTCCATTGAAGTCTGTCCGATACGGTGGAGAGGACGAAGGGAATGGCGGTCCGTCCGTCGATGGTGGCGGCCTGAGCGGCGAGGTGGTCCGTCAGAACGCGGCGCATCAGCTCCACGTCGATGTAGGCGACGGCAGGGTTCAGAGTGTTCCAGGCCCATCGCCATGAGTTTCGTGTGACGTCTCGGAACGACTCGTTCTGCCCGAAGCGAAAACTCACCTGGTAGCTGTGGGCCACGCCTTGAGCGATCGGGTGATAGCGCCGCGCCCATTTCGGTTTTGCATCCGGGCCGCGCGGATAAGCGCTCGCCGTACCGGGAAGCCAGAAGCCGAACTCGATTGGGCCGTCGTCCGCCTGCCAGGCCCCGAGCGCGCCGAACTGAAACCGCGCATCGGTCATCACAGCCTGTGAAAGCTTCGTCTCCTCCACAGTCGTGGCACCGCGCGGCGCAGGATCCAGCACGGTGATCGAGGCGCCGTTGTTGAAGGAGAGCGCGAACAAAGGCGCCGGGAGGAGATCCTCGCGCATGAGGAAGCGACGGGCCGTGTAGTTCAGCGTGCCGCCGGGCGAGCGGTCGCCATTGTAGGTGGGGTCACCGTACAACGCCCCGGGAGCCAGGTAGCTCACATCGCACCAGCCTGCGGAAGGATCGACGGCGAAAACGATGGACGAGTCGAAGCCGCCCGGCGCGTTCCCCCCTACTTCCACTTTCCTCCGCACCGAGACAACCGCTCCGCTGAGGCTCCACCGGTCGTGCACGCGAAAGACGACGTCTTCGCCGTATGCGATTTCGGCGCGGGCATCAATTCCGGCCGCTGACTTTTGGACCGTCTTGTATCCGGCTGCAAGCTGGCGTATGTTATCTTCTGCGCGAAAGACTTCAAGTCTCGCGGGTTTCAACTGCAGGATGCGCGGAGCCGCTGCCCCCGCGATCTCGATCCCCCACTCGCCCGCCGTGGAGCGGGCGAACGAGACCGTTGCGCCGGTCTGCAAGCGCCCGAGGTCTACCCGAGCGCCTCGTTGCGCGAGTAACGCCGATCCTGCCAGACATAGCGCAGGTAGTACATACTTGCCGAACATCGGTTTGCACCTCTCTCGGTGGCGGCCTGTGCTGTGACCTACCGCAGGCCTCCGGTCGGCTCTGCCACTGTCAACGCTTGCAGAATCATGGCAGGTAACCATAGCGCGCTGCGGGGTTGAACGCTTCACACTTTTTGGATCGTGCAAGTTGCGCATCCTTCGTGTACACGTCACGTTCAGCGCCGCCGCGATCTCCCTATTTATATTACCCTCGGCCATGAGCTGGAGGGCCTCGCGCTCACAGCTCGAGAGCAGCTCGAGGGAACCTCGGCACACTGAAACGACGAATCGCAGAACCCTCCTGTGCTCTATCGGTATCACCGCTCTGGGAGCTCTGTTGCCTGGAACCGCTGGCGCCAGTGATCCCGAAGCCCGCGGACAGCGACCGTTCGAAGCACGGTGAGCGGGCGGCCCCGCCGCCTGCGCCCAGATCAAACCACCGTAAGCTCCAGACGCGTTACGGAAGCCGGAGCAAACGCGTAGACCAACTCCTCCCCGCCGCCGGCAACGGGGGCCGCGACCGGTTCGACGGCTTTGGCGTCCTCAAAGGTATTGTGAGCGCGGATGTCGGCGGACTTGAGGACCGTCGCCCGGACATCGGCTATGCGTGCTCCGCGAACCCAGATCTCCACTTCGATTGCATTTGCGTGATCCGCATTGGTAATGGTGAGGACGGCCCGGCCGCCTTGTAGCGAGCACGAGCCGGCGAGAGCGGGCAGGCCCTTGGCCGCCTCGTCTTTCAAGCGGGGAGAGGAGATCTCGGTGCGCACCGCCGTGCCCCCTTGATGCGCCGCATACATCTGAAAGACGTGCGCGATCGGGGTTGCCACGAACTTGTCGCCGGAAGCCAGGAACGAAGAATGAATGTTGTTGATCAACTGTGCCGCGTTCGCCATTGCCACCTTGTCGGCGTGCCTGTTGAATATATCCAGAGTCAGCCCCGACAGCAGCGCGTCACGCATGCTGGGGAAGTAACCGAACAGGAAATTCGGGGCCACGTCGGCGGTCCGGTGCCAAGCTCCCCACTCGTCCACGATGAGCTTCACCTGGTGCCTCGGATCGACCTCGCCCATCACCTGCCAATGGCTGCTGATCAGCTGCTCCATGCGAACGGCTTTGACCATCATTGCGTACCAGTCCGCGGCGGTGAAATCGGTGGCACTGCCCGTGCCGGTCGTGCCCGCGTAATAGTGCAACGCCAAGCCGTAGACATGCCGCAACGCGGCTGGGCCTTTCTCGGTCAGTTTGGTCAGAAAGCTGCGGGTCCACGCATAATCGGCGACATTAGGCCCGGAGGCAATGAAGTAAAGCGGCGTCTTGAAGCGCGGCACCCACTCGACGTATCGCCGGTACTCGATTGCATACTCGTCGCCGGTGAAGGCTCCGCCACAGCCCCAGCTTTCATTGCCGACGCCCCAGTACTGGACGTTCAGCGGCTCGCGCTCGCCGCCGGCGGCACGCAGATCCGCCAGCGTGGTGGTTCCCGCGGGGGAGTTGCAGTATTCGATCCACTCGTAGAAATCGCGTGCAAGCGCACTCCGGACGTTGCCGGCGAGATAGGGCTGGGCGCCAACCGCCCGGCAGAAGCGGACGAACTCGTTCGTTCCAAAATGATTCGGGTCGTACTTCTGCGGGCCGTCCGGTCCTTTTGCCAGGTACTCGCTGGCCGCCCAGAAGTTGGTGCGGCGAGGCCGCTGCGCCATAGGACCGACGCCGTCGCGCCAGTTGTAGCTGTCGGCGAAGCAGCCGCCCGGCCAGCGGATGACCGAGGCCTTGAGACGCGTGAGCGCGTCGATCAGAGCCTTGCGGATGCCTCCGACGTTCGGGACTGGCGAGTTCTCGCCCACCCAGATGCCGTCATAGATACAGCCGCCCAAGTGCTCCGTGAAGTGCCCGTATATGTTCGGTGAAATGACTCCGATCTTGTCCTCGGGAACGATCTCGATCCGGCTCGTCGCGGCGCTCGAAGGCCTGGCAGCGGCCAACGCGAGACCCGATGCTATGAAATGCCTGCGAGTCATTGCCATTTCGACTCCTTCTTGAACTAGTTCCTTACTTTGTCAATCGCTCATCCTGGCCTTCCGGCGGTTTCGCTGCCGCGCCTTCCGGAGTACGCCTCCAGGCGAAGTAGCTGTCCAACACCCGCAGCGACTCCTCACTGGGAACAGGCCCGGTATGCGGAGTCCCGGCAAAGTACATGACCACTGTATTCTCATCGCTAAACGCCGGCCAGGCCGGAACGCCCGTGCCGTTGGGATCTCCGCGCTTGGCGAAATTGGTCCAATACGCTGCCATCGCATCGGAGATCCGCTGATCTTCGGAAGTCACGGGATGGTGCGTATCGCCCAGGTGCTCGAACACGTACGGAACATCGGCGCCGTGCGGGGAGCCATGTCCTGCCTGGGGAGAGCCCGCCGGGTGTTCCGGGTGCTGATCGAAGTAGTAGTAGTAGGCCTTCCCTTTACCATGCTTGGACTGCAGGCGCGCCCAGACCCAGGTGTGCCAGCCAAACGCCGAATCGCGCGCCAGGTCGCGGGCGGTCTTGGGAACGGCATCGGTAGCCGTGGGGTAGGCCTTGAGCAGGCGGTCGGCGAACGGCCCGTAGCGCTTTCGCACACCGGCGATGTAGTCGGCCGGGGTGCGACCGGGTGAGAAACTGGCGCCTTCGTCGGAGTTGTAACCCACGAGGATGGGCGTGTCGTTGAAGCGCCCTGCTTCGTAAAGCTTATACTGATCGTCCGGGATCACCCAGCCATCCACAATGGGCCAAGCCATGCCGCGCTGGCGCCGGCCCGTCTCCAGCAGTTTCTCGGTCGGCAGAGCTCGCAATTCCTTCAGCGACGAGGCGCCCGCGGCCTTGGCGAACTCGGCGCCCGAAGCTTCCGCGTCCGCCAGGAGGCGCATGTTCTCGCCTGGCACCGGCATCCGGGTGGATGGTCCGAACGAGCCGCCGCTCTGCGAGATCGCGCCGTGAAAGAGTCCCTTGCCAAGCGGCGACGCGCAGAGCATGCTGACCGCAATCCCGCCGGCGGATTCTCCAAAGATCGTGACCCGCTTCGGGTCGCCTCCAAATGCGGCAATATTGCGTTGGATCCACCGGAGGCCCGCGATCATGTCGAGCAAGCCGTAGTTTCCGGAAACATGGCGGGGGGATTCGGCGCTCAACTCCGGATGCGCGTAGAACCCCAAGATGCCCACGCGATAGGCGATGCTGACCAGCACGACGCCGCGCTTGGCCAGCTTCTCACCGCTAAAGACCGGGATCGAGGTGGCGCCTCCATTGAAGCCGCCGCCGTAGATCCAGACCAGGACCGGCACGCGGTCCTTGGGAGACTTCGCCGGCGTCCAGACGTTCAAGTGCAGGCAGTCCTCGCTCAAGCCGCTGGGAGGCGGACCGCCCATCGACTGCATGCATCCGGGCGCGAATCGATCGGCCTTGCGCACACCCTGCCATTTCGGGGCTGGTTGCGGCGCGCGCCATCGCAGATCGCCGACCGGCGGCGCCGCGAACGGAATGCCCTTGTACACGGTCAGATTGTCCGCGACGATTCCTTCGACAAGACCACCTTCGACCTTGACGGGCGCCGCCATCGCCGTTTCCAGCCACAGGACAGGACAGACGGCGACGGCAATGAACCGGAGCATTTTCATGTGTTCTCCTATACACCCTAACGGAACAACCTCGGTGCGAAATCGTTCAGGTCCCGGCGCCACGTCAGCCACTCATGGGCCGTACCACGCGATTCGAAATAGACGTATTTGACGCCGGCCTGGTCCAGCATCTTCCGGAAGGCGCCGATCGCCCCGGGAAACGGATCGGGCTCCTCGGTCCCCTTCCCGAACCACAGCAGTTTCACTTTCGCGTTGAAGGCGCTTCCATCCGCGAAGACGCCTCCGATGAACGTTTTCGGATCGATGGGCGCGGTGCTGAGGCCGTTGCCGGTGCCGCTGAATGCGCCGATCCATGCGAACTTGTCCAGGTGCCGCAACGTGAGCTGGCAGGTCTGATTGCCTCCCATGGACAGTCCGGCCATGGCGCGATGCTCGCGATCCGCGATGGTGCGGTATGTACCGTCGATCATCGGGATCACGTCGTTCAGCATCAGGTCTTCGAATCCGCCTACGTCCGCCCGAGGCCCGCCGGTCTTCGGCGGTTCCGGGCTGCCGGCCTTCCTCGCGTAGCCGTTTTCCATAACCAGGATCATCGGCTTGGCCTTGCCGGCCGCGATGAGGTTATCGAGAATGAAATTCGCGCGGCCCTGGAAGATCCATCCCGTTTCATCCTCGCCCATGCCGTGCTGTAGATACAGCACCGGATGGCGCGCCCGCGGGTTCGCGTCGTAATCCGGCGGCGTGTAGACGAAACAGCGGCGCCACGCGCCGGTGACCTTCGAGAGATACCAACGGAGCCGGACTTCGCCGTGCGGCACGCCTTTGGGTTCGTAGAAATCGACGCCCTTTTGCGGCACCTCGATTCCGCTGGAATCGCGGCCTGTGCCGTAGTAGGTGTGGCTCGATGGATCCGAGACATTCGCGCCATCCACGTTGAATGAGTAGTAGTGAAATCCGGGCACGAGCGGAGGGGTCGTTACGTACCACAGGCCGTCGTCGGCCCGTTTCATGTCGTACTTGCCGTGGGCGATCAACACCTGCACGCTACGCGCATCGGACGCGTTCAAACGAAAGGTGGCCCGCAGGTCTGGATGAATGCGCGGATATTCCGAATTCATGACGTTCGATGCCGCGGGCTGCGAATCGTCGGCCGGCTGCGTCCAGGCCAGCCCGCATGCAATGGAAACGAGGAGCGTCGCTGCTTTGATCATGTGTCTGTCTCCGGATGGCGGTTACCGGAACAGCCTCGGCGCGAATTCGTACAGGTCGCGCCGCCAAGTCAGCCATTCATGCGATGTCCCAGGCGATTCGTAGTACACGTGCTGGATGCCGGCTTGGGTCAACGCTTCGTGGAAATTGTGGACGCTCGCGTACATGCGTTCCGGTTCCTTCGTTCCGATGCCGATCCAGACCAGTTTCACCCGCTTGTTGAACGCTGCCGCGTCGGCGAGAACACCGTTGAAGGCGGTTTTCGCATCGAATTGCCCGCCCATGCCGCCGCCGCTTCCGCTGAAACCGCCGATCCAGGCGAACTTGTCCAGGTTGTTCATCGTGATCTGAAATGCCTGCATGCCGCCCATGGAAAGACCGGCCATCGCACGATGGTCCCGGTCCGTCAACGTGCGGAAACTGCTGTCCACGGCCGGAATCAAGTCGTTGATGACCACTTCTTCGAAGGTGCGCGAAAAGAACGGGCGCCGCGTCTGCCCGGCGGCCGGGCGCTGCGCCTGTCCGGCAGGCGGGCGCTGCGGGAACGTCTCGCCCGGTTTCAGCGCATATCCCTTGTCCATGACAAGGATCATGGGGAGCGCCTTCTTCTCCGCGATCAGATTGTCGAGGATGATGTCGACCCGGCCCTGCACCGGCCAGCCCGTCTCGTCCTCGCCGCCGCCGTGTTGCAGGTACAGGACGGGATAGCGGCCCTTCAGATTGGTGTCATAGTCGGGGGGCGTGTAGACGAACGCGCGGCGCCACCCGGCCACCGTTTTCGAGTAATAGCGGAAGTTGCGCACCTGGCCGTGCGGGACATCCTTGATCTGGTAGTAGTCCGCGCCAGCCTCCGGAATCTCGATGCCGCTCGAATAACGGCCCACGCCGTAGAAGCTCTCGCTCGCCGGATCGCTCACGCGCACACCGTCAATCGCCAGGTAGTAGTAGTGAAAGCCGGGCACCTGGGGCGGGATGGTGACGCTCCACACGCCTTCGCTGTCCCGCTCCATATCCCACGGCTTACCGAGATCCACCTGGACCTTCTTGGCATCCGGCGCCTTGACGCGAAATGTGACGCTGAGGTCGGCGTGAACCTTGGGGTATTCCGCGCCCATCACATTCGTGACCGCGGGTTTGCCTTCATCGGCGGGCTGCCCTGGACAGAGGCCGGCCGCCAGAATGACCAAGAGTAGTGCTCGCATGTCTCTCTCCTATCTCCTCTCAAACTCGTACAGCTCAACACTGATGGGCGCGACCTGGAGCGTCTTGGACACTTCGCCCAGCGGCGTCTCCACCACTTGAACCTCGTGCCGGCTTAGACCCGTCACGGCGTTGATTCCGGGACCTGTCAGGCGCCAGAGCCGGCCTTTGCCCCGGAGATCCACGCCATTTATGGTCAGGTCGAGTTTCTGAGCCGATTCGGTCGGATTGATCACCGCCACGGTGAGGAACCTCCCATCGCTCGAAAGCGCGGCACTGACGTCCAGCGGGTACGTGGGGCTGCCCGCGTTCACCTTCGGCTGATCGCCGCCAACGGGGTACTTCGGCGCGGGCGGCGGCGAGTTGCCGCCCACTTCTACCGGCACTGTCCCGAAATGATCGCGGTAGAGCTGGAACAGCAGGCCCGTGGTATTCAGAGCCGCTTCCGTGGCGTTGAACTCGATCGAGGACGTCCCCATGGTGTGGCCGGCCATCTGGATCAGGCCCGTGTGGCGGAACATCTCGTGGAACACCACGGCATTCGCCAGGGTTTGTTTCAGATTGGCGGGCAGGCGAGTGAGCGCCCACTCATCGATCGCGATGGTCAGGTGCTTTTTCTGAAGGCCCGGAATCCGTCGCGCATACTCTTCGTACGCCTCCACCTTGGCCCGCACGCGGTTTGCCGCGCGGTAGGCCGCTTCCGGCAGCGGCTCCTCAATCGGGACTCTCTTGTTCTGCTCGAGGTCGAATCTCTCGCGGTCGTAGCTGTAGAAGTGCTCCGACATCACGCCGATATTGTCCAGGCAGTGGGCCAGCAATAGACCGGTGAAATCGGCGTCGGAGCCGTAGTCGGGCACGACCTTGCCGGTGAGAGCCATCGAAAGGCGGTTCACCGTCATCTCTTCCGGCGTGGCGCCGGTGGCGAGCAAGGTGATGGTCGGGTCCACCGCGCGCATCGCCTTGGCGAACATGTTGTGCTTGATCACATACTGCTTGGGCGCCATGTAGCCGAACTGCCACGTTCCATACATCTCGTTCCCGATGCCCCACCACTTGACCTTGTATGGAGCGGGATGACCGTTCGCGGCGCGCAGCTTCCCCATGGGCGTGCCCGCGGCGCCGTTCACGTATTCCACCAATTCAGCGGCCGAATGAGCGTCTCCGAAACCTGCATTTACGCTGATGAAGGCGTCCACCCCGAGAAGCTCGCACATTGCAAGGAACTCATCCGTACCGACATCGTTCGGCTGCAAAGCCAACCACACGTAGTCCCAGCGCGGCGGCCTGCGGTCCGGATCGCCGATCGCGTCGCGCCATTCATGGGCGGAGAGGAAATTGCCGCCGGGAAAACGGTACATGCCCGAGCGGAGTTCCTTCAGCAGAGCGATCACATCCGGGCGGAAGCCGCGGATGTTGTCGGCGGGCATGAGCGACACGGCTCCGACGTGGAACGAACCGGCGCCCGTCGCGGCAATCTCGATGCGCCCGTTGTCGGTATCACCTCCGGCGGTGAACTGCAAGGGGAACTTGGCGTAGTCGCTCCGCAGACCGGTTATAGGGATGGTCTGCCGCTCGCTCGGGCCCGATCCCCAGACCAGGCTGACGGCGACCGCCGCGCCCGGTTCTCCGGCCAGCACGACTCGAACCGAGTAGACTTTGGATTTGCGCAGCACGAGTCCGGCCTGCTGAATTCCCCGCGGCTCCGGGCCGGCCAGCCTGACGAGGGGAGTGTGCTCCCCTACATAGGGACGCTCGCGATCCATGACCACTGCCGAATCGGGGCCAATCGGCCGCCAGCGGTTGGGCCGCCGGAAGCGAAACGGGCCCCGGGCCGGTTCTGCCGCGGGGCTTTCCGAAGTCACGGCGTTGTAGAACTTCCGGTCATCGAGCATCTCAGCCCACACGCTCCGGTTGACCAGATCGCCGATGTGCTCGATGAATTGACCATAAAGGTACGGCGAAATGGGGGCGCGCGTCTTGCCCGCATCGACGGTGACGGCGATGCGCTGTTCGGGTGCGCTGCTGGTCTGCGCGCCGGTTCCGGCGGCCGCAAGTGCGGCGAACAAG
>Ga0187886_1002468_pt1 | contig 14850 bp, 12 predicted proteins | sample June2016WEW_20_1_FD_133001 | JGI IMG/M metagenome (GOLD analysis project Ga0187886, IMG submission 133001) | Peatland microbial communities from SPRUCE experiment site at the Marcell Experimental Forest, Minnesota, USA - June2016WEW_20_150 | ecosystem: Environmental > Terrestrial > Soil >... | reverse complement strand
GCAATCTGAAATCTGCAATTGCACTACACAAGATCGATCCATAAAAATCCAAAATCATCCGTCGAAACCAGGGCGTCCTCGCCAACGATGACAGTCGACTCCCTCTCTTCAATAATTGCGGGGCCTCGAAACTTTGCAGTCGGAAAAAGTTTGTATCGATCGTAGACGGTATAGAGGATAAAATCCCTGGCAATAGGGGAGTAAGCCTGACGTTGTCCCTTGATTGCCTCATCAAGAGAGTACCCCTTTTTCTCAAGTTTGGGCAATTGCAGTAGTCGTTCAGGGAGACTGGCTCTTACCTTGAAATTGATGAACTCCACTTCGGAGTCAGGATAGGTCCTTCCATATAGCTTCTCATAGACTTCATCAAAAAGCCGACGTACCTCTTGCTTCTTGATCTTTGTAAACTCTCTTTCTGAGATGGGGACGTTGGTTTCTGCACCCTGTCCGACAAAACGCATATCCAGGGACCTTTCGAATTTGACCCGTTCGACGGCGCCAAGCCCTGCCTCTGAAAGTAGGGTAGAGGAGCGCCGTTCAGGGTGAACATCTTTCTCTGTAGCGTTCATCTTGAGTATTTTTGTCGCCTCTGCCTCCAGCTCCTTGAAGATCTTTTCGATTTCATTAAAATCAGCATCGCCCAGAGAGACCTTATGGCTCCGGAGGAGGTCAAAGGCCCGAGGAGCAGTGAAAAATCCAAGAGCGGAACCCACTCCGGCATTCGGTGGAACGAGTAAGCGAGGCGCTCCCAATTTCTTGGCCAAACCATAGGCATGAACCGGCCCTGCTCCGCCGAAGGCAGCAATCGTTACGATTTTTGGATTTCCCCCTTTTTCCGCAATATGTGTCTTGGCTGCAGCTGCCATGGTCTCATTGATGAGATCATGGATTCCCCATACGGCCTGTATGAATGAAACTCCCAGAGGCTTAGCAACCTTTTCCCCGACGCCATGCTTTGCTCCCTCCTTGTCAAGCTTCATTTCACCCCCCAGAAAGTAGTTCTCATCAAGATAGCCCAACAAGAGATCGGCATCGGTCACACAAGGGTCGGTACCACCCCTCCCATAACAGATCGGTCCGGGATCCGCCCCGGAGCTTTCAGGCCCAACCTGGAGCGTTCCCATCCTGCTTACCTTCGCAACGCTGCCACCTCCTGCTCCAATCTCCATCAAGTCAACAACAGGCACCTGAATGGTGAGGCCGCTGCCCTTCATGAACCTCTGAACCCGGCCGACCTCAAAGGTTGGTACGACGCCGGCAATCCCTTTTTGAATCAAGCAGGACTTGGCTGTTGTCCCCCCCATATCAAAGCAGAACATTTCCGAAATATTGAAGAGTTTACCATAGTATTGACCCGCGATGACCGCTGCTGTTGGGCCAGACTCGATGATCCTAACCGGAAACTCAGCCGCCGTTTCGACGGAAGTAACCCCGCCACTTGAAAGCATAATGAAAAGCTTCCCTTTGAAACCAATGGACTCCAGCCTTCCGGCCAGCTTGGAGAGATATCTTCCCGTCAGAGGCTTTACATAGGCGTTCGTCGCTGTGGTACTGGTTCTCTCATACTCCTTAATCTGAGGCAAGACCCGGTATGAAATGGAGATGGAAATGCCAGGAGCCTCCTTTTCAATGATCTCCTTGAGCATCAGCTCATGGGTCGGATTTTCAAAAGAGTTAATCAGACAGACGGCAATAGATTCAACACCCATGGCGAGGAGGGCGCGAACTACCTGCCTTGCTTCTTCGGAGTCGAGCGGCTTTAGGACACTCCCGTCACTCCGGATCCTCTCATCCACTTCGAAACGAAACCTTCTCGGAATCAAGGGCTTAGGGAATTCAGCGAATATGTCATAAGGCGCGTACCGGATTCCTCTTCTAATTTCCAAAACGTCCCTGAAGCCTTTCGTGGTGATAAGACCCGTTTTGGCTCCCTTTCTCTCTATGATGGAATTAATGACCAGGGTCGTCCCATGGATTACTTCATCCAGTACCTCCACAAAGCCTGGTGTGTTTATCTCCAATTCTCTTATCCCTTGTTCCACAGCATCAGAGGGATCTCTGGGAGTGGTCAGACATTTATTGATCTTGATCTTCCCTGTTTGATCGTTGAGCAGGACAAAGTCGGTGAAGGTGCCGCCAATGTCACAGCCTAATCGATAAAACTTTTCAGCCATGGATACCTCCCGTCTTTAATGCGGAATTCGGATTGGGGATTTCGGAATTTAATTCCGCATTCCGCATTCAGCAATCCGAAATTTAAGGCTTCGCCTGATGCCATTCCTTTAATTTAAATTTTTGGATCTTACCGCTCGCTGTCTTAGGAAGTTCTTCAAAGATTAAAGCTCTCTTATGAGGTTGGAGAAGACTCCATTTTTTTATCCCATCACTGATATTAATCATCTTAAAAAGTTTGAGTGAATCATAAGGAGAAGAAATCTATTTTCCACTTCACTTCGGTCACGCATTACAAAACTATCCAAGGGGAGGCGCAAAATCTACTTCTCTCCCCTTAGGTGAAGAAGGGACTCAATCTACTTCCCTCCCCCTTGGTGCCTGCCGGTAGGCAGGGGGGAGGGCTGGGGTAGGAATAATGGTTAGTTATGCACAAAGTTTGCGTTGACTTTCGGGCCATTTTTCATGAAATTATCAATTTTCCCGAATTGTCCGACCAAACATTGTAAATGCCATATTTTACCCCTTTTAAAATCCGAAATTCGAATATCGAAATTCCTGCCTCCGCCGAAGCGGCTACGCGCAGGCAGGCGAAACAAATCCAAAATTCAAATTCCAAAAAATTTAAAACTATTTCAATTTGTTTGCGTCGTTTGTATTTAGAACATTCGTGTTTGTTTCGAATTTTGCCTGCCTGCGGTAGGCAGGTGCTTCGGATTTAGAATTTTTATCTTTAAAAGATGGAGGGTTCTTTGAATTCTCCGTAGACTTCTTTAAATACCTTTGTCATCTCACCCAATGTGGCATAAGCCTTACAGCAATCGAGAAGATAGGGCATCACATTCTTTTTATCTCTTGCCGCCTTTTCGAGATCTTTCAATAATTGAGCGACTTTTCGGTTGTCCCTCTCTCTTTTGACCTCCTGAAGCCGCTGGATCTGCTCCTCAGCCGACTCCCAGCGGTACTCATGGAGTTCTACCTCCATCTCTTCACCCTCCGTATATTTGTTCACCCCAACCTTGATCAAATCTCCCTTTTGGACTCCCTTCTCAAACTCATATGCCTGCTTAGCCACCTCCCTCTGGACATAGCCTGTCTCAACGGCTTTGACCATTCCACCTATCTCGTCGATCCGTTTCATCTCCTCAACGATCTTCTCTTCCATCTGTTTCGTCAATGTTTCGATGAAATAGGAGCCTGCCAATGGATCCACTGTATCCCTCAACCCGATCTCCTCCATCAGGATCTGGAATGTCCTGAGTGAGAGCAGTGCCGCTCTTGGTGTAGGGATGGTATAGGCTTCATCAAATGAACAGAGTGCAATCGTCTGAGCGCCGCCCAATGCAGCAGCAAGGGCGTAGAAGGCACCACGGATGATATTATTTTCAGGTTGAGCCTTTGTCATACCATATCCTCCGCCACCGAAGAGCCCTCGCAGGAGGAGCGATCGCTTATCCTTGGCTCCGTAGCGCTCTTTTAAATTCTTTGCCCAGAGTTTCCTCGCCGCACGGAACTTGGCGACCTGTTCCCAAAGGTTTCCAAAAACATTGAGATTAAAGGTGAAGCTCCTGACAAAATCATCGATGTGATAACCGCGGCGAATAACCTCTTCGATATAAGTATTGGCAATTTGAAAAGCGTAAGCAATTTCCTGAGCAGGGGAGCATCCTGATTCACGAATGTGATACCCACAGACACTGACAGGATTGGTTCGGGGAAGTTCTTTCATCGAGTATTCGATCGTATCACCAATGAGGTGCACAGCTGGCTTCACAGGAAAGATCCATGCCCCTCGACCGATCATCTCTTTTAGGATATCGTTTTGAGGAGTGGCGCTTACTTGATCTTTAGAAAAACCGAATTTTTCAGCCGTCGCCTGAAACATTGCCAGCATGATGCTTGCCACGGCATTGATGGTGAGCCCTGCACCAATCCGGTCAAGTGGGATACCCTGGAAGGCCACTTCGAAGTCACGCAGGGAGTCGACCGCCATGCCAACTCTTCCAACTTCGCCCTCAGCCAATGGGTCATCCGAATCAAGACCCATCTGTGTAGGGAGATCAAAGGCAACATTGAGGCCAGTTTGACCATGGGAGATCATCAGTTTGAAACGTTCATTGGTCTCTTTGGGTGTTCCAAAACCTGTATACTGCCGGGTCGTCCATTCCCGACTCCGATAGCCCAGAGGATGGATTCCTCGGGTATATGGATATTCTCCAGGAGGAGCCAAATCCGTTTCAGGGTCGAAGCCAATCTCCTCTAAATCCTTCGCGGTATAGAAGGGTTTGATGTGGATACCGGATTGGAGGATGATATCCAGAACCTCATCTTTCTCATTTTTGATATATTTTGCAACACCCATAATTGACTCCTATGCAAATGACAAATGTCAAAATCCAAATGACAAATAAAGCCCTAATTTCCAATGTCAAAACCCAAATTCTTAAACTCTGAACTTTGGGATTTGACATTAATTTGAACTTTGAGCTTTGACATTTGACATTTTTGTTTCATCGGGGAGGTATATGTTCTTTGATCCAGCGGATCGATTCCTCAAAGGGAGTTCCCCCCGGAAAGATTCCTTCGATCCCCATCTTTTGGAGAAGGGGGATATCCCTTTTAGGGATGACCCCACCCACCACCAGCATGATGTCCTCGATCTTCTTCTCCTTCATTTTCTTCACCAATTTTTCACAGATGGGCAAATGGGCACCGGACATGATGGAGAGACCGATCACATCCACATCCTCTTGGATCGCCGTATGGATAATCTGATCGATGGTTTGGTGGAGGCCAGTGTAGATCACCTCCATCCCTGCATCCCGAAGAGCCTGGGCGATTACTTTCGCCCCACGATCGTGACCATCCAGGCCAGGTTTTGCAACTAAGATGCGAATCTTCTTTTCCACTTCTATTCTTCCTATCTCCGGTTCTGCCGGGAGATCACATACACTATTCCGGACTTGATCCGGAATCCAGTCTTTTCCCTCTGGGCCAGAGGCAACCTGGATTCCCGCTGGAGTTTACCCCGTACTTGATACGGGGCAGGAATGACAGCTCTGAGATTATTGTAAAGAAGTGTTAGAGACACTACACTAAGGGGTCATTCTTCCCTCGTCAATCTCCTTGATAACGAGTTCTTTTCCTTTCTCCATGTGCTTTCGGACAAGCCTTTCCACTAATCTCGGATTTTTTTTCTTCATCGCTTCCAACATGTGTCGGTGGCCTTCGATAGAGGCATAGACGCCCTTTTCGGTTTGAAGCAAGGCAGACCGATAACGGTAAAAATAATCGCGGAAGTTATTGATCATCTCGATAAGTTTTCTGCTTCTACAGGATTTATAGAGGAGGTCGTGAAATTCGGTATGGAGTTGGACGACTTTATCGTTGTCTCCGCTCTTCAGGGTTTTCTCCGTTTCTTCAATTTTTTTCTCCAAATTGAAGATCTTTTCTGGGGAAATATGTAAGGTGGCAAGGTAAGCCGCGTAGCTTTCGAGGGCACTCCGAATGCCGAAGATTTCCTCCACATCTTCTTTTGTAAATTCCCTGACGGCAAAACCCCCCTTGGGGAGTCGAGTGACCAACTCATCCCGCTCCAGTTTGTGGAAAGCCTCCCTGACAGGGGTGCGACTGATCCCAATCTGATGAGCCAACTGCTCTTCAATGAGACGTTGTCCCCCCTTCAGTTTTCCATGAAGAATGGACTTTTTTAATGAATCATAGACTTCTTCACGCAAAGATTTCCTTCTAGCAACTCGCATTCCTCCTAATACATTTTCCACAATATCCTCCTTTCAGGTTGACAATATTTTGTATACTGTATCCAAAATGATAACCTTTTATACGCCAAGGGTATAAACTTGTCAAGGTTTTTTTGAGTACCTAAAAATAAAAAATATTGAATTAAAAATAAATTTTTTATACATTACTTAAAACCCGCACCTGAAAACCCCGTCCTGTGGAGGGGATGAAAGGTGGGTCTGCCGAAGGCAGAAAAAACCTTAACCAGATGCTGAAACAAGTTCAGCATGACAACGGGGTTTGGCTCTCGTCTTTTGTCATCCCGAACTTGTTTCGGGATCTCGGTTTTGGGTTTAGAGAATTTGGGTTTTAAAGCCCCGCCCTATGGGCGGGGTTCTTTACTTAGCATTAAATTTGCTTTTCAACTTCTAAAATATATTTGGTCAAAGATCAATGCTTTAAGGAGGTGAAGCCAAAATGCTGATGGAAGGCAAATTTAGTTTAAAGGCGCCTATTAAGAAGATATGGGATACTCTGTTGGAGCCGGAGACACTGCTTTCATGCATACCTGGTGCAGAGAAAATAGAACGCATCGATGAAAAGACTTATGATTGTGTGGTCAAGCAAAAAGTGGGCCCCATTTCAGTGAAATTCAAATTTAAGAGCATCATTACCAAAATGGAGCCCCCCACGTATATAGAGATCGAGGGCGAAGGTGAGGATATTGCAAAAGCGGGCCATTTTGTCCAAAAGAGTATTGTGGATTTACGGGAGATTTCACCAAGCGAAGTGGAAGTTTCCTATAAGACTGATGTGAACATCGTGGGGAAGTTGGCTATGTTCGGAGATAGAATCATGAAGGCCAAAGCTAAAAAAGTGGAAGAAGAGTTTACAATGGCTCTTCAGGAAAGATTAAAAAGTATGGGATGATTGAGACGAATCAAATTAAGAAATAAGGAGGTTCAGTGATGAAGGATTTTGAATATTTTGCACCGAAAACAGTTGAAGAGGCCCTTTCTTTGCTTTCGCAATACAAAGAAGAGGCCAAAATCATCGCTGGGGGTCAGTCCATGCTGGTGGTCATGAGGCAGGGGTTACTTGCTCCGGAATATGTGGTTGACATTAAGGGGATCACTGCTTTGGAATATATGACCTATGATGAGAGAGAGGGTTTGAGGATTGGGGCGTTGACGACCCATCGGGCCATTGAGAAATCTCCACTCATCCAGAAGCACTTCAGAGTCCTCAGTGAAATGGAGAGGAATTTAGCCACGATTCAGACCCGTAACTGGGGTACAATTGGGGGGAATCTTTGTCATGGGGATCCTGCTGGAGATCCTGCTCCGGTTCTTATCGTCTTGGGCTCAAAATTAAAATTGAAGGGTCTGTCTGGGGAGAGGATTGTCGCCATGGAAGGATTTTCCAAGGATATGTTAGAGGTGGACCTTGAACCTGACGAGATGCTCGTTGAGATTCAGGTGCCAACTCCAAGGCCTCATACTGGCGTTGCCCATGAGAAGCTTATGGTGATGCAAGGGGATGCGGGCATTGTAGGGGCGGCAGTATCCATCACCTTGAAGCCAAGGGAGGGTGTATGCGAAGATGCACGAATCGTGATCAGCAACGTTGCTTCTGTTCCCATGAGAGTGAGAGAGGCGGAAAAGAGATTGATTGGGAAGGTGGTCAACGACCATTTGCTCGCCGAAGCTGGTGAAATTGCTTCGGTAGAAGCTGATCCTCCGTCCGACGTTCATGCTTCAGCAGAATATAGGAGGGAGATGGTAAAGGTCTTCGTGAAGCGTGCAGCAGTCAAGGCATTGGAGAGGGCGAAAGAAGGATGACCCAAAAGGGGATTGGGTATGTTTCCAAAACTCCGAACTCAAAACTCTAAACTCTGAACTTTTTAATTGAGGGAGGTAATGGTATGAAGAGCGAACCGAGGGAATTAAAAATAAAAGTTAACGGGATGCTTTATGAACTGAAGGTCAAACCGAAGGCCTTACTGAGTGATGTATTGAGGAAGAATTTGAAGCTGACAGGCACCAAGCGTGGGTGTTTGGAAAGCACCTGTGGCGTCTGCACGGTCATTCTCGATGGAAAGGCAGTCAGGTCCTGTTCGATCCTGGCTGTGCAAGCTAATGGCCATGAAATTACTACTATTGAAGGATTGGCGAAGGGAGATAAGCTTCATCCGATTCAGGAGGCATTTATCAATCATGGTGCGATTGAGTGTGGATTCTGCATCCCTGGAAGGGTGATGATGGCAAAGGCACTGCTGGATGAGAACCCTCGTCCAACCCGGGAGGAGGTAAGATTGGCAATGCAGGGTGTTCTGTGTGCAGATAGCGGCTATGTCAAACAGATCGAAGCTGTAGAAATTGCGGCAGAGAGCATGCGGGGAGGTGAATAGAAAATGGCAGAGAAAAAACAGAAAGTGAAGAAACAGGATAAAAGGAAACCAACCGTCATTTTAAAGGAAGAGGAGTATTCCATTCTCGGGAAACCCATACCCCGGGTGGATGCAAGGCTTAAAGTGACGGGCGAGGCAAAATATGCGGCTGACATTGAAGTGGCTGATATGTTATGGGGTGCGATAAAGAGAAGTCCATATCCTCATGCCAGAATACTCCATATTGATACGAGCAAAGCTGAAAGGTTACCCGGAGTAAAAGCGGTGATCACAGGGAAGGACTTTAGCGGTTTCAAATGGGGCTGGAGCCGGGAGACCCGAGATGAGGAACCCCTGGCATCAACGAAGGTGCGTTATCTTTATGAGGGAGTAGCAGCCGTGGCAGCCATTGATGAAGATATCGCAGAGGAAGCCTGCGATCTCATTGAGGTGGAGTATAAACCCCTACCGGGAGTCTTCGATCCCTTTGAGGCCATGAAGGAAGGAGCCTCATTAGTTCATGAGGACCGACCTGGGAACATCTGTGTGGAGTACCATTGGAACTTTGGGGATGTGGAGAAGGCCTTTGCTGAATCGTATCTTGTTCGGGAGGACACCTTCCAAACTCCCCGGATGGCCAAAGGGTATATCGAACCACCTGCCATCGTTGCCTACTGGACTGATGGCAACCATTTAACCGTTATCCCCGCAAAGGGAAGCCCGTATTTCCCATATAGGATTCTTTCCAACTGTTTTCAACTTCCCCTTAGCAATGTACGGATCATCCAGCCCTTTATCGGCTCTGATTTCGGTGGAACGAAGAATGATATGGTGAATGGTGATTTCTCTTCTGCAATGTTGGCCAAGAAGTCTGGCAAACCTGTGAAGATTGTCTATACCCAATTCGATGAGCTCACCACCTGTCTTCGACGCCATCCCATGTGGGTAACCATTAAAACAGGTGTTACCAAGGATGGTCTATTGAAGGCGATTCAAACGAAGGTGATCTCCGATGGAGGAGCTTATACCCGGATGAGTCCTCTTAGCAACTTCCTCACCGGTATTTGTATGGCCTTGCCTTATAAGCTGCCCAATTTTAAGACAGATGTCTGTTGTTATTTCACCAACAATCCAAGCTCAGCTGCAATGAGGGGACATGGACTCTATCATACTCGCTTTGCTGGGGATGTTCAGATGGATATGATCGCTGAAGAGTTGGGCATCGATCCGGTTGAGATGAGACTGAGAAATGCGATTGAAAACCCCAAGCCGGGCAAGATTTACGAGACGATCAATAAATTGCATTTAGCAACCTGTGGCGTGAAGGAAGGTATTGAAAAGGCGGCTGAGGCGATCCGTTGGGAAGAAAAGAAGAAGGTTGAACGGGTGAGAGAGAACAAGGCCTATGGTATAGGTTTTGCGTGCGGAACATACCTCAGCGGGACAAAACTGAGTGGGCACAACGCCTGTGCAGCGATGGTGAGGATATGCGAAGACGGAAGTGTGAACTACATCACGGGTGCTACAGACGTGGGGCAAGGGTCAGACACGGTGACTTGTGCGATGGTTGCCGAGGTGCTCGGAATCGGGTTGGAGGACATTGACATCAAGAGGGTCGATACGGCCCATACGCCCGTGGATCCGGGGACCTATGGGAGCAGAGTGACGGTTCTCGCAGGCGAGGCCGCAATCAACGCAGCCAAGGATGCAAAGCGAATGCTTCTTGAAGTAGCGGCTAATGAGTTTGGAGTGAAGGCGGAAGAGATGGATATTAAGAATAAGAAGGCTTTCGTTAAAACCCATCCTGAGATGAATATGCCCTGGGCCAGGCTTGTCAGGATGGCCTGCTACACCACTCCGGGCATGGTCATTATCGGACGCGGACAGTCAAGCAGAGGCATTAGCACATATGGCTTGGCCGATTTCACCACAGGCGTAGGTGACATAGGAACCAACTATAGTTTTACTGCCCAGGCTCAAGAGGTTGAAGTGGATCTGGAGACAGGGGTGGTGAAATGCACGGATAATAGCGTGATCGCTCATGACTGTGGCTTCCCGCTCAATCCTCCTGCGGTGGATACCCAAGTGGTGGGCGGAGCGTATCATCCAGGGGTGGGTGCAGCTTTATATTGTGAATTTAAGATGGACAAAGGACTCACCCTCAACCCCAATTTGGTCGACTACAAACTTCCTCGCGCTTATGAAGCGCCTATGACCAAGGTCATTCATGTGATCACCAATGATCCATTTGGTCCATTCGGAGCAAAGGAGGCCAGCGAGGGGAGCACATGTACTGCTGCACCAGCCGTGATCAATGCCATCCACGATGCCACTGGGGTATGGATCAAAGACCTTCCAGCAAAGCCGGAGAAGGTTTTTTGGGCACTAAAGAAAAAAGGAGAAAAAGAAGAGAAAAAGAAGTAGCTCAATATTTGAACCCAATACCCGTTGTTTCCTCTGGTAAAGGAGACAATAGTGACTAAACTCTATACCCTACCATTAGATGCGTTGGATTAGAGGTGACCATGCGCGTTGCGATCGTTCCAGGGTTAGTAGAATTGAGAATTAAAATTAATCCTAGGGGAGAAGTGACTCGAAAAGGACTGCCCTATATTGTGATGCCTTGGATGTTTGCACCATGGCCAGAGGCTCGGGAAAAAGGAGTGGTAGAGATAGCGATAAAAGGTGAGACGTTAAGAGAATTACTCGTCGAGTTATCAGATCAATATAAGAGAGTGAATGTCGATTTTGAGCCGGTCAACCCAAAAACAAATGATGTGGACTTTGATTATGATGTTTCTTTGAGTGGTAAAAATTATATAGGATTATCCAAAGGCCTTGATACTAAATTAAGAGGTGGAAATGAGGTGGTCATTAAGATGAATTGGCGCTGGGATGGATAAAAGAACCGAGAGACAAAGGTGCTTAACCGAAACGAACTGACCAGATATCATCGCCAATTACTCATTCCAGAATTCGGAGAAGAGGGACAGAGAAGACTAAAAAATTCCCGTATCATTGTCATAGGGATTGGTGGCCTTGGCTGTGCTTCGGCCACCTATTTAACTGCCGCTGGTGTAGGACATATTACCCTTGTTGATTTCGATCGGGTGGAATTGTCTGATTTGAATCGGCAAGTTCTTTATTGGGAAGAGGATATAGGGGAGAAAAAAGTACTCGTTGCTCAAAGAAAGTTGTCTAAATTAAATCCCACCATAGAAATTATTCCTATCTTCGCCAAGATAACAAAGAAGAATGTCTTCAGCATTATCGATGGTGCTCAGGTCGTTGTGGATGGCTTAGATAATTTAGCCACACGGCTTATTGTAAATTCAGCTTGTATTAAGCATAAGATACCCTACATTTATGCTGGTGTTTCACGGTTAAGAGGCATGATCACAACCATCATTCCTGGGAAAACTCCCTGTTTAGCCTGTATTTATCCAGAAGGGTCTCAAGGAGGAGGGGGACTAGGGGTTTTGGGTGTCATTCCAGCATTGATTGCAAACTTTCAAGCCTTAGAATCTATTAAACTCCTGATCGGTCAATCCCCGTCCTTGGCTGGGAAATTACTGAGGTTTAATGGCAATGACATGAAGTTCCGGATTGATGAGATAAAGAGAAATGAGAGTTGCAAGGTTTGCTCTCAAGGGGTGCTCGAATAACAAGGGATAAGAAAATACATTTTTTATTGACAAATGGAGAAATAGAAATATAAATATAAATTACTTTACAACTGGTCAAAAGATAATATCAGTTTATTTTCTTCTTTCTCGTTCATTAAGAACGATGTTTGAGGGGCTAAATTTGGAAATTTTAAATATTATAACGGGAAAGGGGGGATGATAATTCTAATAAGGATTTGGGTTTATTAAAACAAAGTAATTTATTAACAATTTTGAGGTGTCAAAGTTAGGAGGAAATGCAAGGGGACCAAATTTCAACAATTTAACTTTTTGGAAGGAGGTGTAATATTTATGAAAAAGGGAGTAACTTTATTACTCACTGGACTCTTAGTATTTGCGTTTATTGGAACAGAAGTCAGTGCCCAACCTATCGTTCTTAAGGCAGTGACTGCTTTTCCAAAAACACATTTGAACAATGACCCTGTTCCTTTTTTTGTAGATGCCGTTAACCATCGTGCCCAGGGAAGGCTTAAGATTGAGTGGTTGGGAGGACCTGAGGTATCTGCCTCTTTTGACCAGATCCATGCAATCAAAGCCGGCACAATAGATATGAACCTTTATTATCCATGGGCCTATATGAAATCGCTTATGCCTGAGGCTGAGGCACAGGGACTTTCTGAGCTTGCTGCATGGGAGGAACGAAAGAGCGGTCTCTTTGAACTCTGGTCTGAAATCTTCGAGAAAAGGGTGAATGCAAGATATTTGGGAAGGCTTCATAGTAATATAACCTTTAATGTTTTCTGTAACCGTAAGATTGATAAAGTAACGGACCTCAAAGGGCTAAAAATTCGTGTCATGCCACTTTATATACCTTTTATGAAGGCCTTAGGCGCTAGCCCTGTCACCATGGCACCTACTGATATCTATACCGCGATGGAACGAGGGGTTGTCGACGGATTTATGTGGCCGAGGGTGGGTATGATTAGCTGGGGATTACAAGAGGTGACCAAATTTATGATTGTACCAGGGGTCTTTCAAATGGAACCGGCCACAATGGTCAATTTAGATCGCTGGAAAAAAATCCCAAAAGACTTACAGGATTTGTTGTTAGAGGTCATCCAAGAGTACGAATATGTTGGTTCAATGCGAAATTTTATGATTTTGGAGAAGGAAGAAAGGGTGAGGGAAAAAGCCGGAACGAAGATTATTCAACTCCCTCCGGCAGAGGCAGAAAAATTCGTCAAAACTGCTTATGACATGACATGGGAAGAGGTAATAAAAACCGCACCCGAATATGGTCCTAAATTGAGAAAGGCGATGTCAAAAGCCGCTGTGCCAAAAGGGACCTTCCCATGGCAGTAAACCCCGTAAGAAAAGACGGGGCTTTAACATCGCCCTCGATACCCTCGATAAGGAATGAACATTTTTCTTTTACATCCCTGCCGTAAACCCCGTAGGATGTTTACTATCCAACGGGGTAAATGACGGGGCTTTCTAACGGGGTAAACCAAATAAGTTAACAGTATTTTTGATTAAATTTTTTAGGTCAGACTGCATTACCTCAAAAAATTGATGCAGTCTGACCTATTATTATTCAGAAGGATAATGAAGATGAAAAAATTCAATGCGATTTTTGATGGTCTCATAAATACCTTGTTCTATATCGCTGGTGTTTTAATCATGTGCCAGATGCTCGTGGAACTTTACGAAGTCATTGCAAGGTATTTTCTGAACCGTCCAACCATATGGGGAATGGAATTCTGTGAATATACGTTGTTTCTCATGGGATTCTTAGGCACTACTTGGGTTTTGAAAAGAGGAGCACATATAAAGGTAAGTATTGTGCTTGAACGTCTAAAACCAAGAACCCAAACCTATTTTAATCTATTTGCCTCTTTTATAGGTATCATGATTTCTTTGATTATTTTCTGGTTCAGTTTGAAAACTTCATGGGAAAATTATGTCACCGGCGTTAGAGTCGTCAAAACTTATTCGCTTCATAAGTGGTTTTTTCTCTCCTTCATTGCCTTAGGATACCTCTTAATGTTAATCGAATTTGTAAGGCAATTCTCGGGGCATTTGAGAAAGTTAGGGTTGAAAGAAGAGGAAGGACAAACGCCATAGAGGAGAAACGAAGATGGAATGGTGGATGTGGTTTACATTGATTATTGGGTTATTCTTGGTCTTGTTGGCGATTGGATTCCCTGTCTTTCTGTCTTTTATGGCAATTAATGTTGTATTCATATACATCATCTGGGGAGGTGGGACTGGATTATCCCAACTTGTACATAGTATTTTCTCATCAATTAGTACCTTTGTCCTTCTTCCAATCCCTCTCTTTATCTTGTTAGGAGAAATACTTGTCTTTTCGGGAGTGTTTGTTAAAGCCATCGATGTCCTGGATATATGGTTGGGACGTATCCCAGGCAGGTTATGTGTGGTTGGAATAGGAGCTGCGACCATCTTCTCGTGCATTAGTGGGTCCAGTATTGCATGTACTGCTATGCTGGGGTCATTGTTGCTGCCGGAAATGTTGCGTCGCGGGTATCACAAATCTATAGCCGTAGGATCTTGTATGGCTGGGTCGCTGGATATGATTATCCCTCCAAGCGCCTTAGCAGTCGTCTTAGCATCTTTGGCCGATATCTCTGTTGGAAAGCTTTTAATCTCTGGATTATTGCCCGGTATTTTAATGGCTGGACTATACGCAGCCTATATTGTGGTCAGATGTAAACTTCAGCCCTCCATGGCTCCTCCTCATCCAGCAAAACGTGTACCCTGGTCTGAAAAAATTATCCTTACGATAAAATATGTGGTTCCCTTCTTTGTCATTATTCTCATTGTTCTCGGGGTGATTCTCCTGGGTTGGGCTACCCCAACGGAGTCTGCTGCAGTAGGGACTTTGCTTTCTTTTATATTGGT
>Ga0187886_1002467_pt1 | contig 14852 bp, 14 predicted proteins | sample June2016WEW_20_1_FD_133001 | JGI IMG/M metagenome (GOLD analysis project Ga0187886, IMG submission 133001) | Peatland microbial communities from SPRUCE experiment site at the Marcell Experimental Forest, Minnesota, USA - June2016WEW_20_150 | ecosystem: Environmental > Terrestrial > Soil >... | reverse complement strand
TGTCGAACTGTGCTTTGTCTATATATTCGGCAAACTTGAAATTGCGAGGACGATACGTACCTGGGCCTATTTGAGCAAAAATTTCCTCATTAAATCCGCCCCCGCCGACTATTTCGTCCACCCGGCGTACCAGACGTTCAAAAGAAAATTGTGTGCCTACAGTTAAAAATATCATATTACCGCGCCCAAGTATTGAATTGACCTTTTTTCATCCGCCAGTTCAGGCCACTGGACAAGGAATAAATCCGCCACCCATTTTACCATGCTTCCAGACAGCGATATCCTCTCAACATTTGTAATGCTGTCAATCCATACTATCCTGGCACCGATAGCTTTTGCCAGGAAACTCGTTATGCAGCCACAGGCGGCGCCTGTGCTAATAACTACGCGCGGTCTTTCCCGAAATATGATTCCGATGCAGCAAAACAGCACCTTGAAAACTCGCCACGCCTGCTGCCTGTTACATTCACCAACCACATAGACGCTGCCATACTTCAGCAACTCGCTCCTGACGACACTGGAAGTCGTTATGAAGAAAACCTCATGTCCCTGCCAGCAGTCAGCCAGCCGCAACAACTGAGTCAGGTGTCCGCCCGAGGACGCAACCAGACATATCTTCATTTCGTCTCCATCACCATTTTGCGAGCCGTCTTCGCACAGGCCTCAAAAGGACCTGTGGCCAGAATACCGGATTAAAAGACAGAAATCGCTTTGCCAGCACGCGATACAATTGGCGCCTGACCTCTTTATTCAACCGCTCACGCTCAACAATATACGTTTTTTCATATTCATGGTCGAAAACTGATTCCTTCAGCAGCCGGCATCGACGGTCTATTTCGCTTTCAATCGACTTGAGCCTTTCCCCAAAGGCAAGCAGAGGTCTGTGTTCTTCGTCTCTGACTACTGGGACATATCGCCATGATTTGACTTTGCGGCCGGAAATCTCAACACTTAGAATGAATGACCATCTGCTGTCCTCGGCAATGCCATCAAAAATGAAGTCACCCAAACTGTAGCCCACAAGGCCGTCTCCTATCTGTTCCACACCCTGCACGACATGGGGATGATGCCCAATAACCAGACAAGCTCCTTTGTCTATAAATCTTTTAGCCAGCTCTCGTTGTTCCAAGCTGGGACGGTCCATAAATTCGTCACCCCAGTGAATCAGTATAACTACGGCCTGGTTCTTCGCTACGCAATCCGCAACAACTTTTTCTGCACGTTCGACCGACATATCACCCACAAACGCATATTTCTCCTGGCGAAGACATAACCCAAGCACAGCTATGTTCTGTCCACCGCAATCAAGAAGAAGCGGCCGGCCCTCACCGTTAAATCTTTTTTCGCCGCCACATCCCACAACTCCAACACCAGCCCTTTGCAAATTTTCAACCGTATCTATAGCTACCGGCAAACTCTGTTCCAAAATATGGTTATTCGCTACGTTAGTTACCTTTACTCCCCACTGCGCCAGCAAATCGGCACCACGGGGACGCCCACGCATATGTCGTGTTCGTAATGACCAGTTCCTGCGTCCTATGTCCGACAACACGCTCTCTACATTGCAGAACACCAAATCGTGCTCGGCAAATTTGGCGAGTATCTCATCTTTTAAAAAAGCGGCGTCATATTTATCGACAGAAGAGGCTACCCCCTGCCCCATCGCAAAAAACGAATCGCCGAGCATCACGTCGCCTACAAAAGCCATCCTGCAATCCCGCATCTCAAGCCCTTTTGTCGCCAATTGATGTTTGAGCAGGCATCAGGCATTGCTCAATAATTTCAGAAAGCTGCCTGGTATGTTCATTCCAGGAATGTTTGCGGGCAATTTCAATCCTCGCATTTTTTCTGGTTTCGTTATCATGCTCAAGCTCGTTTCTTATACCTTTGGAGAATTCATCCATATTAGAGGCAATCGTCAGCACATCGCTATATTTAGCCGCTATTTCATCTATATACACAGAAACAATCGGCTTTCCCGAAGCCATATATTCAAGGAGTTTCAGCGGGTTACAACTGATAATCCATTCATTTACTTTCCAGGGCAGCAGGCAGATATTAAAATTTGCACATAAGCCCGGTATCTGCTCATAAGGCACTCGGCCCAGAAAAAACACATTTGGCAGTTTTGAAAGCCCACTGTAGTCGCCGGCGGTAATCTGACCCGCAAACACAAACGATACATTGGGATTCTGCGTGCAACAATAAGTCAAAAGTTCTATATCATTTTCCGCGGTAAGGGTGCCAAAATATCCCGCTATCGGGCGAGGCACCCCCGCCAGCGATTTGAACTCTGTGTTGCCATCAGCGGCAGCTCTGAACAATTCAAAATCCACCCCGTGAGGCAAATAACAAACTTTGCTGCCGAGGGATTTCTTCCATTCATACAGTTTTCTTGAAACGCAGATAATTCGATCACTATTGGCAGTAACCGCTGATTCTCTTTGCATGACTTTATTTTTGTTGCGTGTGTATGGGCATCGGTCAAACCTGTCCGAGACATGATAGATAACGGCAAGCCGCCTGAAGCTTCCCATTACGTCGGCAGCTCTGATATTCTCAACCCAAAGTATGGGCCTTTTCATACGAATAAAAAACATAACCGTTCGAAGCTGAAATTTAAGCAGGAGGTTGTTCACCGCATCAATAATCGCATTACCCTGTATTGGGAAAAAGAGCGGGCTTAATATGAAAAGATTGTCTCCTCCCCGCCTGATAAACTTCGCCATACTCTTTAATTTTCTCAAAATCCTCTGCCCAAGACCTTTTCTGGTCCTGACACCAAGCAAGTCTGAGCTGACCGGGTTTACATAAAGAACCCTGTTTGCCATCGCCAGATGCCGCATAATGTGCGTGGCGCAACTGGGATTCATACCCCAATAGTCCGAAGGCCCGAAACATACGATATCTTTATTCTTCAGCATATCAACCAAACCTATATGCAAGACACAACAGGTCGTATTTTGCCGCTGGCGGTTCTCTTTACGGCCTGTACCTGCTTGAGGTCAACCTTAAGCTCGCTGGGTAGATGTTTTACAATCAGCCCCCTGAAACTCGACAGGTCATTTTCGCCAAAACCTGAGGCCGGCACGTATTCGATCGTTATATGGTCCAGCGCATCCTGAATAATCTGGCTTTCCATAATATGATTAGTGCCATAAAGCAGATGAGTCAGGATTGCCGCGCCGAACTGCCGGCCGGAAGGCGTTTTTATCACGTCAATTTGCCTGCCCGTTATAGATTCGACAACCGGGAATGCCCTGCCGCACGGGCATGTTCGGCTCGATTTAACCACGGTGTCGCCCGTATCATATCTTATAAAAGGCATAGCCCTGTTCCAGAATCCCGTTGAGACCACCCTGCAAACCCTGTCATCGCCGTCACTGGCCGGTATAAGCTCCGTCAGCCCATATTCAGGGACAACATGATATGTGCCGTGTTCACAGGTATGTATGTAACATACCCGCTCCGCTCCGCCGTAAAAATCGAATACCCTGCAATCGAAAGCCCTGCTGATTGTTGCCCTGGCTGACTCGGTCAATGTTTCCGAAGAAGTCATAACTGACTTGAGCTTCAAATTAATACCGGAATCGAGACACGTTTTTGCCAGCAGGTAAACGGCTGAAGGATAACCCACCAGAGCGACCACTCCATATTTTCCCATCACCGCGGCATATTGCACAGCAGTATCGGGCGACAAGTGGTAAGTCGATAATATCAACTCTTTCATAAATACATCATAGGCATACAATCTGCCTGCTGTTTGGTCGGGCTTGACAATAATCCTGCCAGTAAGGAAAACGCATTTATTGCCCATTTTCACCCCGGCCCAGTCAAACTGTCTCCTTACAAACGCCTGCTCATTGCCTATTGAAAAGATATCACGCCGAAGCTTCAATGGAGTCCCTGTTGTTCCTCCCGTGAAGGCTTTAGCGAGCAACCAACAAGGATACTTTGTCGAGACGATTGAGTTGCCTGCAAGTATGACATCGTTTTTGGTGAGGATGGGGAACTGTTTTATGTCTTCCAGTGTCTTTATACCTTCAGGGCTTATGCCGCGCTCGTCCATTATTTTACGGTAATATGGTACTGAATTATAGCAGTGACGAACAAGTTTTTGCAGAAGCATCAATTGGAGTGTCTGCAAATCTGCGGTGCTTAGCCATTGTGTTCTATTGAGCCATCGGCGGCGAATCCAGAATGAGCCGGTAAATCGCTTGACGAACAGATTAGCCGCGCCTTTAGCCAATATTTTTATGTTCATATCGTCTCTTGTTTTGCCGGTGAATTGCAGGATGGGCAAAGTACCTGCTTAATACCGCTAATGTATACCCGCAGTTTAACTGCTGCTATTTTTCTATAGTCGTTGCCAAAAGCATAAACTATGAGCCACACAGGTATTCTTACTGCGAAAAATAGCACTACCAGTAACGACGCTATTTTATGTGATAACCAGCCATAATGTTTGCTTATAAAATGGAGGATACTTAATCTCAGTTGCACCAGCATCTTTGCTCGAATCTGCTTACTGCTTTCGCCTCCGAGGTGGATAATTTCGGCTGCGGGGGTAAAGACAACTTTCCAGCCGACCTGCTTGAAACGGTAGCACCAATCTGTCTCTTCCCCATACATAAAGAAACGCTCATCCAGCAGGCCAATCTGCTCAACGGCTTCACGGCGAACAAGCATAAAGCAGCCTGTTACCACATCAACTTCGCGGACATCGTCTCTATCCCACCAGGTCATCTGCTCGCGTCCGAAGAATTTGCTCCTGGGGAAAAGCTTATACAGATAAGTGCTTGACAGAAGCATATTCAACAAAGATGGGAACATAAAGCACGTAGGTTGCAACGTTCTGTCGGGGTTTAAAACCATGCAGCCAATAACCGCTGCTTCCGGATGTCCGTCGGCAAACAAAACTGTTTTCCTAACAGCATTTTCAAGTATTACGGTATCGCTGTTGAGCAAAAGCACATACTTCCCCCTGGCTATCGCCATGCCCTGATTGTTTGCTGCAGCAAATCCTCTGTTTTCTGAATTTTCTATAAGAATCACCTGCGGAAAATTTTCCTTCAACATTGATACCGAATCATCTCTTGAAGCGTTATCTACGACAATGACTTCAAATGTAATATTCATCGTGTTTGCATAAGTTGAAGCAAGACAATCACGCAGAATATCACGAGTATTCCAGTTGACTATGACAATTGAAACGTCCAATCAGACCTCCCGACCACGCCCCACAAGTTCAGACAAGGTTACCACCTTCATTCCCTTCTTTTTGGCAGCGCACAAAGCCAACCTTATGAAGTCAAGCGCCATCTTGTTAATATCTTCGTCGGTTCGGTCAAAATCATGGGCGAGAACGACAGCTCCGCCAGCTCTGCTGGATAATATGGTCGTTGCCACCCGCCGACTATCCCTCATGCCGGCAGGCCAAGTATCGCCGCTGTCCAATGTCCAATAGAAAATCGGCGCCCTGCGCACTAACAGATACAGCAAACAAACAAGATTCAACTTCCCATACGGAGGTCTAAATGGGTATGCACGCTGTTTCTTTCCTAACGCTTTGTCGATAGCCTCCCAACCACGCTTAATATCAGAGATAGCGCGAAACGGTGACACTTTCAGGTAATTCAAATGATCGTAACCATGCGAACATATCTCGTGCCCTGATGCAGCAATCTGTTTGACTATAGATTCACGTCCTACTACATTCCTGCCAAGCAGAAAAAATGTAGCTTTGGCGTTATATTCATTCAGCATTTCCAGAATTGCTGGTGTCAATCTATTCCCCGGACCGTCATCAAATGTCAAAACAAGGACGTTTTTTTTGACAGCTCGGATTTGCATATATACCCTAAGAACTTTGCAATAGATATATGGTATAACATAATATGCAAATAGAACAGCGAAGATGATGATGGGAATCAGTACTACGATGATTGTATATAACCTCCAACTACGACTATTGCGTTTTTCGTTTTAGCCGGCCACACATAGCTCGATTATTCCAACTTAATATTATTATTGAAACATTTAACTCTGAATGTAAATCCATGATTGCCGGCATGCTAATGTCTCAAGTCAAAAGACGGCCTCTGTCTCCAGCCGTCAACGCAACCTATCCCATTCTCTCCATCTCTAATATGGAAATCTAAATGATGCATCCCTGCGGAATTCCATCCTTTGCCAATAATTGAGGTCAGACAATTGCCGGTTCCAGACAATATTGGGTTGTCAAATAACTGGTGTTCTTTGTAACTTCCTACAGATAACTCTGTTATTTCAAAAGCCCTAAGCTTGCTTCCATAATCCCCCTCGCAATCCTGCGCTAAACGTACAAGGCGTCCATCATACGAAAGAATTCGACCACCAGGCCTGGCGATACCACTGTTATTCATGATAACAGGGCTTTTAGGGTGCTCAATCCAGTCGCCGTCTAAGTTATCAGAATAGAATAGATACATATTATCCCAATATGGCCCTTTAGTAGCAAAAAGCCACCACTTCCCCTCGTATTGTACAATAGATGGGTCGCTATAGTCCCCTTTTATTATTTCCTTGTGTAATGCCCATTTCAGCGGAAAATCTATAGCTTTATAAAGCCGAATCGCATGAGCTAAATGTGTTTCCGGAATCATATAAAACTCATTTTGCCACTCGAACACGTATGGATACGACAAATGAAATGGTTCGTCGAGGACTATTTGCTTATATTCCCAATGCAAGCAGTCTGTGCTCGTAGCCAAACCAATATCGCCTTTATTGTCCTTCCGGTTCAACACCTCAAAGAACATGTACCACTTGCCGTCATGCTCTACCATAAAAGGGTCTGCAACAAATTCAGCGGCTACATCGTTCACGTCCTTGGCAGTTAATACCGGATTCCTGACATTCGGCGACGGGCGAAGATTGGATATGTCGTTACCTTCATAAATGCCAATAGACCAAATTTGGTTCTTCTTTATGAATGGCCATCCCTTGCCGGTCTTGCCGAAGTATACACCGGAAAGAAAGACGCCTGTCAATAGTACAAGAATCCCCAGAACAATTACAAACTTGTGGTTCCCAAGCCAATATTCAACCTTCATTATCCACATCCTTAAAAAACAAGATATCAATTAGCGATTTAGTAACTACACCCAGCAGCTAGAAAAGAACAATAAGCCTCTAATATATTGAGCAGATGAGATACTGCTATAAGTAACATCCTTATCTATCTATACCCAGGCACTCCCGATAAGTTGCCACGAGACTCTTGGCGGCTTCTGACCAGGTTAAACTTTTAATATTTGCAAGGCTATTTACTCTTAGTCTATCCCGTAAATCCACATCATAGGCCAACAAATCTATATGTTCCCGCAAGGTATCAACATCGCCTGCCTTGTGGACCAAACCGTTTTTCATGTGCTCACAAGCTTCACTCGCGGCATCAGACACCAATAGCACACAACCGCATGCTCTTGCCTCGCACGTTACCCTACCATAACCTTCCGACAACGACGGCAAAACCAGGGCATCACTCTGCCGCATAATCTCTGCCACGTCTCGTGTAAATCCAAGACACTCGACAGTAGGGTGTGCAAGCAAGGGCTTTAAATATTCACGATATTCCGGCAGAATACTCCCACATATATAAAACCGTCCCTTCTTTGATGCCTCTGATGCAACCCAAGCCTGTAACGCAAAATGGAGACCTTTCAAGGGATTGCCTTCTCCAATATAGGCCATCGTAAAGAAATATTTTTTCTTCTCTCTGTCGGAACGTTCTTCGTGATAAAAAACGTCGGGATTATAACCACGTTGTCCAATAAGAAATTGATTTTCTTTAAATCCTCTTTCAATAAAAGTTTTCATAACATGTTTAGAAGAGCAGAGCAACTTATCCGCAAGAGAAAACTCCTCTTCTTCGCGAGCGAGTATTATTTCATTAAAAAGCGAATAGTGTTTGTTCAGCTTTACCCCCAGCCTGTTGCTCTCTTGAGCAGTAATATCGTAGACAAAGCGGGTATGCGCGCTTGGACGCTCAAGTATCGTTTTAATCCCCAGTTCGCGTGCCGTTTTTAATGTCTCTAACGAGCCAGAAGGCCAGCAATGAACAATATCTATGTGGGATTTCCTGGATATGCGTCTGAGAGCATCAGACACAATTCTATCGTGCAGCCGCATAACCCTATCCCGTCCCAATAACCGAATTGGGATCTTTATTCCTAAAGGAACCAAGGTTTGTCTATACTCATTTAACTGCGGGATTTGTCTCTCCAAAGAGCCACAATACAACTCGACATGAACACCCTCGCATAGCAAGCCACATGCCTGGTACCAGGCCGTCATTCCAATCCCCGCGATACCCAATCTCAATGGATAACTGTACAAAACACGAATATTGCCCATAATTAGACCTATTATGTATACAATAACGTAACCCTTAGCTTCTCACCTCGATGTGCATTATCTCAATCAATATAATTAGCAAAATGCATCTACCGCATTAGCTGTGACGTAACTTCAAAAATATGTTCGGTACGTTCGACTGCACCACACGTACTTAGCGAGTCATAGAAAAACATGTTTCAATTTGACGCAATTCGAGCCTAACCTCATATTAGCTGAAGAGCCGACAAATCCAAAGATACAATAGAAAAGCGTTTCGGCCTGACCAAAAAGATGAAAGGCGTTAAATGAGATTATAAACGCAACTATAACAGACCCTAAAACCCAACAATATGACTTGAGCAAATGGTTTTGAGTCGAATTATGGAGCTGAATTAGTGTACTAATACTAACAGCAAGCATACCGCAAAGAGTAATAATGCCAAGTAACCCATATTTGACGCCAGCTACGATATAATTATTTGTTATATCAGTCCAACTCATCCCTAAAGACTCTCCCCACCCCGGGTCTATCTGACCATACCCTGCAAGCCACCATTCATTGAAATGCTCAATTGCCAGGTCCATTAGTTTTGCCCGATGCCAGCCGCTCCCTCCGATTGGATCTGCGTAAGAGGCAATAACATGGTATACAGACCTGTTGCTTACTACTCCAACAATCACACAAGAAAAAACAAAAAGAATAATAAGCGTCTTAACATAATGTTTATATCGTTCAAGTAATAAAAACAAAAAGGTAAATATCAACGTCATTATCGGGCCACTCGACATACTACTCAAAGTGCCAATTGCCAATATCCCTGCTATTACATAACTCCCCGTTCGCCAGCGACCACCTTGGTGTTTCAGCCAATACACCATTGGTAAAAACATCGCAAATGCTGCTCCAAATAGTATGGGGTGATTAAATGGGCCTATCGCACGGTAGAATCCAGTCCGTTCAGCGAGTAAAGGTTCAGCAACTTGTTGCCATGGGCAATATACCACCAATCGGTAGTATGGTCCCCATCCTGTATATGACTCAACTACACCCAACATTGCCAGAGGAATCAGGGCGAGACCTATCCATTTTATTGAGGTAACAGTAGTTTTGTAATTTGCCAGGTACAGACGAGCTGCCAGATATGCGAAATATGTGTCCATTATGTGGCCGGATTCATTCTGAAACGACTTTGCCATAGGCATATTCCAAGCAACCATTGCGATGCAGAGGTTAGCGATAGCTCCAAAAGTCGCCAACGAGTCAAGACGGCACCACTTGAAGTTTGCTCTAATCCTGATGTTCAGCAGACACCGCAATAATAATACCGCGACAACTATTCGTCCAACGCTTATGTTGAGGACGCCAAGCTGGACAACCAAATAGGTTGGATAGAATAGGAGCGATATCACATAAACAGCAAATGCTTGTGCCGGAGGCAAGTATAGTACAAAACATGAGGCAATAGCGGCAATCAATAGTGTTAATGCTTGCATCGCTTATCCAGAAATTGCTGAGTTCTATATGGTTTCTTAGCAACAAGACCAATCTGATTTGCTAGGAATTCACGAGCCAAACCCAATAAACACATTGAAATCAAACGGTTCCTTCGGCCCATGATAGAATAATGATAGTTCGTAAGTACTAAACCTGCCTTATCAAACCAGTCCAACACGGTTCTTAGTGTGGTGATTCTAAGATGTGTCCTGTCGAGAATACCGTTATCCCTATAAATAACATGCCCTTTGACAAATAACTCCCAAAAAACTGAATAATTGCGGAAATTGGGAACCGAAACATACACAGTGCCGCTATCTCTGAGACTTTTAATATGTCTTTGAAGGACACTCACAGGGTCAGGGAGATGTTCAAGAATATCCGCATATATGATACAATCGTACGGCTCATATCCGATATTAACGTCTATCTTCAATGCATCTCCTTCTAAAACAGTCAGTCCCCGCTCCCGAGCAATTCTTGCTGCATCATGGTTTATTTCGACTCCCACAACTTTTATCCCACGTTTCACTAATTCAGCCTCGGTCAGCCCCGCTGCGCATCCGACCGAGAGTACGGTCTTTGCATCCACCGGAACAGCCGCAATTACATCACCGCGAAACCACTCATAGTACGGTAGGATAGGACAAGCATTATTCACAGATATTGAACCCTTTTATATGTAAGCACATATTAAATCTTGTGCGCCGGGATACCTTTTAATCTGCTCGCGTTACCGGGCAATTTTTGCCACTTCGGAATGGATTTCCACCCCTATTACTTTTTTCCTTGTTTGATCAATTCCGGCACGATATGACTGGTACCACAATCCACATAAAGAACGCTTTTTACGGTGTTTTGCACAGATTTGAGCACATCTTGACGGAACTATTCAGCGTAATGATAAGCGTCATACTTGTTTATGCTTTGCTTCATACTCACCTAAAAAATCGGGAAAGCTTCCTTGTAGTTCCTCAATATTCTTATCCCACCACTTTTCCTCTTTCAGCCTAGCAATAGTACTCTCAGAAAAGCGGTACTTGAACAACCTGGCTGGATTACCTGCGACAACAGCAAAGTCCGGAACATCCTTTGTGACTACAGAACCTGCGCCTATAACTGCGCCATCACCTATTCTGCTAACACTCGGAACGATTGTAACATTACATCCGACCCACACGTCATTACCTATAGACAACTCATTAACCCGATTCAATTGCCGGTCAACATACCCAAATACAGGATTGTAGAAGTAGGGATGGGTGGATTTTGTTTCAGTAAGATGGTTCTGGCCTAAGATGTGAACGTTGTCAGCAAAAGAACAATATCTGCCGATTCTTGTGAAAGCCGCTATATTTTCTGGTTCAAAACAACTACCATAACTATACAGTCCTATTTCAATATTATGATACTCCCTGAAAACACGGCGCAATGTTTGTGAAAGCATTTGACCACCATCGAGCTTAGTAAGTTCTCGAAGAATCAGCCTACGCACTGCATTGCGGCGGATGCGATAAAGCTTGAATAATGCCTCACAGATTTTGCGTTTCAGGAATCGCATAACTTGGGTCTATGTACGAGAGGACTACATTGTTTAGATATCGGCCGTGCACTTGCCCATGGGACCCAGCACGACAAATAGTCTTTGAATCTAAGACCGATTACGCCGTTCATCCAGATAACCTGCATAAGAACTGCAATAATATGTGAGAATAAGAGTACAACCGCTGCACCTGCAAGTCCAAACAACTTTATTCCTGGATATATTAAGCAGACAATAAGACTGGCCAGAAGGATATTATAACGTCTGTGTAGATGAGGTACCCCTATCCCTATATATACCTGGGCTAATACGACGGCCTGAACATAAAACAGCATAGCAAAACATAATATCGCAAATGGAATTGCGGCTACACTATATTGTGCTCCGTAAATGACGGTTAATATAGTTTTGGCCCCAAGGGCCGCCAAAACCGATAAGGGAACACCAAACAACAATATGCTTTTAAGTATTCTTACCACAGCAGAGCAGAGCGCCTTCTTGTCATTCTGTTTTTCTGCAAATGCGGGAAGCAAAACCCGGCCAATGGTACGAGCAAAAAGCAGCATGGGCTGTTGTGCCAGGGAAAGAGCCAAGGCATACATCCCCACCTGTTTAGAAGGCAGCAGCTTTCCCATTACAAAAACATCGGTCTGCATAGAAATAATCGTCAAAAACGACAAACCCGCCATTCCTCGCCCAAAATTTAAAACATCCTTAAGATATTCGCGGTCAATTTTAAGCATCGGCCTGAATGGACACAAGATATGAGATAACAAACATTGTACTCCGGTTTGCACCAATTGTGCTATGACGAGTACCCACACACTTCGCATATAGAAAGCCAAAATGATTGCAACCACGGTCCCGAATAATGAACTACCCTGCATCAGGCATAACGCTTTTACAAATCTAAATTCCTTGTCTAAGAGGTATAAACGTGGGCTGGTAAAACCGCTGAATATAACAACCACGAATGAAAATCTTAGCAGGTTGAGTAGTTCCGGCTTACCATAAAAGCGACAAATTGTCGGAGCTATCAGGAATGCTGCAATAAACAGACCTGCGGCCCGTGCTACCTGGATCCACCATGCAATATTAAGATACTCCTTTTTGTTTCCCTCCGGATGACGAATAATTGATTGTTGAACACCAATATCAGTCAAAGACGACAAAACTGCTAATACCGACATCACGATAGCCATCAAGCCGAAATCACCAGGAGCCAGTATTCTGGCAAGAATCATAGTGCGAACAAGGCCCATTCCTCGTTCAAAAAATGACCCTGTCGCCAATATCAATGAACCACGGGCGCTTCGAGCTTTGAGGCTGCTGCCTTGTATTAGAGCGATTTTAGTTGAAACGGCTTTGCGTAATTTGTTGAACAAAATCAATGTTTTTCCACTCCGAACACACTCCGTCCCCGTAGGTTATATCGGAAAACCAATGCAGATTTGCGTAATAGAACATGTTATAGACATTATATTCCGAATTTGGCTAAGCCCAGACAATCAAGCAAATCTCTTTTCATAAAACACTAAAACATGCCGCCAACGACAATAAGAGTTTCGGCCATGAAAGTGACTCGCAACTTGACTATTCTGCTATTTGGGAAGCATTGACGTAATTCTCGTGCAGTCATAAGTCTCAAGTTGGTGACACCTCTAATACCGAAGGCATATCTCTTACTCAAATGCGAGTATCTTATGATACGTCCTACCTGCTTGTAAGCATTTCCGGGCAACCACGTCACAAGAGGCAGACGCATATGAAACTCAAATGGATACCAGCGATTGGGAGTCGTAATAAACCAAGCTTTGCCGACGCGCATAATTTCCTTCGCCATTAGTTTTTGCTTTTCAAAATCTCCCACGTGTTCTATTACTGCGTTGCTGTACACAATATCAAAGTATTTGTCACACCACGGCAACGCACAAGCATCCCCAACTCTCGAATCTATTTCAGGATACACTTGCTTTATAATTGCTATGTGGTCCTCTGACTGGTTTATCGCAGAGATTCTTCGTTTCCATGGATACAAATCGATAAACTGCAGGGTTGAATTGCCTTTGGGATCTATTTCGGCTCCAACATCAAGTATCTTCGTCTGTTCTGTAGGTTGAAATGTATTTTTAAACAAAACTATTTTGCGTTTGCGACTTATATCGGATAGTCTTCTAAAAAGGCTCATTCAGCATCGCCCTTCAAATCTGGTGAAGCGATATACCAGACGGTATTATTACACTCCGTCCCCGTGAGTTACATTGAATAAATCAACGTAACCTCTTTTAAAACAATCTTTTATGCTATCAATCTTTTGTTTTTTGTTACTTGATACTTTTGACCTTACCACTGGAAGGTAGAACAGATTCAGTTGCCCTGGCTTTACCGTTCTCACCGGGTAGAAAGTCAAGTATGATATCGGTTATCTCCCCAGCGGCCTTTCTTACCGAACTTTCCACCACAGAGCTTATCTGAACCTGAGCCACGTATCGACTCGGGTCTCTGGTAATATTGAACTTGCGGCCCAACAGACCTTCGAAATCACTTTCGTTGATTGTAATTTGGCCATTGCGAACATAGAAGTTCAAGACAACGACCTCGCCAATCGCAGGCGTCGGCTGGCGGAATCTTTGCACCAGACAATCTATTTGTCGGCCTTTTTGTGAAGTAAATTGCGATGTTTCGGTGGTCTCTGGTATCCACCCGTTCGCCGGATAACACACGCCAGGACGATGCCCGAGCATCCCACCAGGTTTGGTTGAGCAATATACGACGTATATGTCCACCCATATCTTGTCAACAGAATTAACGTATCTCCGGCTGAAGAAATCATCCGCAAAATTCCTCTCCATATACTCCTTCGTAGTAGCTGGAATGGGCATTTCACTGCCAATCCAATTGCCAAACTGTATGGGGAAGTTGCTCAGAGGAACAGGAAGCGCAATCGGCTTTTCCCCAAGAAGCTTTAATTTGTGCCCCGAAACACGATAGGCGATACCCGCAGATACCAGCAGCAAAACGGCCAGAATCCAGGCAAACCCTACCGATGTTTTACCATCTGCGCCACACATCTGTCTGAAAACTTTCACAGATTCTCTCAATTGCCTATTCTCAAATAAATACGCCAAACAGAGCAACCCCAAAGTAGCACTCTAAAATCTCACAAACTCTCTTATCGAGCACAAAAACACGGATATTAACAAAAAAATACAGACCAACTCCGAGGTCTCCGAATAACTTGTTTTATTTTACTCGGTCCTCAAGCTCTTGTTCAAGGCAAATTTAGGCAAAAAGCAAAAAAATGACCATCTTATGGCAAGTTCCGATAATATGCTTGAATTTATCTATTTGATACATTAGGATGCTCTCTTGTGCTCAACAAAAACTTGTTTTTCGGCTAAGAACTCAAATTATGGCAAAAACCCAATAATGCTT
>Ga0187886_1002465_pt1 | contig 14854 bp, 12 predicted proteins | sample June2016WEW_20_1_FD_133001 | JGI IMG/M metagenome (GOLD analysis project Ga0187886, IMG submission 133001) | Peatland microbial communities from SPRUCE experiment site at the Marcell Experimental Forest, Minnesota, USA - June2016WEW_20_150 | ecosystem: Environmental > Terrestrial > Soil >... | reverse complement strand
TCACGCATCGCCAATCGATTACGCTCACCTGACAACCACCAGCACCTATAAGCCCGGCGGGCCGAGGGGCGGACTGATTCTGTCGGGCAGGGATTACGACCGCAGGATTAAAACAGCGAGCGGAGAAACACAATTGTGGCAGTTGATAGAAAAAACGACGTTCCCCGGCATTCAGGGGACGCCATATTTCAGCAATATCGCCGCCAAGGCGGTCTTTTTCAAAGAGGCCGTGTCGGAACAATACAAGGCGAGACAATTTAAGGTGGTGGAAAACGCGAAACGTCTGGCCAATGCGCTGCTTAAAAAAGGGTACAACATTCTCACCGGCGGCACCGACAACCATTTGATGCTTGTCAACGTTTCGGATTCGACAAGCTCACCGCAGGCGGACAAATCGCAGAATCTGACGGGTCTTGCCGCTCAACAATGCCTCGAACAATGCGGTATAGTCGTCGATAAAATGCTTTTGCCTTATGATGACAACCCTAACGGCCCAAGCGGCATACGATTAGGCACACCGATAATTACGAAAAACGGTATGGGTGCCGCTGAAATCGACCTGATATCTGAGCTTGTCGATACGGTGCTGAGCAATTTGAAGTCCTCAGGTCACGCAATCAACCAGTCGATTGCGAATCGCGTCAGGGGCCAGACAAGGGAGCTGGCTAATGAATTTCCTCTCCGCTGACACGGCCCGGCAACCTACTTGTCATTTAACTATTTTTACGTTTGCTTCTGAGAGCCATTATGCCCAAGCCGAAAAGTGCAATCGTCGCCGGCTCAGGAATAAGGTATGAAACATAAATGTCTGTTTGCGTGCCTGGCAGCCCTCCGGAAAAATAAAAAGCTTTGCCGTCGCTGCTTATGGATGGGTGGTTACTCGAACCCCCCGGGATATCGAACGCTGAAAGATGCTGAGCGTTACCGAACAAGTCGCTAAGGGAACTGCGTGTTGCCTGGAAAATTTGCAAACCATTGGACCAGTAAATACTCAGTGCATCGGGCGAAAGGAACGGCCGCTGTTCCATACCAGCGGTATTAATCTCGCTTAGATTCCTTGCGGTACCAAACGCCGAACTTTTATCCGGGCGAGTGGCAATATACATATCCCAGCCTCCCACGTTTGGATTATTGTAAACGATGGTTAATTCATCCGAGGAAAGCGATGGCTCACAGATACTGCCGGGAAGACCCGATACCACCGTACCCTGCGGCCAGGGGTCGCTGGAAGATGCCCGAGTGCTGACCTTTATCTGCCAGGTTGATTCCTGGTGGTAATACATTCTAAGATTGTCTGGGGAAACCCATGGACCTAAAATATTGTGACCCGGGGTGCTGAGGATTTCACTGACAGAAGTAAAATCTCCCGACGGCTGGCTGCGTTTTGCTTCAAAGATACGGGCGTAAGCGGATTCGGAGTAATCCCTGGAGAAATACAACGACAGGCCGTCATACGACAAGTATGGCGTCCAATCGCCATATTGAGTGTTAATTCCCGATTCCACCAGTACCGGAGTGGTCCACTCCTCGGCCAAAGCGGACATCGATAATATGGCAGTCAACAGGACCGCTGCACGCATAATTTGGTTTCTCATTTCTCTCTCCTAAAAAGGATGTGAATAAATTGCTTTATTAGAGGCGCAGTATATGCGCTCGATAATTGCAAATTGAAAAACAATGCCCTTCTTCTTCTCTTCACCGCTGACTTTCCCCTTCTTGCTATCTGCAAAAACCCGCCGAAAATCAGGCCATCCCCGCCTGAACCAGCAAATTCATCGGATAACTCTCATTCTCTCAAAAATGCGGCGCCCACCCTAATCCGTTCGCCTTTTATAGGACCTTACCATAATACCGTAAACTATAGCCGGTTGTCAACTTCAGAAAGCCGGTAATCCAACGGCAAAGCCCAAAAAACCGAATCCTGAACGATTACGAATCACACGTCCGTCTGTTGCCAATAAGGGTCAGCTGTATTAGTAGTCCACAATCGCGTCGTTTCGTTACAGTTTTTCTAAAAAAATGCGATTTTAAATGGTGGTGTTCTTTTTTATAACGCCGCTTATCAAGACGCTACCAAATATCTCCCTACAAGAGTATCCAACCGGACGGAAATAAATCATCCATTTTCATCGAATCCTGCGTATTCTTGTCAAACCATTGTCTGGGTGCGAGCACTATCTTGTCCTCTCGCGGATTGAGCCAGGCCCCCCACCACGAAAACGTGCTGTTGGCGATAATGTGATGATTGCAGCGACTCATAAGCCGCAGGTCTTCATAGTCCTTGCCGGCCCGATTGCAGTCAACAAACGTAGCCGGACAGAGTTGTTTCAAATTATCCCCCGCCCACTGAGGGTCATCACTGAAAATAAAGAAGTGAGCGTTCTTAACCAATTGCTTCAGATAATCTACACATCGGAAATAATAATCGAGGCCGCAGGCACCATGAACCTGTTTCGTTTTGTGTGCTGTAACGTAATCTCCGCGCCGAATGTGAATACTTACAGATTGGTTAGAAGCAATCGTCTCAGACAGTTCTTTGTTTTTGCCGCTTAACGGAGTTTTTACAGTAAATTCCCCGCGCAGGATTGCCGCGATATCTGAGAAGTATTTCTCGCTCTGCCAATATCCCTTAAGGTAAACATCATCGTGGAGGTTCAAAATTTCCGGGTCAAAGTGAAAGTGTTTTTCCTGAATATATTTTGGCCATTTTTTCGGCCATTTTTTTGCCAAGGCCTGTTCCAGCCTTCCTTTTGGTACCACGGCCGCAATCTCCGAAGCAGAGGCAAAGTTCTCCCGGACATTGAAATTTTCCAGGGAATACGCACGGTTGCCGGGTTTCCCAAGCCACGTAACATCCAGCTTCAACTCAACTGCCAGGACATGGGCCAATCGTCTGCCTGCGGCATACTGAAACATCTGGTTGCCTAAACCGCCGGAGAGCCGAGTAATAATCATTATGCTGTCCTTGTCTTTTCGCTAACAGTAAAGGCAGGCGGCGAGCGCAGCGAATCCGCTTCGCCGCCTTGTCAGGCATTTTTCGGCCCATTGCTTTTAATCCCACGATAGGAAGTGAAGTACCAATCTGTAGGCTCAATGTTTGCGAAACCAGCTTTTTTTAGCCAGGAAAAAACCTCATAGCTTTCGTGAGCGGATTGATACGATGGGGTAACGCTATCGAACGTGTCTAATAACGACCAATTGATGTCTGAGAGATTTACAAATGGGAAAAATATTCTGATTGCCTTTCCAAGCGGTGGAACAAAAAGTGCCAATGGTCTAAACGTATATACTGTAAAATATGTATATAGCAACGGGGGATAGTGCCCGAAAACAGGCCACAGCGCCTTAAAGAGTTTGCGCCATAATTGTACCGTTGGGAAATCATAATATCCCCCTTTCCCATAAACAGTTAATGCAAACCAGCCCCCGCTGCGTAAGACGCTATATGCTTGATTTACTCCTTGTTCCGGGTTAGGCGTGTGGTGAAGCACACCTATTGAGAATGCCCCATCCACCGAGTTTGGTTTTAAAGGAAGCTTTAGAGCATCCGCCTGACATATACAAACGTTCGGGTCTTTCTTGAAATTCGTTTCGGCAACCTCTACCGCATCACTATAATCAATTCCAATTACCCGGGCCCCTTTGGCGCGCGCTACATCTATGAATCTGCCCGGACCACAACCTATATCAACAACTATGGCATTATCTAATTTTGAAACGTTACCATTTATCCCTGTTATTCTTTCCCACATTTTTCGCGTGTGGCCCTCCATTGGCTTACCAATGTTGTCAGATTCAAACTGCACTCTCGGCCATTTATGCCATTCATATCCAAAACTTTTAGAATAGTTTTTAGACTCGTGTTCCACGAACCTCGGTATTCCTCTTACAATCGGGTATTTGTTGCTAATAGATTTCAAAAATCCGGTCTCGACAAAATTTCCATCCTTTTCAGCTATCTCCAGTTCTAACGGCTCCATTGTTTTAGGGTCAATCAAGTACTCGACAAAGGAAATGTGCATAAGATTCTCCTTATTGCGTGGTTGTTTCAATGAATAGCGGCAACGAGTGGTATATTTGTCTTCTTTGGTCTACTGCTCGGCTGTGCCACGCTTATTGTAAAACTTCGCCACATTGCCTGGGCCTCCATAATCGCCATACTATTAAAATTCATTCTACTTGCCACCGATTACCTGGCAGAACCGAGATTATCGTTCTTTCCTCGCCAGAACATGATAACCATAGCAGAGTATCTCGTTCGAGCCGGTATCTGCCCTGCTAAATCGTCCGAGCATATTTAACATAATCATCATAGCGAACATCTCAAGCGGATTCGGAGATTTGGCCGCGTAGCGCTTTGCCATATATCTGATGCGCCATATTTCCTGCGCGAGAAATTCAAAGAAGTTCCCGTTTTTTTCGAGTTCACTTATTTTCAGGCCGTATTCCGGCAGATGTTTTTCGTAAAAGTAACGGTTAAACCCCGTGCAAAAATGAAAAGGCGACATATGCGTCAAGCTGCAAAACGGCGCCGTGAGAATGAGATATCCGCCAACCCGCAGTAACCGGCTGAACTCCTTTATTGCGGCAATAGGATTCGGCAGATGCTCAAATACTTCCACGCACATAATGGCATCGAAGGATTTGTCTGGTTCCGGGATATTACAGATATCGCAAACAATATCCAGACGGGTCTGGTCCCAGTCGCCCGGCTGCAAGCCAGCACCATCTCCCTTGCCGTTATATTCTGCAAAATCCTGAGCCACATATTTGAGGTGGGAACAAAACTTCTTGAACTTTAGCTCTCCGGCACCAGCATCCAAGATGCGCGCCCCTGGCGGAATTTTAGTCAGGGTCTTTTCAAGCCATTCTGCGCGATTGGTCTCATTTCGCCTGCCTGCCAGCATTGTTATCTCTCCTTTCTAAGTTCCTTATATGGCGGATTTTTTATGAATTCTTATAATATCGTTTTCTGTTTCAAACATCCAACCGGGACGCTGCTCCAGAATAAAGCTTCGCAACTGTCCCATGGTTGGATAATCATTTTGGCCGACAAACAATCTTGCATCATCTATCAGGATGACTTGTTCCCCAGAAGCGTGAGTGAAAATGAGTTTCAATTCGCGCATGATAGGGGTTTCGAGATTGCCTTTTGCCGTAAGTCCTCCTGAATAATGGGCGTCAAGCCAAAAGAGGCAGGGTTGTGTTATCTCTGCAAGAATGGGCGGCAACACTTCACTACTATCACCTTGAATTATTGAGATATGGGCAAATTTGGCGAACTTCTTTTTTGCTTGTTCATAAAGCGTCTTATCCAGTTCTACCGAGAATATTTTGCTAAATATATTCTTGGTCGCGTTTACCATATCGCCATGATAAGTCCCTGTTTCAACTAAAGTGTGAATAGAGAATTTACTTGCGTATTCCTTAACGGTTCTTTGTTTCACCAAATGCGGCGGCGGAACCGGTTTGCCCTTCTTCTGCCAACATAGCACTTCTCTTCTCCACAAGATTTGCAGAATTATATCATAAAGGAACGTGCGTTTGATCGTATTCTTGATTATTTGGAGAGCCACATTAATTCCTTTTTATAAAATGACATTTATCCTATAACTTCCGCTCAATCACATTCCAAAGCTTTTTGTGTTAAGTGACTTTACTCATTTAATATTCTTTCGAAACCAAAAGCAACCACAACCATAGGTTTGGGCGTCGGCCATTTCTTTAGTTGCGTGCTCGATAAGCCCGCCATTTTCCTTGGCTTCGGGAATCAAGGCAAAGTTCATCAATTCCAATTCTTTAAAATAGCTCAGGACCTGGTCGAAACTATAAATCCTGTGAGCATTGAACATTATTTTGGGTTTTCCGCCGACGGGCACGACAAATAACAGATTCCCGCCCTTTGCCAATACGCGTTTAAGCTCAGAAATCGCTTTGAGGTCGCCGTTATAATCTAACGGGTCGCCATAGCGGCCAAGCCCGATATGTTCTACCACGTGCATACAGGAAAGTGACGGCACCGACATATCGGGAAACGGCAAGGCCAGCAGGTTTGCCGCCTCGGATTGCAAGCCGCTCAACTTCATTTCCGCCGGCCGGTAATCATAAAACTTTATCTTTACAAAAGCCGACACCAAAGCAACAAAATAAACGTACGAGGAAATATCGACGTGCTCATCAGGACGGGTGCGGGCAAGAATGCGGGCCGCCCAGGCAGTGTGAAAAACGTAGTGCCTGTCAAATGCGGTGGCGGCGGTTTTATCACTTAAGCAGGGATAGAGGCCTTTCCACCCGATTTCGAACCGGCCTGCGCCGCCTGCTTTCCTGAAAGACAGAAATTCCTTTATGAAGGCCGGATATCTCGGCAAATTTCTGAGTCCATTATATAGATACAAAGACAAAGGAAACATTTCCGTGATTCTTTGAAGAAACACCTTCGCTGTCTGCCTGCCTTTTCCAATATATCCGCGAGAATCGTTGTTAAGCATCATCTTATCTTCCGGTTTATACTGTTTTTTTGCGAATATCAAATCCTTGTATTCTTATGCCAATAATTCCAAGCATCCTTTTTATAAAATAATAAAACGTGCGGAGCAAATTTCTTCTGAATCTATAATATTCTCCTCTTAATTTCTGGGTGGATGGATAAGTGGGACCAAATACGGGTTTATTTGAAAGTATGTAATCCCCACCAAACCCCGTTATGAAGTAAGTAAGGTGTTTTTTATTCACCAGCAGTTCCAGATTTTTCTCGTAGTCCGCAAACTTCTCAAAATCTTCGGCCCTGACAAAAAAGCAATTGGTATCGCTGGCAGCTATTAATCGGTACCCTTTTTTTTCTGCGAGTTTGACCAGCGATAACGGCGAACAACCGAAATAGTTTCCTTTTTCCGATACCAGGTCCATACTGGGCGGGATGGTGGGATTAAACTCACAGACCACTAATCTGGGTTTTAGCTCTCGCAAACTTTCGAGGATATAGTAATCGTCCCCATCAACGTCTATGGATAATAAATCTATGTCGCCGGATATGCCGTTTCGTTTTAATATATTCTCAAGAGTATTCGACCCTTCACAACTTACGAAGGCATTTATGCAACAGCAATCATATTTTTTGACGTTTTGAACCAGCGTTTCATATTTGGCTTTGTTGGCCTCAATCAATATCCCTTTCCATCCCTTTGTCCAAAGGTTCGCAGTGTTCGACAAATAGAAACCGTCCCATGCTCCAAATTCAACACAAACCTTAGACGACGTGCCCAGAATCTTGAATATCTGTTCAATTATTCCATCCTCACCAAACTGGGAGTATACATTGCGGCCATAATCCGAAAGTTTTTTCATTGCCATCGTCCTTTTTCACTATTGCTCATTCAATAGTTTAACGGTGCCTACTTTAGCATAGAAATACGCAGTAATAATTATAATGGTTACCGAATGAACCACCAACGTTGCCCAGAATACTCCTGCAAAACCAAACAGGCTGATAAAAATATAACAGAGAATGAGGTTTGCAACGCCGCCGATTAAGGTCGTTATTACGCTGATTCTGGCAAGGCCCGCCGGGGCCACGAAACCCTGGGTTAATACGGCCCCCCAGATATAAAACGGCACCAGCAGAATCAGGATATTCATAATAGTGAAGAATCCGACGGTGTTGTAATCGGGAAAAATGACTTTTATGACAACAGGAATGCCAAAATACATTACCGCACACAAAACCAGACCGGTTATCGCACAAAAAATCGTATATTTCTTCAGCTTGTTTTTGATTTCAGCGACGTTCTTAACAGTAACGTATGCGGTTGTATTGGGGGCGATGACCTGGCCAAGTATTCCGAAGGGCAGGAATACAAACTGAAAAATATTATCCAGTAATCCGTAGTAACCGATTTCGGTTACAAAGCCAAACTGTTTTAATATCAGGATGCCGACCCTGGCATAAAGAAAACCTCCTATATTTCCGATTCCCAGAACTATCGCATATTTGAGCACTTCGACCAGAACGGATTTGCTGAATTCGAATCTAAAGTTTTTTTGGAACCCGCAAAGGGGCATAAACAGGAGCAGATACATTATATTTATAGACCATATTGCTCCCATGAGCCGATAACTGCTTATCAACAAAATTGAAATCCCAATTGATACCAAACCGACGATGGAGCTGATAAGAGCAAGTTTTTTGAACTCTTTAAGCCCCCTGTAAATACCGTCAAGAATTTCCGTCAGCGGCATTAAGAACAGATACGGCAGGAAGCAAAGAATATAACGGTAATTTTCCTTGAAAATTGTGTCACCAAGAATGAAAACGGCCGCTGAAATTAACGCTGCTATGCCTATGCTGAATATAACTGTCGTAAAGGCAATACTGTTAAGTTTTGCGGACCGACCGACCTTATACTCCGTGACAAATTTCGAAACCGCATAAGACAGCCCGAAGTCGCAGAAAATCATCAAGAGAAAAAATACGGTTCGCAGGTAATTGAGCAGACCGAAATCCTCCGGCGACAATAACTTTGCAGCGGCGAAGAATATAATGGCCATTACGCCGTATCTGCTGAACATCTGCAAGCTTCGCCAGGAAAAATTCTCCAGCGTTTCTTTGTGTCTGTTATACAGGTCGCTTGTCATAACTTAAGGACTTCATACCTCAGTTTTCTATACAGTTTACGGACCAGCGGAAACGTCAGGAAAAGCCATAATATGAGTTTTTCCGTTTTTTGAGGGTTGTATTTTTTATAACTTTGGAACGCCTGTCGCGCGGCCTCGTAATCACCGGTGCCGAGGGCAAAAACCACTTGTTCCCTTAATGCCTCTGTCTCTAATTTATCAAGGGGAATACCTAAAAATCCGACCAATTGCTCCTCATTATTGAAATCAAGTTTGTCGTATGAGTCGTGTCCGTTTTGCAGATTTTCATAGTAGAATTTCAGGGCTAGTTTGCCCAGAATGACCTGTCTTCGTTTTTTGGCCATCGAGATACTCTGGCCGGACATTCTGTAATGGAGGCCTATTTCTTTTACGTTACTGAACTTTTTGCCCTTCAATAAGAGATTAAGATAAAGGTCGTAGTCCTGACCGGTATTAAATTTGTCCCTATATAAAAAGCCTTCGTTTCTAAACATAATTGTCGGATGATAGAAGGCCAGTTTCACGGCAAGGATATCTTTAACGAGCCGTTCATGACTGCTGTGCTTGATGGCCTTTTCTTTTAACTGCCCGTTATGGTCCATAATCTGCACAGATGTTCCCGCCAAAAATATGTCTTGATGCTTTTCCAGAAACAGATGCTGCAATTCGAACCTTTCAGGCAGCGATATATCGTCGGCATCCATTCTTGCTATATATTTTCCCTGGGCCTGTTTTATTCCTTTATTCAATGATCTGGTAAGTCCAAGGTTTTCACTGTTCTCGATAATCGTTATTCTGCCGTCCCTGCTGCTGTAACTTTTCAGTATATCCTTAAGCTCTTGTCTAAGCGGATTATCGTTAATGATAATAAGCTCAAATCCTCTGAATGTTTGAGTGAGTATGGAATCTATGCTGAGTTGCAGCCATTCCAATGGTTCATTATGGACCGACATTAAAACTGAAATGTCTTTCATTTTTAGTCAAACTTCGGCTGGTTTAGAATCGGTTTCGCAAGCTACGTCATCCATTTCTTGAACCACAGGTTGAACATCATAATGCTCCAGAAAATACGGTAGTAGTCGCCTTTTTTTGCCTGGTGCCTGTCCCAGTATATCTTCAGGGTGTCTTTATCATAATAATTCAGCAGGTCGAAGCCGAAAACCTCATTGTAAACGAAATCCTTCAGCTCATTCCTGAGGTAGTGAACCAGAGGGATACCAAACCCCTGCTTTTTGCGATGAATAATTTCCGGCGGCAGGATGTTGCGGAAGGCCTTTTTCAGGATATATTTTTTTCTGCCCATCTTGATCTTCAATGAGGGGGGGATTTTTGCCGCGAACTCCACGAACGTATGGTCAAGAAAAGGCACGCGGTCCTCCAGCGTGACGGCCATTGAGGCCCTGTCTTCCTTGACAAGCAGGTCGTCGGGAAGATACTCGTTCAAGTCGTAGTTCATCGCGTTGTTAATGTCGTCGGGATAGATAAAATGCTTTGAGAGGTATTTGAATGGCAGCAGCTTGTCGGAGGATTCTTCCCTGGTTCTGAACATATAGCTGACCAGGCGCAAATGCACTGTTACCGGGTCTTCCCTTTTACCGAGGAAGCCGCGGAGCTTGTTGGGTTTGTCCCATTTAACAAGGAGATTTGTCAGGGCTATCGAATAGTCCAGGAAGCGTTTTAAGGGCATAGGCAGATTGTTGAGAAACCTTAACAGGACGTAATCGTTGTAATGCCAGTAACCCCCGAACAATTCATCGCCGCCGGTGCCCGAAAGAGCAACCGTAACGTGCTGCCTGGCAACCTGTGATACGAGGCAGGTGGGAACCATCGAGGGGTCGGCGAAGGGATCGTCGTAGTAGTAAGGAAGCTTGGTTATCGCATCTCTGACGTTGTCGGCGTTGAACCCTATCTCAAAATGGTGAGTTTTGAACCTATCCGACACTATCTTAGCATAACGGGATTCGTTGAATTCCGGCCTGTCGAACCTTATTGAGAACGTATTGAGGTCCTTGACGTATTTGCTCATAAAAGCAACTAGAATTGAGCTGTCCAAGCCGCCAGACAAAAAAGCGCCAAGGGGCACGTCGGATATTAATTGCATCTTTACGGCTCGTTCGAGCCGTTCAACGATTTGTTTTTCTATCTCTTCTTCATCAAGGTCGAGCTGTGGCGCAAACGTGAGCGTCCAGTATCGGTTAAACTCCTTGATTTTCCTCGCGGACAAATCGTAAATCAAAAAACAGGCCGAGGGCAGCTTTTTCACGCCCTCTATAATGGACTGGTCGAAGGGCGTGTTTCCGAAAAGCATATAATAGTCCATCGCGTGCTGGTTTATCTTTCTGTCAACGTCGCCCTTGAGAAAGACCTTCATCTCGGAGCCGAATATGAATCTTTTGTTGTCGCAGTAGTAATACAGAGGTTTGATGCCGAGGCGGTCTCTGGCCAAGAAGAATATATTGCGTTTTTTGTCGAATATGCAGAACGCAAACTGGCCGTTGAGGCGTTCGAGCAGGTCGGTTCCCCACTGCTCGTAGCCGTGAACAAGGACCTCGGTATCGGTGTGCGACGTGAAAACGTGGCCTTGTTTTTCGAGCGTCTGTTTGATTTCCGGGAAGTTGAATATCTCGCCGTTAAACGTTACGCAGACGGAGCCGTCCTCGTTATATAAGGGCTGTCTGCCTTTTTCCGAGAGGTCAATGATTCTCAGGCGTTTGTGGCCGATAGAGACGCCGTCGGCGACGTGAAAGCCCTCCTGCTCGGGACCGCGATGCTGGAGCAGTTCGGCAAGGACTTTTATCTTTTTTTCGTCTTCCCAGTTAAAGCCGACGATTCCGCACATCTATGCTATCCTCTCAAAAACAAATTCATTACAACCTGTGAATCCCTGCGTCTTTACGAGCTTTTTCAGCTTAAATCCTCGCTGCTCAAAAAACTTCGTAACCTCGTCGACCGACGCGTATTCATAGGGATAGCCGCCGACCCAGTCCACAATATCGTAGTAATAATTCATACCTCGTTCTTTACTGAAAGGATTTCGGCGAGATGTCAGCATTACGGCGGGAATCTTGACAATAAAGACCAGCCAAATGAGAAGCATTTTGATAATCGCAGGACTCTTAACATACGTGTGTTTAATCATCTTCCAGACAGGCGAGGTGAAGTGCTTGTTATAAATTGCTATTGCCAGTGTCCCGTTTTTAGCGACGAGCCGAGCGCTCGCTTCAAACGCCTTATACATATCGCCCGTATGATGAAGAACTCCCCAGCTATAAACCAAGTCCGCCGGCTCAAACGGAAGGTTGTCATTAAGTATCGAGTTGGCCGAGAACTCAATCGAACCCGCTTTTATCTTCGGATCCCATGAGCGGATATGTTCGAGCGTATCTTTCGCAGTAGAAACACATTGCGGGTCATAATCAAACGCAACGACTTTTTTTGCCCCAAGCGCGCTTGCGGCAACAGAAAACAGGCCGCTGCCGCAGCCAATATCGAGAACGGTTTTTCCGGTCAGGTCACCAACCAGCTCCCGCACCGACTTCTTGGCGTTGAGATAGTCCTCACTGGTCAAACATTTAGAAAAATTTCGCCAGTTTTCTCCGAAGGCGAATCTTTCCATTTTTTTCTCCTATGACGCCGCCTGTAATACGGGACAGCTGCGCCGGTTATCTGTTTTGGGCCAGTCGAGCAAAAATGGACTTATACTCGGCGGCGATTTTGGTTATATCGTGGTACTTTTCGGAATATCTGCGGGCATTGGAACCCAGTTCGACATAGCGTTCGCCATCAAGCATAAACCGCAAATTCGATATTAACAGGGCAGGGTCGCCATTGCAACACAAACCGCAGACGTGCGTATCCAAAAAACCGTCTGGATTTACCTTAAAAGACAGGATTGGCGTGCCGCATTTGCAGGCCTGGATGAAGGCGTTCGGAAAACCCTCTGAGTGACTGGTATTGACCAGCACCTTGGCGCGGCTGAAGAAATTTTCTATCTGGTCGAAGGGAACGTGGGGAATAAACTGTAAATTGGGTATCTTACCGGCACGGGCGATAAGGTCCGCGTAGTGACTATCCTTTTCCGGCGCCTGGCAAATCAGAACAAAACGCTCTTCCGGAACGGCTTTTGCGAGCTCGAGGAAACCGTCGGGATTTTTGACGGGACGGTCATAGCCCGCCCACATGATTATATCCCGCGGCTGCTGCGGGATTTGTCCAAGCCTATGCCCGTTGGGAATAGTGCGAGAATGTATGCCGGTTGTTTTTCCCAGGTTCTTCTCGTCGGTTACATTCTGGGCGAAAATCGCATCTGCATGTCGCAACGACCAGTTAAACAGTTTTCCCAGAATGGGATGCTGCTTGACGTATGTTCCGTCGCTTTCAAGCATACTGGCAAGCCGATATATGAAAATTCTGCGATGCAATTTGCAGAATATAGACACTAATGGCACACCGGGCGAGGCGCATTTCATCATATAAATGTCGGCATCGGCACGTTTCAACGCCTGCCAGGTTCGAAACAGGCCATTCAGGACATTTTTGCTGAAATTAAGCGACCTGAAAATTGTTACGCCTTCGATTGTTTCAATTTCCTTTTGCCCGTAATCGGCCACAACAGCGCTGACCTCAAAATTGCTATCTAACGCAATCTCGGTCGCCAGATAATACAAATCGACCTCGGCGCCCCCGACGTAATCGCCTGTCTCCGGGTTGAATATCTCGTACGCCTTTGGAGCCACAAAGCAAACTTTTATCTTTTTATCCGTTCTATGCACTTACAAATACACCCTTTAAGCTCTGTCGACGCACCAAAGTAGGCCCGAGTATGGGCGCAGGATTACAAATCCCCGGTACTACATATTTTGAGTAAGGTTTTATTACACAAGCACTTACGAAAAATACGCCGCAAGGCAAAAACTTTCACATTCTTATCTGGTTGTTATTGCTCGACTTACAGTAACAAATAGTGTAAATTATGTTCAGAGCAACTGAGATTTAACACAATTATGTTTTCAATTATAATATATTACGAACAAAATTGCAGTTGGAATTTTATAAATAAGTTACCTGAAGGGTTTTCTTTTTTTTCAGGATGACCGGCAGGGGACGCTGCAAGTTTCGAACTTGTGATGTCTAATTAGAGGTACCAGAATGAAGGTAGCTTTCGTGTATCCGAAGAAGGGCGGCATTTTTCCGCGTATGCCCATCAATTTGTCAATATATCCCCCATTGGGGATTATATACTTAGCTACCGTGTGTAAAAATAACGGGATTGACGTCAACCTTATCGACCTGACGTTTGACAGGCACTGGTCTGCTTATGAAAAACGAATAAGAGAGCAAATGCCCGATATTGTGGGCTTCACCGCGCTGTCTCCATTTTATGATGATGTTCTCACGGCAATAGAAATTACAAAGAAAGTTGTTCCAAATGCGAAAATAATTGTCGGCGGTCCTCACGCAACCGCACAGCCGCTGGAAGTTATAAAAAATGATTTTGTAGACATCGTGGCCGTGGGAGAGGCGGAAAATAACATTGTACCGCTGTTGAAAGCACTGCAAAACCAGGGAGACCTCAGGAACATAAAGGGCATACTTTTTAAGCAGAATGGACAGGTTATACAAACCGAAAGAGGCGAACATGTTGACCTGAATACCCTTCCAGTACCGGACAGAGGATTGCTCCCGACGATTAAAAAATATTTTCGCCAGATACCACTTTTCCCAAATGTGCCGCCTGTGGGTATCATTATCGCCAGCAGGGGTTGTCCGTTTAATTGCTCATTTTGTCAGCCAATGCTAAGAGAGATGTTTGGAAGAAATGTGCGTTTCCGAAATCCTCAAAGTATTCTGGAGGAGATTGATGAATTAGTCAAAAAGTACAAGGTCAAAACTGTGCTGTTCACCGATGACAATATGACAATCAATAAAAGGTGGCTGTTCGAAATTTGCGACGGAATCAAACAGAGGAACTATAATCTGATAATTGGAGTCCAGGGCAAGGCGGATACGTTAACGCCCGAGATAGCGGAAAAATTAAAGGCGATAAACTGCCGGAGTATGTCTTTCGGAGTCGAATCGGGCAACCAGCAAATCCTGGATATTGTTATGGACAAGCACCTTACTATCGCCGAGATAGAACGGGCTTTTGAGATTTGCAAGAAAAATAACATTGTAACGAACGCATCGTTGATGATAGGCACCCCGGGTGATAAAAGGAAACGAT
>Ga0187886_1002464_pt1 | contig 14861 bp, 15 predicted proteins | sample June2016WEW_20_1_FD_133001 | JGI IMG/M metagenome (GOLD analysis project Ga0187886, IMG submission 133001) | Peatland microbial communities from SPRUCE experiment site at the Marcell Experimental Forest, Minnesota, USA - June2016WEW_20_150 | ecosystem: Environmental > Terrestrial > Soil >... | reverse complement strand
TACAGAGCGTCTTAGAGGTCTTCCTCTGGTACTGCCACGACCTCCACGATAGTGACGTTTAGAAGCTCGCTCTATGTCTTCCCAAATCTTCAAGTTCTTGAGAAGTTTCAAAGCCTCTGAACTCTTCGTCATCCGTTCGACATCATCGGATACAACTATTGGAAGTTCACGACCAGGCTGAATACGATGCCCCCTAGCTCTTACAACATCATTAAGAGTAGTTGCCGCAAGTGCTGAGAACATTGCTTGCTTGAGCTCTTTTCGGTTAATCTTCTTTTTCACCTTCTTGGAAGTAACCGGAGGCCACGTTAACCTACCCTTTACAGTCATGGGAGCAAGAGCGCCCAAGTTGCTTCTCGAGTATCGTTCTCCCTTGACTCTAGGAACGCGCGCCATCGCATGCCCAACTCCGATTGATTCAGCAGTAGTCCTCATGCCGGCCATAGGGTCCCTTCCTTGAGGTTGAAATGTAGCGCTCTGGATCGCGACAACAGCTCTTCTGATCAAGTCCAAACGCAGAGGTGTGTCAAAAAACTGTGGCAGTTCGAATTTACCAACAGAGGCGCCTTCCTGGTCATATACTGGCACTATTTTCTTTGTCAAGTTTAATCGCGCATACTCCTCATATTATTCAGCGTCGCTAACGTAATTGTCACAGCCTCTTCAGTCCTGACTGTCAAGGTTTCCTGATCTGGGACAAAATTGGCAAAAACATCAAAGACATCTCCTGGCGTTTTTCCTTCCTTCCGCAAAATTTCCTGGAGACCGAACCTTGGAGATCCAAATGTAATCATGACCGATGAACTCTCATCAAACATAATGGCTATTTTTGACCAAGCATCCTTTAATTTCTGACCGTAACGAGATGTCCCGATTTTTAGAGCAATGTTCTCCTTTTCTAACATTTCGCCTAGGCTGGTTTTTTGCGTCCTAACTCGATAGCCCCAATATAAGGGTGAGCCTGTTACTGAACGGTTGACCAACTTTCCACTTAGACTTTCTTTCCCGATTGAGGTTAATTCTACGGTTGCCCTAGTTCCAATTTGAAGTTCGCCTTCACATTCAAGTGTAGCCTCAAGTCCAACGTCCATAAGCAACATGTGCTTCTTTCTAGCGATTACAACACCTTCTCGCCTATCCGAAGGCTTGCACTCTCGAGTTACTTTGGGAACATTATGGGATGGAATCTGAAGAGGAGGCAGCACACCTGCGTATTGTAGGGAGGGAGACACCTTAAACAGGCGTTTGCGCAAATACTGAGGGGTTTCAATGAATCGAAGTATCTCTTCACAAAGGTTGAAATTTCCTCTCTGATCCGTCTGAGGATCATCGGGGTAGAGAACAATCTGATCGACGCCAAATATTGAACAAGAACGAGCTATGCTTCCTAGCTTGGCGGTTTTCTCACGCAAGTGGGGAGTGTCTGAGGCGATGGACGCGGGGATAGCTACGATTATTTGACGCATTCCGAGCAACGATCTTCAGGATGCTCTGACCTAAAAAGTGCTAGAATTATCCTTTTCTCAATTCTTACAAAACGGGAGTCTTATTGCTCAAGACTCTTTACGTATGGATTATGATTCTAGATGATGAAGGTACCTATCGTAAATTCGATAGGTCTGGCATGTTAGGTCAAATGAGGAATACGCCTCGAAGACTTCGTACACCCAAGAACATAGCACTCCCTGAGTCTCTCACCAAGCCTGAGAATATTGTCATCGGTGGTGTTGGTGGATCAGGAATTGCAGGCGACATAATTGCTGACTATATGCGGCCAGAGAGCAAGATTCCAATAACTGTGTGCAGGACGCAGCAAGTACCGAGATATGTGAATGAAAATACGTTATTTATTGCAATCAGCTACTCCGGAGAAACACGAGAGACTATTGGTCTTTTTGAGCAAGCGAAAGCACAATCTGCAATGATGGTAAATATTTGCTCTGGAGGCACACTCCTCTCCAAGTCGCTGGCTGCGAAAGTCCCCCATCTTCAAGTGGCCACGGGCCTTCCTCCCAGGGTTGCTCTTCCAGAGCTATTGGCATCCCTCTTACTGGTCTTGGAGAGAACCTCGATCTTGAGAAATGTTGATGAAATCTTAACGACTGCATCAAGATCCTTAGAGACCCAGATTGAAAAGATTGAACCTACTAAGCCGAGTGAGGAGAACATGGCCAAGCAGTTTGCTCAGAAGCTGATAAATCGTGTGCCGCTACTGATCGGGCCAGAAGAGAGAGCAAGCGTCCTCCGGCGCTTCAAAAATGAGTTGAACGAGAACAGTAAGATACCTGCATTCTATCTTTCTTACCCAGAATGCTATCACGACGATATTGAAGGTCTACAATCATTGCATGAATTATGTACAACGCAACCAATCTTCCTAATGACAAAAAATAACACCAGTAGCCAAAATAAGACTCAAGAGAGTCTTTTCAAATTGATCGATGACCTAGGTTTGCCCCCCATCTTAACGTTCCAGGGAATAGGCGAGACACTTCTGTGTGAACTTCTGACAGCCGTCACATTCAGTGATTATGTCTCAGTCTATTTAGCAATGCTTCGTGGTGTCGACCCAACAGGGCTGACACAGATACCGCGATTCAGAGCCAGGGCGAGCACAGGTTAGAGGTCAAGCACGAAACGCAAGACAATTGAAGAGTTATGTGGTATGATCTCCATTTTGTGAAAGGTCACTGCCTTCACTTCTATTTTTCCCTCGTGCTTGAATTTGTCATACAACTCACCCGAAAGGATTGCATTCAGTACTAGACCGCTTTCGTCGCGTGTTATACTTGTCACATTGAAACTCGAGTAAACCTTTCCTTCAAGTTCAAATTTCAGCAAAAGATTCTCCAGCCAATCATAAAGCAACGTCAGTTCGGTTGCTCCTCTGATCTGTACCTTTTCAGATGTCGATTCATCGACCGAGTTAATGTTACACAAGGTATCAAACAAAGCGCGAGCCGCGTGAGAGAAAGCCTCTTCCAGCGTAGAACCGTAGGCTTCGATGTATGCATCGGTTGTGTGTGGAAGCACTCTATATCCGGCAGTCGTCACCAAGAGACTCTTGACAAGGAAGACGTATTGGAACTTATTTAAGTGGGTCGGCTTAGGGCAATAGCGAGCCGGGATGGCCGAGCGGATTAACAATACAATGGATCCAAAGGCGCAGGCCTTGAGTGGACAGCGCACAGCTAGCCTGTGGCCCTTATGGGCCTCGGGGGTTCGAATCCCTCTCCCGGCGCCAAAACTAGGCATGGAGAGGAATCAGGAGAAGTGACAATCGTTAAGGCATTCTTGATTTTGTCATTCGTGTTGATCTTAACGGTCGTTCCCATATTGCCTATCCATGCTGCACCGACGTTGAAATCCGATCAGGCAGTGTACACGCTGCGTGATGCTCAAGTCACACTGTTAGGGTCTGGATTTTCCAACCAACCCTACTACGTTTGGGAGAAAGGTCCTATGGATAATCGCACAAGCAACACTGGAGTTACCTTTACGCCAGCTTCAGGCGGCTTTATTCCACCAGCGACTGGGTTGTCCATAACCCCTCAGGCTACCTTGGGAACTTACATGGTCAGCATCTCTACCTCCTCCAGCGTTGACAATTCACAGGCGGTAGCACATTTCGGCATATGGGGCACCATCAAACCCCTCTATCAACGAACTGAAACCGTAAGAGTCGTTGGGGGTGGGCTATTTCCTGGTTCAAGTTTGAAAATGAGCATTCGAAATCCTGCAGGCAACTATATCGTCACTTCCACAGTGGTTGCTGCCTCGGATGGAAATTTCAATTACTCGTATAGAATCCCGGTCAACGCCGTCACTGAGACATACAAAATATTGATAGATGGAACGGGAACGTTCGATATTGCTCAGCAGGATTATGTTTCCGAGTCAAGATTCAGCGTAACAGCCGCGATCCTTGTTCCAAAAATTGTCCTGCAGCCAAGTCTATCCTATCAAAGAACAGAAGTCGCTAAGGCATCGATAGGATTAACGTACCCCGATGGCAGTCCAGTTGTAAGTACGATATCCAACACTCATCCAGTTGTCCTGTTACAGAACCAGTCCACTATAGGATTTGCAACGCTCGGACTCGCTGATCAACCCAATGGAATCTGGAGTGTAAGTGAAAAGCTGCCAGTAAACGCCACAGTCAGTTCGAGGTATAGATTCGAACTTCCGGCAATGTCTTTTGATGATGGATCAGGTAATAAGGGAGGGCCTACCGATGTCTACTCCGACTACTTTAGAGTCAATAATGCAAGCCTTACAATTGCAAGTTCAATCAATGGAACACGAATACAGATACCATTCGGGCAAGTAAGCATACTTTCTAAGGTGTTGTATCCCGATGGCACACCGCTTACGTCTAACGGTACTGTCACGGTTACGGTCGCCACAGGCTCTTCTACGTCAGTGATAAGTCTAAGCTATGATCCAGGGCTCGGCGCTTGGCATGGATCATATTCAAGCTCATTTTCTGATATTTGGCGGGTAGGCACTTGGATGTTAAAGGTTCAGGCGAGCGACATGTTTGGGAATACTGGAACCACATCCTACACGGTGAGCGCGCAACCCTACTTGATAGTTGGAATTATCAGCATCATCATATTTTTCATATTGGTCGGCAGATGGAGTTATTCCCGTTATGGGAGAAAAATTTACTTCCGAGTAAGGAAGGAAATCCGACGATTCCGGCGCTCCGATCGCAACTTATGAAATTATAGCCCCCGTGAAGCCATGAATCGTTATCTGCCTTGATTGGCCTCCCCAAACGAACTCGAATATGTACACTGGCATTAGGAATCTTACTAGTTCAGTGACTTGAAATCTATTATTCAGAATTTTTGTAAATGTTGTCGGCGGTTTCACTATCGTCGAGTGCAACCTCCGTATGAGATTTTCCTTAGTGACTGATTCTTTCGTAAACTCGGCGTTTGGAAAAATTTCGTTCAACTGATGACTCGAAATTTTCTCCAAAGGTAGACTACCTTCAAAAAATGCCTCGGCTTCAAGATCTTCCTTGCCATCAGCGTTTACAAACAGAACCTCCTCCTTGTACATGTATGCTAGTTCGGTCACTTCTCCCAAGCGAATGGATTTTCCTAAGGTACTACGGATCCCGAGAAGCTTTTTAGTAATGTTGGACAACTTTTGCGATTCACTGCCTTCGCCTACAAGGTCACGAACTTTTCCTTCAACTTCCACTGCTATCACGTCATCAGGGAGTGAAATCCTGTACGAGTTTCCGCGAAAGTAGAAACATTCATGGAACCCTTTGATCCGCCAATATGGAATAAGCAAAACACTCGATTTTGTCGGCGATCCCACGTCGGCATCTTTTGGTTTGATGAATGAGAGCAAACCACTTCTGAAGAGAGATCGCTTTCGTCCCTCTGCTATTCGTTGGATATCATCTAAGGGCTTGGGCTTCACATAATAGATGTCGGGTTCAATCTTCTCAGGCGTCCAGCCATTTCCAACTCGGGTTTCTTCAAAACCACTGGCAGATTGAAAGAGTGATTGGAACTCGTTTATCGTAGAGTCTAGAAGCTTCCTGATTTCCTCGAATCGATCATCTGTTGTCAAGTGAAGCACTGGCTACGCAGCTTAAGCTCCACTGGTCTGATTATTCCACAGTAAGCTTGCCGTATCTTCCTACATTGAGTTGTGTTTCGCCACGAAAACTCGTAGTATAACCATTCTCAACCTTGACATTATTGCCTACCTTAACCTGCTCAATCTGTTCATTCCATAAAGTAAGATTGATCTCGCCTGAGTCATCTTTTACACGAGCAGTAGCAACCTTCATCTGCTCGCCTCTCCGGGTGGTTACCTCTCTCGGCTCAGATAATTGAAGTACAGCTGCCGCAACATCAACACGACTCATTCCTGCCCTTAATTCGGCAATCTTGAAGACCATTTGAATCCGACCGTTGAAATTACGTATTTAGTATTAAACTATGTCCGTCTTTCTAAATAGAGCTCATTCCAGACCCGGCTGGCAATTTTTACCCTTTATGCCCATTATATTGGTTCGCGTAGATTTCTCAATTATGTCTTTGTACAAAGTGAATGCATCTTGACGAGGTCTACACGGAATGGCTTGAGCTGTTTGGGAATGTCCATCTCCAAAGAGTCACGAAGGGCCAGTTTTTTTTCTTCCTTAATCTTCCACACTTCGCGGTTAAAGGCCAGCAATTGTTCGGTATAGTGACTATGTGCCTTCGACCACTCTGGTTTGGAGAATTCTTCTAAGTGAATGCTATGCGTCGAGTAGAGCTGTCTCCAAACGTAGTCAGTCATGAATGGGATTATGGGTGCAAGTAATATGAGCGTATTCTCAAGAACTGTGTGAAGAGTGTACCAGGCAGCTTTTTGCTGAGACTTGGTAACACCCTGGCCATACGCTCTTGGCTTGACCATCTCCAAATAGTGGGAGGCAAAGGTTTCCCACACGAAGTCACGTATTGCCATTGCTGGTACAAAGAAGTTGAAATCGGCATAGCCGCCTCTGCTCCGTTCGGTGAGTTTTGCCAATTCGGAAAGTATCCATTTGTCACTTGCCATCAATTTCAATGGAGAAGTTTTGGTACACGGAAAGGAAGAGATGAACCTTGAGAGATTCCATAGTTTAGTTAGAAACTTGTGAGCTCCCGCGATCCTCAGTTCGGAGCATCTGAAGTCTGAGCCATGAGTCGCTTCCGATGCACTCCAAAATCTGAATGAGTCCGCCCCGAATTTATCCAAGATAGGCGCTGGGTCTACCACGTTTCCTTTGCTTTTGTGCATCGCCTGGCCTTGTTCGTCCATTCCTAGCCCTCCTACCCAAGCGTGTCCAAACGGCGAGCGTGATGTGAGTTGATAGCATCGCAGGATTGAATAATGAAGCCAAGTTCTCACTATGTCTTTTCCTTGCGGTCTTATCGTTACAGGGTATGTTCGCTTGTGAAAATTCGCATCCTGTTTGTATCGAGTGATGAAAAGAGATGAGATACTGGAGTCCATCCAGGTATCAAATGTTCGCACGTCACCTTCGAGTTCTGTAGACGAGCATGATGGGCAGTGTGGTACTGGAGCTGGGTTCTTCCATGGTCTGTAATATTCTCCTCCATTTGGAAGGATCTTGTGTCCGCATCTTACGCAGTTCCAGACTGGAATTTCGGTTGCATATACTCTACGTCTCGAAATTGGCCAATCAATTGCTATTGAATTTAGCCAGTCTAGGAGGATTTGCCGATTCGATTCTGGATGGAACACGATCTTCGTTGCTAGCTCTCTGAGTTTAGGTAGGAAGTCAAGCTGTTTTAGATAATATTCCTTCATTGGAATAATTTCGATTGGAGTTCCACTGCGTGAGCAGACGGGGGTCCTATGGTTTATGCTCGAGATTCTGAGTGGGAGTCCTTGATCTTTCAGGTCTTGAATTATCTTTGTTCTTGCTTCACTAATGCGCATTCCTTGGTATGGTCCCGCTTCCGTAGTTAGTCGACCGTCTTGGCCGGTTGCAATTATTTCGGTTAGTCCAAGCTCGCGAAAGATTAGAACATCAGTGTAGTCTCCGTAGCTACAAATCATGACAGCTCCTGAACCAAATTCGAGCTTCGCGCTTGGATGGGGTTTAATCTCAACTTCTCTTCCGTAAATTGGCAGTATGGCGTGTTTGCCGTGTAGCAGTTGATATCTAGAGTCGGAAGGATTCACGATCACGAGTTGGCAGCTACATATTAGTTCAGGTCGCGTCGTGGCAATTACAATATCTTCTCCAGTTTCTTTAACTTTGAACGGCACAAATACGAGACGTGTTTGGATATCCTTGTACTCTACCTCGGCGTCTGCTATTGTTGTTCCGCACTCATGACAGTAGTTGTTTGGTCTAGAAGCTTCATAGATTAGCCCTTTTTTCCAAAGTTCGATAAAACTTGCCTGCGTTAACTTCCTATAGTTCTCTTCATCTGTCCGGTACTTGGATTCATAGTCAACGCTCAACCCGATTCGTTTCATCGTCTCAAGCATTTTGCTTTCAAGATCGTCAAGCGCTTGTTTGCAAAGCTCAATGAACTGTTCTCTGGGAGTCTCACGCATGCTAATCTTGTAGAGATTCTCAGTGTAGATCTCTACGGGTAACCCGTTTCTATCGATTCCTATTGGAAACAGTACTTGTTTTCCAAACATTCTACTCGTTCTAGCGATCATGTCGATTTGTGAGTATTGAGCAACCGCACCGATGTGCCAGGTACCTGATGGATATGGCGGAGGAGTATCTATGACAAATGGCTTCTCACTCTTCTTTGCCTTGAATTTGTAGAGACTCTCGTTTTGCCATGAACTGAAAATATCTTGCTCAAGGCGATGGTTCCACCGCTTCTCAACTATTTTGGGCACGAATTGTTTCTTATTCTCATCTATTTTTGAACTCATTCCGTCATCCTGCCATTAAGAAGGAGATTACAGCTCAACACTCTTGGCGACGATGCAAGCTCCTGAATCCTGTCACCAACAAGAGGGCGTAACTGTATAAAAGTGTCGAATTATATCGTATCTGAATGTTGACTCAAGCCTACAGCCCTTTTCGATAAGTAGTCGGCACATTTCACTGCCCATAAGAGAAGAAGAATAACGAGGACAATTGGTCCTCCGATAATATTTGTCACATCAACCAAGGTGGAGAATGCACGAAATATGCCTCCATAGGTTGATTCAGCGAGGTTAACGATTGTGAAGTAGTAGTCGAAGAACCAATGGAGTAAGATGGCCGCGTATGCTCCATAAGCGACGAACATAATTCCGAAGACTAATCCAGCTAACAAAGCGGTGGAGACTTTTCCTGCTTCCCAACCACCTCCGAGCAAGAAATGTGCTAATCCAAACGCAACAGATGTCACGAGGATAAGAATCCATTCGAGTATGCTGATTCCTCGAACAAGACCTAGTTCAGTGACGTTCTTGTAACCCAGTGCAGCCTTTGCACGCTCTGGAGAAAGCATTACGGTGACGAGAAACTTGAGTCGATTGCCTATTCCCGATATTCCCGAACCACTTCGGTAGTGATAGAGTAGGAATAATCCTAACGGAAAACCGATCGACGTAATTCGGAAAGCAAGTTCCTCGTTTATTGGAGCAAGAGCCAGGTTGATCAGTATGACGTATTGGCTGGTTTGTGGTGGAAATGTGAGACTTCCTGTTTGAACTCCTTGAGTTTCCTGAAATTTTTGAATTAGGAGACTTGCAGAGAGAAGAGATGTTGCAACCAGTGGCATGAGGATGAGAAAGTTGGTCTTTGCACTCAGTATCGGAGCCGTCAATAGGTTCTTGACGGATTTCATGAAGCCTTTACGACTGTAACAGGCAGCTATGATGCATAGAACGAACACTAGCCATATGCCGCCGAATAGTGTGCCCATGTTAGTACGAAATGGAATCTGGATAGGGATTACCATGAATATTGAGAGGGGTATGTCACGAATTCCGCGCGCGGCAGTTGTTAAGCCGTCTGTAGTACCGTAAAACAAGATCGGCCCAAGTATCAAAGATACGACGTAACTGAAAACAGAGAAGAGAATCAGGAATATTGCGACAATCTTGAAGACAGGTAAGCAGATCGCACTTACATTCGATTTGTTAAGACGCATATCCTGACCAGGATTACTGACGCGTACGGCACCGTTATTAAATCAATATGCTTCTGCTTAATGCTCTTGTCTCAACGGTGAGTTTCTTTCCGGAGTTCATCGACCTTGTCAGTGCGTTCCCAACGGAAGTCAGGGTCATCACGTCCGAAGTGTCCGTAGACAGCAGTCTTCCGGTAGATTGGTTTGAGAAGTTGCAACTGTTCTATTATTGCCTTCGGACGCATATCGAAGATCTTGTTTACGGCCGCGGTAATCTCCTCATCTAGTACTTTTCCTGTCCCGTAAGTGTAGACCATCACTGATACTGGTTTTGATACTCCAATGGCATAGGCTATTTGCACATCACATTTGTCTGCAAGGCCAGCGGCAACTATGTTCTTCGCGATGTATCTGGCCATGTAACTACCGGATCTGTCGACTTTTGTAGGATCTTTTCCAGAGTAACATCCCCCCCCGTGGCTGCCGACTCCTCCGTAGGTATCCACAATAATCTTACGGCCAGTTAGTCCTGAGTCCGCAAGCGTTCCGCCTATTGTGAATCTTCCCGTCTCGTTGATGAAGAACTTAGTCTTCTCATCAAGCATCTTGGCCGGGACTACTGGTTTGATTACTTTTTCGATAATGTCCTTTCTAATCTGATCCCGAGGAATGTTCTCATCGTGTTGTGCAGCAATAACTACGGTATCAACGCGAATCGCCTTTCCGTTCGAGTATTCAACGGTTACCTGAGACTTCCCGTCAGGCCGGAGGTAGGTTAACAGTTTCTCCTTTCGTACATCAGCCAGCCTCTTCACCAGCTTGTGTGCTAGCATAATTGGAAGCGGCATGAGCTCAGGCGTTTCATTTGTTGCATGTCCAAATACCATACCCTGATCACCTGCGCCCATGTCTTCCTTGTTAACACCCATCGCTATGTCTGGTGACTGTTCCTCTATGGAGACCAAGACTCCGCATGATTCCCAGTCGATACCTATCTTCGCTTCGTTGAAACCTATGTCTCGCAAAACTGTTCGTACGATTTGGGAGATGCTAACGTATGCTCTTGTCGTCATCTGGCCGGTTACGATGACAGTTCCCTTCATTACCAGAGTTTCAATATCCACTCTTGCTTTAGGATCTTTGGCGATAATCTCGTCTAGGACGGCGTCTGAAATTTGGTCAGCCACTTTGTCAGGGTGACCTTCGGTAACGCTCTCCGACGTAAAGAGATAGGATCTTCCACTCTTAGCCACCGGCACTGCAGACGCCTGTCGCGTACTCATTCGATACATCCTCTAGCCTCGAGAGTGAAATATTCCTACAATATAATAATTCGCAACTGAAATATTCCTCTAAGAATAACCTTCCAACTCAGGTTTGTGCACTATGCTCCCACCCCTTGAAGAGATTGGCCGCCGACGGCGTCTGCTAACATTAAGTCAAAAGCAACTCGCTGACATGTCCGGAGTAAGTCAATCGATGATTGCGAAGATAGAGAGCGGTAGGATTAGCCCTTCCTATTTGAAGACAAAAGGGATCTTTGATACACTTGAAGGCTTGGAGCGCAAGACCGAGCTGAAGGCCGGGGATTTGTCTCATGGGAGAATTGTGAAAATTCAAGCGCATGATCAAGTAGCCAAGGGAGTTCGTGTGATGCGTGAAACCGGGTTCTCTCAACTTCCAGTATTCGATGGAGAGAAGCTGGTGGGCAGTTTGACTGAAAAGGTCATTTTGCAAAAACTGGTTTCTGCACAGAATCCTGATGCAGTCTCCAAACAATGGATTGAACGAATTATGGATGATGCGTTTCCAACCGTTAATGAAGACACACCATTGTCAATGATCTCAACTTTGCTAGGCTACGAGCCGGCAGTGTTAGTAGCTAAGAAAGGTCACGTTGTCGGCATCATCACCAAAGCAGATCTTCTGAAAGTCGTAGGGTCTGTATAGATACCTATCCAAAATCCATATAGACACTGGTTGATCTTGTTCATGTGGGGCCTCCCGGTCATCTCCAAGTGGGGCCGTAGGCACAATGATATTGAGTGACGGTCTCTAGCCAGGGATGACGACAGGGAAAGATCCCGCCAAGGGCTCCAGAAGACCAAACCTTTCGGGTTTGCGGACCAGTTCGGAATGACGAACTTCAGGAGCGAAGAAACCCGTAGACATGACGGTATGGCGGAAGTCGAGGGTTCAAAGTGGTTCACGGGAACCATGACAATCCCTTCGGCCCCACCACTAAACGCCTTAATCGCGACTCGGTTAGACTACGCGATAGTGACGTTTTCGAAATTAGCTGTTCTTTCAGCGTTCCGACTGGTTCAGAACGCGAACATTTGAGGCTTTTTTAGAACATTTTACGAAGCTCGTCGCCGACCCTGATAGCGAGCAACGGTGCCTCTGGAGTTGGATTGAAACTAACCACGACCAAGAAGTCAAGTACGCGATAGAAAGCCAAGAAAGCGTTCCCATAACTGACACCCGCACTCTGCGCTTCTCCAAGAACTGGCTCCAACCTTTCAATAGCTCTCATAATCAGAGGTGGGAAAACTGACACCATCTCTTCGTCAGAGTGGCCCGGATTCACTGGGGTTATTCAAGCTCGCATCTTTGAGAAGCGAACATTGTCATGTTTATCGACTGCACCGATGTATCTCACATTTGGATTTACGAGAAATATTTCTGTTAATTTTGCTAGGTCCACAACTGATTGCAAGTTTCTACGCCTGTAACTAATCAGAATAATTTCATTCAACACATATATGGCTTCACGAAAAAATGGTAGACTCCTACGTTTCAACTGCAGAATTTTTACATTTTTTTCCAGTCTCATGATTGTATTTTGAAAAATCGTAATTAGCGAACTGGTTTCGAATTCTACAGTTTGAAATTCTTGGGAGCGAGATCATCAAGATCTCAGAGGAACAGAACCGGAGATTGCACTAAGCTCCTGAAAATGTCAGAAGGCACTTGCAAAGTTCCTCAAGAAACTCAATAGGATATTGCTCAACTCGAGATTTAGACGATTACGAACCTCATCATTGTGAAACATAGGTCACTCAAGCTGGCACAAACTCCAACGCACCAGCGGTCTCCCGACTAAAATTTACAGTTAACCCAATGTCAACTTTTTCAGGCTCTACATTTACACGTCCAATTACAGTGGGTCCATCATCCAGATCAATTATCCCCACTATGTATGGTGCTTTCCTCTTGAAGCCTGAAGGTGGATAACGAATTACAGTATACGTGACAATTCGTCCGCGCCCCGGAAACGACGTGGCGGTTACCGCGGTTAGGCACAGTGGACAGGTTTTTACCTTGAAAAAATCAGACCAATGACATTTTGGGCACGTAACTCCAGAAATATTAACTGAATTCATTGCTCATTTTCTCCTTAGAATATGGACCGCTACAGTACTTCCAATTCCGCCAATACTCTGTGCAAGACCAACGCTCGAATCTGGTACTTGACATTTCGCAGCACGTTGTGAAAGCTGTAGAGTTAGCTCAACAATTTGGTACATTCCGCTCGCACCTACAGGATGTCCGCGTGCTTTTAGTCCGCCAAACGTGTTTAGGGGTAGGCGTCCATCACGATTGCATTCACCGTTCACCAGAAGCTGGGCTCCCGCGCTTCCTTTCTCGGCGAAACCCAAGTCCTCCAGTGCCATTAGCCCAAGCACAGAGAACGCATCATGAACCTCCAACACGTCGATGTCAGTGGGAGCTAACTTTGCTCTTCCATATGCCTCATTAGCAGCCTTCCTGGAAGCCTCGAAAATTGTTATGTCCTTACGTTGATACAGGCTCAAGGTATCACTGGCGACGCATGAGGCCGCGACTTCAACTGGCGTATCAGTAAATTTTCTAGCTTCTTCATTTGAAGTCAGAATTGCCACCGCAGCACCGTCACCCATCCCAGAGCAATCGTATAATCTGAGTGGATCAGCAACCAAAGGAGATCTTAAGACATCACTTACTGTAATTCTCTTGTGAAACTGCGCATTTGGATTATCTAGAGCGTTCTCATGACACAACACAGGTAACTCTGCCATAATCTCATGACTCACTTTGAACCTATGCATGTACTGCCGCGCAATCATTCCATTTAGACCAACAAATGTAACACCCGACGCCGCTACCCTAAGTCTATCCTCCGCCATCATCAAGCCAGCGGTCACCTCTGGGGTAGAATAGCCGGACATTTTCTCTACAGCTCCCACGACCACAATTTTATCGAGGCCGGAGAGTACGGCTTTCATTCCAACATTCATCACCACCCCTCCGGAAGCACAAGCAGCCTCTACCTTGTATGTGGGAACACCTTCCTTGCCAAGAGCTGATGCCATAAGCGGACCAAGGTGCTCTTGATGTTGAAGGAACCCAGACATCATATTTCCAACGTACATGGCATCGATCCGGTCGACGCCCGCGTTGTCAATTGCTTCTTTCGCAGCTTGCACAAATAACTCGGCTAGAGATTTATCTGAAGTTGACGAGACCGGGGTCATTCCGACGCCAATTACTGCTACTCCACTCACTGTTCATCAGGCATTATGAATCAGCCGAGAATGTTTAATTATTCGCTAACAGGTGGTAACTTGGAGTTGGCGGCCATAGCTGAGGGCTAGGACCCGTTCCCATTCCGAACACGGAAGTGAATCTCTCAGGCGATTCGGGTAGTAGTGTGTTGCGAAAGCCCACGCGAGCCCCGGACAGCTGCCGACTCCATTTCTAACAATCTTTTGTCAACTAGTTAGTCGTCTGCTGAATGAAGGTTTATTACCCGCAAGGCTCCGCTAATGATTCTCACTTTACTTGAGGAAATCTTATTGCTTAATGATTTAGCGGGCATTGTACTACAAACTGGACTATTTGGTTCCGGTGGAGTTAACAATATTCTGAACATTCTATTTGCAGTTTCATTCCTTGCATTCATGGTCTTTGGCCAACAAATTCAGAGCAGAATTGCACTTATGCAGATTGATGGAGCGGTAAGGCGTTTGGAGAGCATGAGAAATGACGCCAAGGGTCTAACATTGAAAATGCTCCGCGAAGTTGGCAAATCCAAAGAGGACCCGACTGCAAAATTGAACTCCCTGCTTGAACAATTTCTCATAACACCCGTAGACATGGACCCCGCAGGAATTGTCAAGAAGTTTGATCATCTGCTTGATGTGAGAGAGAACAAGTTCAAGTCAGACGTGGCGAGGATAGCGCCTGAAGCAACACCACCAC
>Ga0187886_1002462_pt1 | contig 14862 bp, 17 predicted proteins | sample June2016WEW_20_1_FD_133001 | JGI IMG/M metagenome (GOLD analysis project Ga0187886, IMG submission 133001) | Peatland microbial communities from SPRUCE experiment site at the Marcell Experimental Forest, Minnesota, USA - June2016WEW_20_150 | ecosystem: Environmental > Terrestrial > Soil >... | reverse complement strand
TAAAATTGGACGATTGGCTTCGGAACAGATGGACGATTTGATCGGAATGGGTGGACGATTTAAATCGGAATCAGTGGACGGATTGCATCGGAACGGGTGGACAGTTTGGTTCGCAATACGCACATCTGGCGGATTCTTGCTATTGGTTTTTTGGGTTGATTTAGTTTGTCTGATTCAATTAGTCATTTGGTCAGCAACTCGAAACCCTATAACCCGTAAGTCGCAAGTCCTAAGTCGCGAGGGGTAAACTATGCAACATCCTGCGCCCTATCCCCTGCTCCCTTTGTTTACCAATTCCCCTTTTTTTGTTGACACTCGATTCCCACATAATAGAATAACGCTATAGTAATCCCATGCAGATAGTTTTGCTAGAAAGGCAAAGTCTTATGTGGAAGCGCACGCGGATTTTATCTTTTCTACTTGTTATAATTCTTTTATTGTTAGCGTTAGGATGCAGAGGCGAGCGCCTAGGGAAAGGTTGTAGCTCTGGAGAAATTGGAACAATAAATTTGGCCTGGGATCCTAACCCTGCGCCCGATGTGGTAGGATATAAGGTCTATTATGGAACAGCTCCGAGGACTTATGGCCCTGGAATCGACGTTGGAAATGTAACGAGCTATGCCTTGACCGGGCTTATTAAAGGACGGAGATACTATATTCCTGTGACTGCATATGACAAATCAAAAAGGGAGAGCGGTTTTTCAGACGAACTTATTGGAATTGCGAAGTGAAAACCTCTCTAGCTTTATTGCAGGATTTTCAGCGTTGCCCTGGCTTCATCACAGACCAGGAATTCTGAATTTAGAGCAAGCGCTTTCCCCCTGTGAAATGTAAGCCTCCATTTCTTGAACTCACCAGAGTTTTTAAGTTTCATTTTCTTCATTTTCCTCCAAGGGCCGGATTTTGATCACCGCTTCTTTTATAACCCACTCTGCATCGGTTCAACCTTAGCAGGATTCAGGTACAGCTCCTCTTCATCAATAAAATAATAATAAAGTAATCAAAATATCGAATCACTTAAAAAAGAGTCGGTGTAAAAAGGAGGAAAATTGTAAAGCAGGTTTACAATTTTCAAAGTAATTTTTAATAAATAATATCAATGGACTATGAAATACATCTAAAAATCTTGTTTTAAATTCTTACACTTCCTGGCTTGCTCTGGAATACGGGATTCTTATAAAAGAATAATAATTATGATGACTTATGGTAAAAGTTAAAACCTGGCATAGGAATTGCTCCTTAGATTATACCAAAAGGGGCAATTGCAGGCTTGAAGGAGGGAGAAAGAATGAAAAAGATAGCAATTATTTCAGCCTTATTGATTTTGGTCTTCGGGTTATCCAACTCAGCCTTTGCAATGCCTCTCCCCAACACTTACTCGACCAGTGCCGGCACGCTTATACCTGGCTTCTGGATGGAGGACTTCTCCGGTTCCCCAGGTTACCAAATGGGAGCAGGAAATAGCGTGCTGACAGCTATTGACACAGGACACAGTCTCCCTCCAACCACAAATCCAACCCAACCCTACCAGTGGTCACTTAGTATGACTTCGCTGCCAGCAGCCCTGTATTCAGGGGGAGCACCTCAACCCTCGACCAGTACGGGAACTTGGAACTATCAGACTGTTTATAACGGCACAATAACAATCGGACCAGCCTACGGAACCCACCCGTTGACGACTGGGGATTATGTTCCCTTTACAGTGTCTGCCACAAACTATAATGTAACATACAATACCACGACTGGACAATTGGAATGGCTATTTGTAGCACACGGAACAAATAGCGGTTATATCATGGATGTGACTGCCACTTATTTAGCGGCACCATATGCGGTAAATCCATCAAATCCATTATGGTTCGGGGATTTTGTGACCGCTATTCAAATGACAATGACCATCACACAAGCGCCTGTTCCCGAACCGGCCACCATGATGCTCCTTGGCTCTGGTCTTGTTGGTCTCTGGGGATTCAGGAAGAAGTTTAGAAAGTAAATCCATATGTCAAGGCAAGGCAAAGGTAAGGTCAGAAATGGCTCCGCCTTTGCTTTCCGCTTGGAAGGGAGAAGGGGCATGAAAAAATTAGCAGTTGCTTTAGCCTTAATGGTCTCAATCTTCGGGTTGTCGAACTTAGTCCTCGCAACGCCTATCTGCGGGACATACTCAATCCTCGGCGGGACGATTCAGTCCGGCGTTTGGCAGGAGGATTTCTCGAAGACGACACCACCTGGGACAATGGGTGTAGGAGGGAGCATCCTAACAGGTAATTCTTCAGGTGGAGGACCTCCTTACCAGTGGTCAATGAACATGACCTCCCAGCAAGCAATCAATATTAGGGGAACGACACCACCTGGTGTGCCCCCACCGACCTTGCAAACAACCGGTTGGGACTATCAGACCCCCTATACCGGGAAAATAACAATCGGTGGGACCTTGATAAATGATCTGACTCCAGTGACTTTTAATGTGACTGCCATGAACTACAATGTTACCTACGGCAACTATAAAGACTTTTTGGGGCGGTCCCTCCTGGAATGGAGGTTTATAGGAGAGGGGACAACATCAGATGGCTATATCCTGGATTTTAACGGCTATTATTTGGGGGCCCCAACACTAAGTGGTTACGTGATGTCGGGTTCGCTGAATCAAATGGATGTGACCATTACCAAAGCACCCGTTCCCGAACCAACCACCTTGTTGCTCCTTGGCATCGGGTTGGTGGGGTTGGCTGGCTTTGGCAGGAAGAAGTTTTTCAGGAAATAATCAAAAACAAAAGCAATCTTTAAGGCCGCCCGGGAAAATGCCCGGGCGGCTTTTTTTATTCTTGCGCTTTCATAGCGTCCCGCAAATTTCTTTTTCCTCGCATTTCTATCTGCTTCCGATCTTTTGGTGTTCGCTTCGGGGTTTGACAAACTCTTAAAAGGAGAAGTACAGCGGGAACTGCCTTTTCCAGAGGAATCGGATTTGGGCGAGAGAACCAAGCAGCTGAGCAATTTGACCCTATTCAGATAGACCCCGGTCCGGGATTTGATTACTCCCCACCGCGACTGGCTCGCCGAATTGCTCATGAAAGACACAATGGCCCAGCCCTTGGCAGCTTTGGCGTCTGCTGGGCCCCCCAAAAAAACAAAAAGCGCCCACCAACGAATGGTCAGTGAGCGCTTCATTTTATTCTCCAATTTATTATTTATTGCCTAAAAAAAAATGAAGGTTTCATCTTCCCGCCTTAAACATCCTCCTTCCTCAAAGTCCCGTTCGTAGGAGGCCAGAACCAGGGAGAATCGGGGCGAAAAATTCAAGACCCAACCCTGCGCACAGTTGTTTATTCCGGTTTATTTGGTTTACCTTGTTTTTCCAGCCCATCTGGCTCATCTGGTCTCTTTGGCTAATTGGTTATTAACTCGAAACCCTACAACTCGCAAGTCGCAAGGGGTAAACGACGCAACACCCTGCACCCAACCTCCTACTCCCTCGATTTCCCTCTACTCCCAACACCCTACGTCCTGCCTTTATCAATTCCCAATTTCTCTATCAGCTCATAGAGGGTTGGCCGGCTGATACCAAGTTCGGCTGCTGCCCGGCTTAGATTGCCATTATTTGAAGCAATGGCCCTCTTGACAATGTCTCTCTCGAGAGCCTCGCGGGCTTCCCTTAGCGTCTGGCCTACGTATTTCTCGGATGGAGCAGCAAGCTCCAAATCCGCCGGCGTCACTTTGCTACCCTCAGCCATGATAACCGCTCGCTTGACCCGATTTTCAAGTTCCCGGACGTTGCCTGGCCAGGTATGATTTTCAAGAGCCCGGAGAGCATGAGCAGCGAAACCGGAAATCTTTTTATTATTTTCCGCGGAATATCTTTGCAGGAGCACCTGTGCCAAAAGCGGGATATCCCCTTGCCGCTCGCGTAATGGCGGTATTGAAATAACGACGACACCGATCCTATAGTACAGGTCTTCTCGAAAACGACCTTCAGCCGTGGCCTTCTCCAGGTCCACGTTGGTAGCCGCTAAGACCCGGGTGTTGACAGCGATCTCTTCTCTCCCACCAATTCGTTCTATTTTCTGCTCTTGCAGGAAACGAAGCAGTTTAACCTGGAGGGCTGGGGTAAGTTCTCCGATTTCATCGAGAAAGAGGGTTCCACTCTGAGCTGCTTCGATACGCCCTTTCCGCTGGATGTGAGCTCCCGTAAAGGCGCCCTTTTCATGCCCGAAAAGCTCGCTTTCCAGGAGGGTGTCAGGAATGGCCCCACAGTTGATCACAACAAAAGGCCCGTCTTTCCTTGGGCTCAACCTGTGGATCGCGCGAGCCAGAAGTTCCTTACCCGTTCCACTCTCGCCAGCAATCAAAACCGACGCGTCCGTAGTTGACACTTTACGGATTAATGCGTAGACCTTTTCCATCTGTGGGCTCGCTCCCAGCATACCCTCGAAAGATTCGCTTCTTAACTGCTGCTGTAACTCGCGGTATCCCCTTTCGAGTTTGGAGACATGGAACGCACGATGTAGTACCACTTTAAGCTCGTCGATCTGGATCGGTTTATAAAAGAAATCATAGGCGCCCTGCCCGATCGCATTCAGCGCATGACCTTTTTCTCCGCGGCCCGTGATGATGATCACCTTAATCAGGCCATCCACATTGATGATCTCGTTCAGAGCCGCAAAGCCCTCATCCACATCCGCCGGGTGGGGCGGCAGGCCCAGGTCCAGAGTTACTACAGCTGGCCGTTCCCTTCTGGTTATTTCCAGCGCACTTGCCCGATCTTCAGCCAAAAACACCTCATAGTCCTGGGCCAGAGCCCATTTCATCTGAGTGCGAATGGATTCGTCATCCTCCACCACGAGAAGCTTCGGCTTCTCGGAGTGTAGGGTGTAGGGTGTGGGGTGTGGGCTGTGGTCCAATTTTTTCATTTTTTAGGCTTAAGAAGAGATGAGATCAATCCTCTTAATAGTTTCGAGATTTCTTCTTGCATTAGATATAAATTCTCAAAGGTATCTCTATCAATCATAGCGAGGTCATAAGACAAAGACAGGAGCGTTTCTAATTCTCCACATGATCCATTGGCCATATATAGAAACTGGATGTACTCCTTTCCCAAAATGCAATTCTAAGCCTTAAAACCACCAATTCTTTCTCACCTTCCTCTAGACAATCAAACAGTTAACCTGGCCCGACCGCGGCTTGCGATGAGCTCTCGCGAGGCGGGGAAGGAGAAAAAGCTTTGTCTCTCGCAGAGAGCAAAGAGAACGCGGGGGAGTCTTTTTTCGATTATGCCTGAAATGAGATAGATTAGACGAGCTCCGAATAGACAGCGGCGAGTTCTTCGATATATTTGAGCTTAGACTGGATGAATCCGAATACTTTCTCCGCATCCAGCCTGACATAATCATGGACCAGCACATTTCTGAAGCCAGCCATTCCTCTCAATTCATGAAAAAGCTTTTCAGGGAGCACTCCCTTCTCAAAGAGAATCTCGAAAATCTCGGCGTAGGTCTCAGGTTTGCGATACCTTCGATCGCTTATAATGTGGTTGCCCACATCAATGACACATTCAATGGATAGGTGGAGGTACCGCTCTGCAGCCCCTCGGACAAGGGGATCATCCCTGAAACGCTGCAAACCGCGCTTCTTGATGAACTTGAGCACCTGCAGATATTCCCGAAGTCTCTCAAGCCTGGCCTGAACGAGCTCTCTCTTGACCAAAGTATGTTCCCTCTTGCAGTTGCCTTTTCATATACCCCATCTGTACAGAACGCAAGTAGGCAGTGTCCAGATATCTGCGCAACACATCCGTCTCGAAGAGTACTCGTCTTGCAGGATTGTCCTTAAGCAATCTTCCCTTGGCCACAACCTCATAGCTCAGCAGAAGTGGAGCGTTATTGAGTACAATGAGGTCGAACCGCTCAATACGCAAAGACTCCGCTATCTGGCCAATTAGGGTGAGGCGATAATCGAAGTGGTTAAGACGCCCATCAAGGAAGACTGCCAGATCTATGTCGCTGAGCGGGGACACTTTGCCCTCTGCGAGCGAGCCGAACAAGTATGCAAATTTGACCTTGGGATCTCGCTGGAATAGCCGTTCTGCCAACTCCACTAGGTCTTGGGGTCTGCTAATAATAAGTGGTCTCATCACAAAATATCAAACGCATACTGCTAGTGCACAACAAAATCTCCCCATAGAGGAATTGTCTGCCCGGTAATCCTTCCCCTCTCGTAGACTTACGCCTATGATTGAGATTATACATTTTACGCCCCGAGAATAGCAACCGGTAATCTTGAAGCAGCCATTCCACTATTCCCCTACACCCTACACCCTAAAACCTACACCCTTTATATAGGTAGTAACACTCGCATTGTCGTGCCCTTCCCTTCTTCACTCTCTACCTCCATCCTTCCTCCATGGGCTTCGACGATCATCTTACTATGGTAGAGGCCGATTCCCATCCCTTGTTTCTTTGTCGTTTGAAATGGACGAAAAAGGGAGTTCTGAACGAATTCCTTGGACATGCCACAGCCATTGTCGCTGACCGAAAGAACGATAAAACCATCTTGGTGTTCAGTGGTCACCCTTATCTCGCCCCCCTCTTTTATAGCCTCATTGGCATTCAAAATGAGGTTGACCAGGACTCTCTGAATTTGCTCCTGATCAATATCAATCTTCGCCAGGGGATGCAAATCAACGACCAGCGATGTCCTGAAACAGCCATTCAGTCCCGAAATGGTATTTTTAACCAGTTCATTTAAGTCGGCTTCGGTTCGTTGCAATTCAAGTTTTTGGCCTAAAGAGGAAAGGCGACTACACATTCCATTGATTTTAGCCAAACTCTGGGAAATTGTCCGTACCGCGTCATTCCTAAATTCTGCGTTGTCGAAATGTATCGGCAAGTTTTGCATCGTCAAGGATAGCTTTGATGCCAGGTTCTTAAGATCATGCACAAAAAAAGCCGACATGGTCTGGAACGCTTCCATTTCCTTGGCCTTACGGAGATTCGCGGATAATTTTAGGTTGAGTAGGCTCCCAGCTGTTTGATCCGCAATCGTTTTTAACAGGTCAAAGTCTTCTGAAGACAATGGCTCATTCCCCACCCGATCACTAAGGGTCATAACACCCAGAAACTTGCCGCTCGCTATCAAAGGAAGACAATGTCGAATTCGCGTTAGACTAATAAGATCTCTGTTGGCCTTTCCTTCCTCCTTTGCCCATTTCCCTTCAGAAAAATCAAAATCGACAGGAAGCTTTTCTCGGCGTATAACCAGAATGAGCTCCATTACATCCTTTTGGATAGAAGGAAGATCCTGCAGCTGCTTCTCAGAAAAGATTGTGGTACCGCCTAGCTCAACGGATTCACTCTTCTCATCTAGGAGCCAGATCGTAACCGAAAGAACGTCCAGCGTTTTAGAAACCATCTTCGTTATGACTGAACAAAGGTCTTTTATTTCGGTCACCCTTGTGGTCTGCTGTGTAAATTTTGTCCATTCTTTTTGATAATCATGAATCGGCCTTTCAAAGTTGCGACTAATAAACCATTTCAGCCGTTTGCGCAGCCGATCCGATAAAAGAAAAATGACCAGTCCAAGAAGCCCCAAAAAGAGAAAAAAGGCTCCAAAAGGAAGGGCTATTGGTCCTTCAAAATAGATGGCCAGCTTAGCCAAAATGCCCACGGCGAAGAGGTAAATCCCCACAAATAAAATTACCAAAGAATTATATAAGAATGTATGGGAAACATAAAAATCAACGTTGAAAATGCGCGCGCGGAAAAGCGCCCTCATAATAAGAATGCTGGCTACAATCAGCGCCCCATTGTTGATGACTTGTAGATCAAGACTCAAGGATCTGAATAATATAATTTGACTGGCTGTATAGATTCGCACTCCGAAGAGGCTTCCTATGCCCAGAATCATAAATTTAATTTGCCAACGCATACGCCCGCTGGAAGTGCGAAGGGTCCTCTCCAAGTTCATCAGGATGAGAACTGCACCCATCAAAAAGATCAGATGAAAGAGATATCCTGCCCAGCCGATTCTCAGCGACCCCACAGAAAATTGGCTCAAATCGAGGCCTTCGAAGAAATCACCCCCTAAAATTGCCACGATGCCAATAGGAAGGGTGAATATGGCAAGAACTGGCCACTTCCATTTGCTAAGGAATTCCTTATAGTTAGCCCGTCCAAAAGTTAGGCTAAAGAGTAACCAAATTCCAGGAATAAGACTACCGGCTAAGAACCCAAACCGCTGCCAGCGCAAGACCTCCGCTGGTGAAAGGGCATAGATACTGATGCCAGTAGATACCGCTTCAATTGCCAGGACCAACATCCCGACGGAAAAAATCCAGTGGACAAGAGAGTGCCTATCCCGGAATAAGACAAAGAAAGCCAGAACGATGGAGAAAACAGCGGCAATGATCGAGAAGATAAAGTTAAAAGTCATAATAAAATACCGTTAACCGTGAGGCGTAAGGCGCACCAAACGCCGTAAGTCGTTAGGGGTGAGAGCGGCAAAAGAACAAAACAGATAGGCCAAACACAGAACGCAAAGAGCATAGCAAGGTGTTGCGGTGATGCCACGTTTCGTGCTGCGGTGCTCCCTACTCCCTATACCCAACTTCCTGTCCCTTATTCCCTACACCCTCAAAGTCGATTTCATTTTTTCTTTCCGATTTTCTCAGACCCCAGAGAATAACTCCCAAAAGAGCGAGGGCTGGGATAAAAAAGACAAACCCGCCTGATTTGTGAAGGAAACTCTGGGTTATAAATTTTTCATCTACATAAATGGCAAGCGAAGAAAGTGTTACAATCCGAATACCGTTCTTTAGGACGGCGATCGGAAAAACGGACAGGACGAAGACAATTTTTTTCCAACCCGTTCGTAGAAAAAGATGGCCTGCAAGAATACCGGTTATAAACAATCCAAGGCTCGAGCGGATCCCACTGCACTGTTTGGCAACCTCTACGCTCATACTTGGTAAATGGAATACTGGTCCTTCTCTCAAAAATGGTATGCCAACGAAATTAAAAAGCAGATAAGTAGCTTCAGTAGACCCAGCCAGCAATGCGGAGATGATTTTTTCCATCAATACGCTGGGGATCGGAACCATGAAAGCGAGAAACAGGAGGGGGAAAACGGCAAGCCGGAAAGCCCTCGTGCCATAGAAAAGAATAAAGCCTCCTATCCAGAATACCAGCACAGAAAAAGTCATGAGAGATGAATAGTCGTTTTGATTCAGTTGATCACCCTGATGCCATCCAAGTGCATAAAGCAAAACTCCAACAATGATTAAGGGAATCCCAATGCTATAGGAATGTTTCAGGGTTGAAAATATTGCCTTTCGGCCCGAGTAGATGAAATATCCACTCACCAGGGGAATTAATAGGATGTGGGAGTAGTTTTCACTTTGAGTAGTGGAAGTCAAAAGGTCCCTCAGAGGCGTATACATCATCCACACTGCCACGGTACTCAAAAAGAAGAAAAGTAAATTCCTCTTATTCATAGGTATTCTCATCCGCATAGTCCACTCAACACTCCCCCCCACACCCGCCCCCATACACTCTTTTCTTTACTTAACACTCAACACTTAACACTCTTTTTTCTCTCCTAAATACAGGGACTCAATAATCGTTTCTAATCGGGGACTCATTATTGCTATATCCTTTATCGGAAGATTGGCAAATAAATTTGAGGCCACTGAGGCCGCCTCACCAGACTCAACCTCAAGAAGGATTTCCTGGTCATTTGTTTCAATAATTCTACCAAGTTTGCTAACCTGGTCCATGACCCAGGGACCATTGAATACAACTCTGATTTGCTTTTTAAAGCCATCCATGCGACCCAGTTCCCTAATATCCCCATCAAAGACGATTTTCCCCGTATTTATGATTACCACTCTCTTACAAACCTGCTCGATATCCGCCATATTATGGGATGTAAGGATGATGGTACATTTTCTCTCTTAAATCAAAAACATGGAACTCAAACCCGCAGCTCGTAACCATCTCCTTAAGCGACGCTTCATAGATCGCAACCCCACTTCCTACCCCCTGCCCATGATTGCTCAGGCTACCAGGATGCTTTTTAGGGGAATATAACCACGAACAAGATAATAGAAAAATTTAACAGATTCTCCAACGAAATCTCGAACCCCGTCCATCTTTTGCCACCAGCTTTCATTATTGTATTTTATAAAATATGGAGAAGGAATGATTTCAATGCCGACCGGTAATCCTACCTGCCTGTAAGTCCAAAGACTTCTCCTGGTATGAAAGCCTTCGGCTACCAATATCGCACTCTTGACTCCGCTTTTGGAGAGACTGGAAAGTACAATCCGGGCCTCAGTTAATGTTATGGGATGTTCTTTAGGGACCTTCAAAACGATAATCTGATCCTTTTTAAGGCCAAGTTCCTCCAATTCTTTTGTTAGATAAATATTGTAATTTGCAGGCCTGCCAAAGATCTTCTCATCATCCGAGTGCTGATAAACCACCACCAGGCGTCTGGCTTCTCCGGATGATAACAATTTCAGGCCGACTTTTACCGTATCCCCCCTTATCAATTCAGTCCCTTCCAGGATTACCACGTCTGCCTTCCCGATTCTCTCCGGAGTAAGATACCTCCCAGCCTCTATTAGAATGGTTTGGTAAGAGGAGAATAAAAGACCAATTAATCCCAATAATATGATCGAGAAAATTATTTTTTTTCTAGCAATCTTTTTCATATGTTTTTCGACTAACGCCTTGCGACTTACATCAAAATTGCATAGCGCATAGCGCATAGCGAATCGCAATCATTTCATTTTTCACTTTGCAATCTTCAACTTTTCCTCTTTTCCCTTTTCTTCTTTTCCTTCTTTCTCTTTCGCCATGCTCTCTGCTCTATGCGCTTTGCGATAGCGCCTCCCGGCGCTAATCCCCCATCGCCACATACTGCCGGACCCCTCTTTTCCACAACACCCAATTCATCATTCGAAATATTATACGTCCTGCATTTGCGGAAGTTGCTTCCGGGAATATCGAGGCAATTACTTCAACCATTACGCTATTGGAAGTGCTGGTTCATCCTCTAAGAACGGGGGATGAAACCCTCGCGGAGAAATACCGTGACATCCTATTATCCTCCGAGGGGCATAACCACTTTTGAGATCTTCCACCAACTATCCGAGATGGCATCGAGGCGAAAGGCAAAAATAGGTGATATGTACCCCGAATTTGTTCATATATCTAAGCCTTAATTTGGCGCCATTGTTTCGATAATAACCTTAAATATCAAATAGTTACCCTGTTCCGACCCAGATTGGAAGCAGATTTCTTGACTTTTATTAATATGTATGCAATCATATATATGTAAATAAAAAACTGGAGGCTAAGGTTAATGAGACGGACGACAATTTTTGCTGATGAAGAATTATTAGGCAGTCTTAAACATATTGCTGATGAAGAAGGAGTAAGCATCGCAGAGGTAATTAGAAGGGCACTTAATAGATTTGTAGTAGCCCAGCGCCAAAGACCAAGAAAAGAAATTTCATTCTTGGAAATTGGAAGAAGTGGACGAAAAGATGTTGCCGAACGATGCGAAGAACTTCTTTGGACAAAATCCGAACCCTCGATATAAGGTTAAGATTTGATATCAGCAGTGTTGGTAGATACCGGAATTCTTTACGCCATGGCCGATATAGATGACGATTGGCATAAACCCATCAAAGCATTTCTTAAAACTACCAGGGACATACTTATAGTACCAGTCACGGTTCTCCCGGAAATATGCTATCTTTTAAACACTCATCTTGGCCACGAGGCAGAGCGAAGATTGATATCTTCCATCATCCAAGGCGAATTAAGGATTGAAGGCTTAACAAATGATGATTTTCGAAGATCTTTTCAACTCCTTGAAACCTATTCCGATGCTAATATCGGTTTTGTTGATGCCTCCATGGTAGCCGTGGCCGAACGTTTAAACATTCGTCGCATCTTGACAACAGACCGTAAACATTTCTCCATCATTCGTCCCCGTCATTGCCAAACCTTCAATCTACTTCCGTAAATTTTTTAAGAACATGGTCGGTTGAATTATTTGTTCCTTCCCTCGGCATATAGCATGGTCATAAGCATTTTAAAATTGAATGCGAAGAGAGCTGATCATCAACAAACATATCACAACAATTCTTAGCCATTGCCAAGAATAAAGACCCCCATTTATTGGATTCAAAAAAAAGACCAAGGAACAAATATAAAGGGAAAAGCTGAAAGCCCATAGTTGATAGCTGATAGGTCAAAGCGAACAGGAAACAAGATGATGGATAAAAGGAAAAGATATTGACAATAAGAAGATTATCTCTTAGCAGAGCAAATTTTTGCATTGACACTTGGTGGAGGTGAGAGGGATCGAACTTCTGCCTCATGAATACCATTCAGGCTGAATAGTAATCATGCGCACTCCCAACTGTGCTACACCCCCACAGATTTCCATATTAATAGAGGCAAATTTCATACCCACTTGTCTTATTAATATAAGTTATCATTATTACAAGTCTTATTTGAATACGCCATATTTTTCTAAATCCAAAAGTGGAAAATATTTTACCAAGATTCCCGAATTCCTGCCACGGACACAATTCTAATCGCTTGGTTCCCGTTCACGGAGATTTCTTTTCCACTAAAATGGGCCAATAGTTTTCCTGAATTTCTTTTTCTAAATTTTTGAAATTAATTAGAAAATGGCGAAACACACAGAGCAGAGTTCATAGCGCCTGTCGGCTCCAGCCATCATTACATTACTGCGATGAAGATTCTTAGGTCTAAAATGAAAGCTCTAAGCTCAAAAACAACCTCATTTTTTCGACATCCGATCGAAAAAACAGTTACTTACCTTGCTCTGCCCCACCTCCAACTTTCCTTGTCTCTATTGAATGACTTTGAAAAACAAGAAATTCTCACGCTCGCTAAAAAACTAGTAATGTGTCCACGGAATTTCGTATTCCTTAAATATTTCAATTATTCACCAGGTCTGATTCACCCTACGGATCAATAGTCATTAGCCGCCGAGATAGGGAGGGTTTAGGTTACAAACAGGCTTTTGAGGGGAATATATCCACGGAGCACGTAATAGATGAACTTAAGCGATTCATTAAAAAATTCATTGACTCCTTCAGCCTGTTGCCACCAGTCTTCCTTTCCATAATTCGTAAAGTAGGGGAGTGGAATAATTTTTATACCGAGAGGTAATCCAACCCGCGTGTATGCCCAGTAACTTCTTCTTGCGTGAAAGCCCTGAGTTAACAATATTGCACTCCTCACTCCCTTTTTGGAAAGGAGTGAAAGCACAACTTCGGCCTCTCTTAAGGTAACAGGATGTTTAGCAGGAACCCCTATTATCTCATATTGCCCCTTTTTTAGCCCAAGGGCTTCCAAATTTTTAGCTACAAGTTGAGGGTAATTTGATAGAGCAAAGATGTCTTCACCTATAACATCTTGATCAACTGCAACTAGACAATTAGCCGTTCCGGAAAAAATTACATTTAAGCCAATCTTCACCGCACTCAATTTTATCAGCATACCGCCTTCCATGATCAAAACGTCTGCCTTGCTCATTCCTCCGGGGGCTAGATACTTACCTACCTCGACCAATATCGTTTTGTGATAGTAAAAAAGCAGCAGTAAAACAAATACTAAAAGGCCAAAGCCGACAGAGACTCTTTTTAAGGATCTCTCATTTTTCATCAGTCAAACCGTCTAATTCCTATCATTGAACTTAATAAGATTACTTATTAATTGCCCGGAAGATATCCAGCTATTTTCTTTGATATTTTAAAACAATTTTCCGTCTGCCATCGGTAAAGCAATCTTTTCCGATCACCAATTTAAAGGAAAAGTTCATTTTCTACTGTAACACCCCTTCGATCGCCTGGGGTATATAGGCAGTCTGGTTATAGGCGAGAGGCAGTGGAGCCGAGAGGGATCGTCCCCCAAAGTTTGCTCTTGGAACAGTAAAACTCTGGAATTCCCAGGCAAAGCCGAGGCTTTTGATGGCTGCAGATTATAAGCCAAAAATACGGGGGGAATCAGGGGACTATCACTTTTTTCCATCTTTATCAAGAAATGCCACTCCAAAAGCGATCCTTGATTTTTACCAAGAAGGGAACAAATGCATCAGGGCTTATAATACCGACCAAACGTTTAATCGAATAAAGTGCCGCGGCCGCGGAGATTGTGCTACCCAGAATCAGGCACCAGAAATGGTCCAAAAATAAACCCGATACAGAAATAATCCCTATAGCGGGGAGAATCAACAGGGCAATCCGAACATTCGCCCCTGACCATGCAAATCCCGTCAAACGCTTTGCGACACCGTTAATCATAATCCAGTAGAAGGCCCACATGCCCAAAAAAGCCATTCCGGTTCCACTTAATCCAAAGTAAGAAATTCCCACCCAGATTAAGCTGACATGAACGCCATTCATTAAGAAATTCGTCATAAAAAACAGTTTTCCTCGCCCTTTTGCCTGCAGAATAAAACCCATCGGCCAACTCGCCACCTGCAGTACAATTCCTAATATCTGCCATCGAAGAATCTCAACGGCGGCCATGAATTTGGCCGTGTATAAGAGTTGGATGATTATGGGCGCAAAGGTAAAGGTAGCCAAGATACCAGGCAAGGAGAGAAGAATACCAATCTCCACTGTTCATTGACAAGCTTGTTGCATGCAGTGTCGTCGTCAGCAATAGCTGTTAAGCGAGGTAAATAATCTTTTACCATGGCATCAAGAATGAACCCGACATAAATAGACGAAAGGGTCATTGCCGCCTGGTATAAGCCCAAGGCTTCCAGGCTAAGTCGTCTTGCAACAAGAACACGCAACAGGTACATTCTGCCCTTAGTTAT
>Ga0187886_1002459_pt1 | contig 14879 bp, 10 predicted proteins | sample June2016WEW_20_1_FD_133001 | JGI IMG/M metagenome (GOLD analysis project Ga0187886, IMG submission 133001) | Peatland microbial communities from SPRUCE experiment site at the Marcell Experimental Forest, Minnesota, USA - June2016WEW_20_150 | ecosystem: Environmental > Terrestrial > Soil >... | reverse complement strand
GAGCAGGCAAAGGAACGCATCTGGCTGCAGAATCTGTTCTTTACGATGTTTCCGCTTATCCTTCTGGGCCTGTTTTTATATATGATGTTTGCGCGTAATCTTCGCGGCGGAGCAGGCGGGATGCTGATGTCGTTTGGCCGAAGCAAACACCGGCTACACGACAAAGACGGCGTCAAAATCACCTTTGCGGACGTCGCGGGGATAGACGAGGCCAAAGAAGAGGTAGCGGAGATAATCGAGTTTTTGAGAAATCCCAAAAAGTTCCAGCGTCTTGGAGGGCGGATACCGCGCGGAGTGTTGCTTGTAGGCCCTCCGGGCTGCGGCAAGACGCTGCTTGCCAAGGCGATAGCAGGCGAGGCGGATGTTCCGTTCTTCAATATTTCCGGCAGCGATTTTGTCGAGATGTTCGTCGGCGTCGGCGCATCGCGCGTGCGGGATTTGTTCAAGCAGGCCAAGGATAATTCACCCTGCATAATATTTCTCGATGAGATTGACGCCGTGGGACGCAGACGCAGCGCCAGTTTTGCCGGCGGCGGACACGACGAGCGGGAACAGACCCTCAACGCTATTCTCGTTGAGATGGACGGGTTTGATACGGATGACCAGGTGATTGTGATGGCGGCCACGAACCGCTCGGACATACTGGATAGCGCATTGACCAGGCCGGGCCGCTTCGACAGACAGGTTGTGGTGCCTTTGCCTGACCTGAAGGGCCGGGCTGAGATACTGAGGGTCCACGCCAAGAAGGTCAAACTCGGTTCCGACGCGGTTCTCGAACGGCTGGCTCGCGGGACGCCGATGTTCAGCGGTGCGGATTTGGCGGCGATTATCAACGAGGCGGCCCTGGCTGCGACAATGGCCAACAAGGACTCTATCGAAATGACGGACCTCGAGGAGGCAAGAGACAAGGTGCGATGGGGACGTGCCAAGAAAAGCAGGGTCATCGACCAGATAGAACGCAAAATCACCGCATACCACGAGGCGGGCCATACGTTTGTGCAGTCAATATTGAAAGATGCGGACCCCCTGCACAAAGTCAGCATCATTCCCAGGGGGCCGATGGGCGGGGCGACGTTTGCGCTGCCGGAAAAAGACCGCACGCTGTTTACAAAGAAATATTGTGGGGCGCTGTTGCAGGTCTGCTTCGGAGGCAGAATCGCCGAAGAAATGTTCTGCGAAGACTTATCGAGCGGCGCACAATCAGATATACAGCAGGCGACCCGGATAGCCAAACAAATGGTGCTGACGTGGGGGATGAGCGACCGTCTTGGGCCGGTCAGTTACGAGCCGGAGGCCGGAATTCAGGATGCATATTATATGATGCCCGGCGAGAGGGAATATTCGGAGAAAACCGCGGAAACCATAGATATCGAGGTCAAGCGGATAACCGACGAGGCGTACAACAAGGCCAGGGAGCTTATTGAGCATAACCGGGAGAAAGTCGAACAGATAGCAAAGGCGCTTCTCAAGTATGAGACGCTCGATGCGGACGATGTGAAGATTATTCTGGCGGGCGGTACCCTTGATAAGCCGACGGTTGCGGATTTGCTGGCGGCCGAGCAGGCGAAGGATAAGAAATCTGCCGAAGAAAAGAAATAAACGGCGGGCGTTTCGATATTTTATAATCCTTCAATACGGATATGAGGATTAAAACAAGCGGGATACTTGTAGCATTTGCTTTATTGTCGGCCTGTGCAGTCGCTGCCGGGGCTCCGCAGCGGCAAAAAATCAATGTTGTTACCTTCTGGGCCGAACAACAATTCGACGTGGTTTCACCTGCCGGCAAGAGCGCAATTGCCATACATTTTGAATTGGAAAAGGACTGGCATTTTTACGCCTCTGCCGATTCGGCGCCGGGCGGTATGAATCTCAAGCTCGAACCCAATGAGCAGGGGACAAAAGTCCTGTCGTTTGGCAAGCCGATATTTCCCAAATCCGGCTGGATTTACGATGAGGCGCTCGGCAAGAAAATAGATGTAATTGGCGGTGACTTTGCGGTGTATCTGCCGTTTACTGTTGCCGAATCTTCAGGCGAGAAGACGGTTGTTGTTAATATTGGTATTGTCGGGGCGGTTTGCTCGAACACTCAATGCCGCGTTCCTGATTTCGGCAGTATAAAAGTTGAAGTAAAAATCAAGCCGGGGGATGTATCTGCTCAGCCGAAGTTTACTCTTCCCGAACCACAGAAATCGCCGGCTTTAACGGGCCAATTGGCGGATTATTCGGTTTGGGCGGCGCTTGTCCTTGCGTTTGTCGCGGGGCTGTCGCTGAACATTATGCCTTGTGTCTGGCCTGTATTGCCAATAATCGTAATGCGATTAGTTGACCAGGCAAAACAGGGCAAAAGCAAATCGGTTACGATGGGACTTGCGTTCTGCACGGGCGTTCTGCTTTTCTTCGCGTGCCTGGCCGGCGCGAATATCATTTTGAAACTCGTTTACAACACCACTCTTCAGTGGGGCGACCAGTTCCGTAACCCGGCGTTTGTCGCCGGGATGGCGATGCTGATGGTGGTGCTGGCGTTATTTATGTTTGGCCTGTTTACAATTACCGTTCCCTCGTCGATATCAGGCAGGAGTGGTTCGGGAAAAGGATTCGGCGGCGCGGTTGGTATGGGATTTTTAGCGGCGATACTCAGCACGCCCTGCAGTTTCGCGATACTGGCGGCGGCGTTCGCCTGGGCGCAGGCGCAGCCGCTTGGTCTGGCGACGCTGGCGATAATGGTAATTGGAATCGGGATGGCGGCGCCGTATGCGATATTGACGGCGATGCCTGCGTTATTGAGTAAAACACCAAGGCCCGGACGCTGGATGGAATTATTCAAGCAGACCATCGGCTTTGTGCTTCTTGTTATCGCGGTCAAGTTGATTGCCGCTCTTCCCGCCGATAGAAGGATGAACGTCCTGTACTTCGCGGTAGTCCTCGGGTTCTGCGTCTGGATGTGGGGCGGCTGGGTTAGTTACGCTGCGCCTGCCTCGCGAAGATGGATTGTCAGGATAATCGCGGTTGCGCTGGCGGTTGCGGCGGGTTTTGCGTTTTTACCCGCGCCGAAGCCGTCGCTTATTAACTGGCAGAAATATGATTCGGCTGCGATAAAGCAAGCGCGGAATGCGAACAAACCTGTGCTTATGGATTTTACCGCTGACTGGTGTCTGAACTGCGTGGTAGTTGATAAAAAAGTTTACGCCCGCAAGGATATCGCCGACCTGATAAAGCAAAAAGGCGTGTTGGCGATTAAGGCCGACACTACTGTAAGTGATTATCCGGCTACGATTGCCCTTAAAGAACTTTACAACGAGCCGGGTGTGCCGGTGAACATATTACTTGTGCCGGGACAGGATGAACCCAAACGCTGGCGAGGCCTGTCATTCGGCGACGAGCTGAAATCTGCCCTTGAGCAATTAAAGAATCAATAGCCCTTCCTATGGCGAAAAAACCAGCCATAAAATTCAAAGTCGATACAAAAGAAGCTGCTCGGCGTGTCGGCAAAATACTGCCGATTCTCAAAAAGCGTTACCCCGGCGCATCAGTAGCGTTACAATTTGGCAATCCGCTTGAATTACTCATCGCCACGATACTCTCAGCACAATGCACCGACAAGCGGGTGAATATGATTACGCCCGTTTTGTTCGCAAAATATAAATCCGCGCAGGATTGGGCTAAAGCAAAGCTTGAAACAATCGAAAATGATATACGAAGCGCTGGCTTTTACCATAATAAGGCGGTCAGTATCCAGGGGGCCTGCCGGACGATAATCGAAAAGTTTGCCGGCCGTGTGCCGGAAACGATGGATGAGCTTGTAACACTGCCCGGCGTGGGCAGAAAGACCGCTAATTGCGTTTTAGCCAACGCCTTTGGTCAGCCGGCGATAATGTGCGATACCCACGTCATTCGGCTTAGTCGTCGGCTGCAATTATCGCAAAACAGCGATCCGGTAAAGCTTGAGTTCGATTTGGCCGAAATAATCCCTAAGAAGTACTGGACGATATTCAGTCACACGGTGATTTTGCACGGGCGAAATACCTGCCAGGCGAGAAAACCGGATTGTGATAATTGTGCGATATCGAAGTATTGTCCTTCGGCGAACAACCCGGCCTTGTGGTAAAGGCCGTGATTATGGGCGAATAAATTTGAAGGAGACCTTCGCGTGATGGCTAACATTACAAATCAGCCGATTGAGGATTTGTGGCGGATATTCCGGATACTGTCCGAATTTGTCGAGGGCTTTCAGGAATTGTCAACCGTCGGCCCGGCGGTGTCGATTTTCGGCTCGGCGAGGTTCGGCCGTGAACATCGATATTACAAACTCGCGCAGAAAACCGCTTATGAGGTAGCCAAAGAGGGTTTTACCATCATAACAGGCGGAGGCAGCGGTATTATGGAGGCGGCCAACAAAGGAGCCGCCGCCGCGGGAGGCAAAAGCGTCGGACTCAATATCGAGCTTCCCAAAGAGCAGATACCGAACGAATACCAGAATATCTCACTGCGTTTCAGGTACTTTTTTGTTCGCAAGGTTATGTTCCTCAAATACGCCCACGGCTTTGTCGTTTTCCCCGGCGGATACGGCACACTGGATGAGTTCAGTGAATCCCTTGTGCTGATTCAAACCCTCCGGCAGGCGTCCTTCCCCGTCATACTAATGGGCAGGGACTACTGGAAAGGTCTCATCGACTGGATGAGCGACAAGATGCTGCAGGAAGGATGCATAGAACCGAAGGATTTGAACGTTTTTTCACTGGTCGATGACCCGCAGGAAGTGGCTAAAATCATAGTCAGGTTCAGGGAAAGCGCCGTACCAGGCGGCCTGCAACTGCCCGGCGGAATGAAAACTACATAGTTGTGTTATTGCTCGAGAGGCAGGTTTTTTCTGTCGTCTCGGCCAGATGCTTCAGCAGGTAGTCCTTTTCCGGGCCGCCTAAGTGTCCCCATGGCAAAATTTCGTCTGTTGCGAATTGCTTTTGCGCAACTGCGTCGAGATTCATACCGTGTTTTTTAAACGCATCTTCCCAGATTTCCGGCTTGAATGTCTCGCTCCACAAATCGAATTTTGCGCCGTTTCTCCAGGCGCATTCGATAACGTCCGCCAAACGCCTGTCGCCTCGTCCGATAGCCGATTCGAGAATCGACTGGTCAATCTCGTGGAATTTGAACTGGAGATATTTGGCGTTGATTTTTCTTTTCTCGGCGATGATGAGATTTTTGGCGTTTTCGAAGTATTCGCGTGGTTTTTGCGCCAGCCAGCCGAATGGCGTATGCGGCTTGGGGACAAACCAGCTCACCGCGACGTTGACCGAGGCGGTTTTGCCGTCAAAATCCCTGCGCAGTTTCGCCAGTTTATCCGCGAGATGAACGATTTGCTTAATGTCGTCCTCGGTCTCGCCGGGCAGGCCGGTCATAAAATATAGTTTAATTTTCTGCCAGCCCGCCTGATACGCAGCTGATGCCGCGGCGAAAAGGTCCTCGTCTTTCAACGGCTTATTGATTATTTGCCTCAGCCGTTCCGATGCCGCCTCGACCGCGATGGTCAGGCCCGATTTTCGCACCTCATTTGCAAGCGTTGGAAGGAGTTTCAACTGCTGGTCAACCCGCAAACTGGGCAGCGACAGCCCCACGTATTTATCCGTGAAATAACTGTGCAGCAGGCCTATCAGCTTTTCGATATCGGGATAATCAGCGGTTGATAAGCTCAATAAACTGATTGTATCGAAGCCGGTCGCCTCGTAACAGGATTTGGCTGTCTCGAAGATTTTGTCGATGCTGCGATAACGTATCGGCCTCCTGCAGAAACTCGCCTGGCAAAACCTGCACCTGCCGGGACAGCCCCGCATAATCTCGATACTGACACGCTCGTGAATCGCCTCGGCGAATGGCACAATCGGTTTTATCGGAACAGCCGCATTATCAAGGTCGTCAACGATTGCGTTTTTGAACCGTGTAGGCAGGTTTTCTTTGACAGCGGCGAACGATTTTATTTTGCTTACCTGCCCTTCGTAGCGCAGCGTAGAAGGGTCGTATTCGAATTTGTAAAGCGAAGGAACATAAGCCCAGTCGAATTTTCCCGCGGCGGCAAGCAGGATGTCTTTTTTCCCAGCCTGCCCTTCGTAGCGGAGCGTAGAAGAGGCTTTTTTGAGGTCAATAATCAATCGAGCCAAATCGACGACCGCGTTTTCCGCCTCGCCGATAACGAAAAGGTCGATAAACGGCGCAATCGGCTCGCAGCAGTTCGCCATCCCGCCGCCCGCGATAATAATGGGGTCGGCTTCACTTCGGTTTTCACTGCGGATAGCCAAACCCGCCAAATCCAGCATATTCAGCACGTTGGTATAGCACAATTCGTTGGTCAAACTGAAGCCGATGACATCGAAGGAGCTTATGGCGGCCCTCGATTCGAGTGAAAAAAGCGGGATACCCTTTTCTCGCAGGATTTGCTCGGCGTCTAACCATGGCGCGAAAACCCGCTCTGCGGCGACATCGGGCATCCTGTTGAGAACCTCGTAAACTACCGCCATACCCGTATAGCTCATCCCGACCTCGTAAGTATCGGGGAAACACAACGCGACGGTTAATGCGCAATCGGCGAGGTTCTTTTTAATCTGGTTGATTTCGCCGCCTATGTATCTGCTCGGCCTGCGGACAAAGGGCAGGAATTCGCGGTCAATTCGCTCGGTTAGTATGGTTCGACGATGCTCACCACTAATTGTCGGTTCTTTTCTTTTCACCCGCGTATTATAACGCATAATCGGTGTTTGGCGTAGAGTCCTCTCGACTTTGCTCAGGGCAGGCGGAAAACGGAGGACAGTTTTTAATTTTGAGTGTTGAGTTTTGAGTTGGGGGAAAATAGTATTAGTGCGGACTTATCATTTTACGATTTTCGGAAAAAAGTTTGGGAAGAAATGGGCGGATAAACATCATATATTACCTATATTAGCTAAGATGGGCAAGATGGAGAAGCCCTTCGACGTGCTGCGCTTGCTCAGGGTAAAATGGGTAGGGTGAAAAAATATTTTACATTCAAAAAGCACTCAAAAAGTGGTCCAAAATGGGGTCAAAATGATAAAAAGTGAGGCTGTTTTGACAAAAAGTGAGCCAAAATGCGCGCGTTTTGATAGTTTTTGAAGGCCTTTTTTGAGTTCGATATATTAGCGGAATTAATTGTAAATCTGGGCGCTTTGGGGTTTTACCGCGGAGCACGCGGAGACCGCAGAGATTTTTTAGACGCGGATTACGCTGGTTACGCTGTTTTTTTATTAGCCACAGAGGACACAGAAAACACAGAGAATTTTTCTTAGACACGGATTAACACTGCTTTTGCTCGGCTTGCGTTCTCGGCAAGGCCTTTTTCCCGAAGTACACTTCTTCAAAAGGCCATTGCCTTGTCCGCGAAGGCCTTAGGCCTTCATTATTAAGCCGAGCCAAACTATGCTCCCCCTAAGGGGTGCGCGAGGCCTCGTTTCGCCCACAAGGCCAATTACATTGTCCTTATTTATAAGCTGTCTGAAACTATTAAATGAAGCCGAGCAAATAACACCCTTCTTCGCCGGAGCGGCTTCCGACTTCGCTAAAGCTATGGCGGACAGGTCCTAAGCAAATTCAAAGCATCAAATAACGAAATATACAAACAAAACGGATTTGGCCGAAAAACACGGATTAGTAATTGCGGATTTCAGATTGTAGATTGCGGATTTAATCAAAGCGATGGATTTTTAAGGGAAAAGCGAGGTTGGGCTCGTCTTGGTTCGACTTTGCTCAGAATGGAAAAAGGGATTGAAATGCCCTTAACTGACAAGATTCCGATTTCTCTTCAATGCCACATTTTGTAAATACAAGCAGAAAAACCCCATTTTGATTCTTCTCATTAATAGCAAAGAAATTTAAATTCTCTATTCGTTTCTCGGGATGTTCAAGATAACCCTTAGCCACCTTTCGCAATTCAGTTTTCTCGCGTTCTGAAAGACATGGCGATGCTGTTGAAGAACCTGGTTCCAACTTCCATCCAATCGGTTTTAAAATCCATCGTCCACCGATTCCGGTTGCGAGTGGGTAATCCGCAAGCATAACGCGAGCAGCCAATGGCCGGCTAAGACGTAAAGTTTGTGTTAACATATTAAACACAATGGTCGGATCGCTCTCGCGAAAAACTCCAATTTTTTCCAGATGTTCCTTTGGTGCTAGTAAATATCGTGCCACATCAAAACAGAAGTTTTCCTCTCGTTTACTGTGAGGAATAGCTCTTTGTGGCGTACCCTCATTAGAGTCTGTATAAAATAGCGTATGTACCAATTCATGAGCAACAGATGTTCTGTAACGGCTAGTCGTCATAGACGATTTTACGAGAATTCGAAATCCTCCATTCTTTGGCATGATGACGGCCTCGCCTTCTAAATCATTCAATCGAACTACTTCGGCATGAAGAGTGCTTGCAAGTCTATGAAGCTCAACAGGGATCAAATGCTCCCATTTTTTCAGATAATCGCGTAAAAGAAAACTAGACGCAGACTCGACTGATTCCACCCAAGATTGTCCCGCCGACGCCAACCATTTTTGAACCATATTGATGCGCTCATCGCTCACTTTTTGAGATTATCCTCCCGAGGTTTCTGTGATTGGGCCGACTTGAAAAGGTCGAGTTGACCGGAATGTTCCTCATCGTATTTCTTCAATGCTAAAGACCTTTTCTCCTCAGACACCATATGAATAGCCTCATTAATAGTTACCGGATTAATTGGTTTTTTATTATCACGGGCGGCAATATTCATAATACTGTCTGCAACATCCTGTTTATATTCAGTACGCCATAATATTTCCACTTTATTATCCAATTTTGCTCTATCTTTGTAACCTGGCAATCTTTTTTTTAAGTATGTCTCAATGAAAACAGAATCGCATTTAATATTCAATTCGTCTTCCAATGCATTTATTACATCTTGTGTCTTATCGATTTGTTCTGGGCAAAGGCCAACCCAGAACTTCCATAAATCTAAGTACTGTTTCTCTATGGTATCCACACGCTCATGAACTCCGGGGAATTGCTGTTTAAGCTCTGCACTCCGGAGTTCCACGGGGCTATGCCATCCGCCCGATGACTGCTCCCATATTACATTAACCTTCGCAAGTTTCATACCAGACTGTGCTTCTGGGCACCACAGCACTAATGATCCTCTAGGCAACTTGACCCTTGCTTCGATTTTTAAAAGTAGCTGTTCAATTCTGTAAGGATCTCGCCAAAGAACAGAGAAAGTATCATTATCTGTCTTACTATTATTCCGGTCCCATTCTTCCATAGCTTGCCGCTGAATTTTAAAAACACGCTTATAAAGCTGACGACAACGAAGATGATCTAAAAGCATTTTTGCGCCATTTTTTGATTCATTATCCCCATGTTTAGCTATCAGATGGTCTAAATGGTCAAGGAATACTTCATCGCCCATGTCCAGAAGTTCTGAACTATATTGCAGGTTCACGAGACGGGTAATACGAGCAAGCATTGCGCTTGCTATTGCCTTTGCATGGTGAAAAATTACACGCTCGGTCAACGCATATCTCATATCTAGAAGGTCTATAATTGATGAAACTATATCTGTACGTAAACCACCTTTTGTTAAACAAATACACAGCCTCTTTTTAGAAGTTTGATCGCCAAGTGGTTTTTCTTCTAATTTGAAGTACTCATATACGCGGTAATAACCGGCAACCTTTTCAATCCCGGTCCATGCAGCATCTGTTTTAATATAGGCCAATAAATCTGCGCACACCGTATTACCAACAAGATCGCTGCGCCAATCCCGCTGCCGTTCATCCGTAGATGAGATGGCCAAAAGAATGGGAGTAGCTCGTTCTATCATTGAGCGAGTTTGATTATCCACTTCGCTTTTAATTTTCTCCAATACCTGCATGACTCGTTCTTTCTTGTCATGATTCGGTAAAACTAAATTCTCGTCTTCTAACGTATGACTGAAGGGTACATGTCCTATATCATGCAACAATGCTGCTATACGAACTTCTTCCCAGTCAGAACCTTCTCTCAATCCGATTGATGCCAATAGATTATTTGCTTCGTCGAGACACTCTATGCTATGTCCTGCTCGTGTATGGGTGGCACATGGATAAACGAGATAAACAAGCCCAAGTTGTTTCAGATAGAAAAGACGCTGAAAAGTTCGCGTTTGCGTTATCGCGACCTCGGATTCTGTTAATTTGACATCACGAAAAGGTATTCGGAATCGCTTATAATCCATAGCTACCTCTATAGAATGACAATAATCTCACCAAACACAAATGTGCCAATACAAACCAACGAAAGCCTCCTGCCCTCAATGGGCTTGTAATACACAGATGTATATCCTATTTCGATTATACAGCATATTGTTCCAAATACAATCGTATTTCTAAAAAAAAGAAGTTTTTCATGCGATAAAAGCCATAACCATGTGGACTTCATCTAGATTAATACCCATTTGATAGACCTTTTGAGGAATAACACAAAACCATGGTTTCGATTAGAGGGGCACATGGATATGTCATGATTTGCCGAGTTGAGCATGACTCTATTTTCTCAAGCCAGGGAGCAATTTTATATGTTGAAAAATGGGCAAATAAAAGTAGAATGCGAATCCAATGCACATAAAACAGTGGCGTGCAAAGTATATATAGAGATTAAATTTGTCAGGACATAGTTTTTTACGGCGACTTATGTGAAAGGAATAGCTAATGTGCGGATTTCTCGTGAAACTTGCGAATAAATGTGAAGTCAATTTCACGGACCAAAAACGAGGTGAAAAGTTTTATTCTTCATTGCGTGAGCTGGTCGGTATTCTATTTGCGGTAGTGTTAGGTATAGGTTTTTCGGGACTAGAAAAGTGGCAAGGTATTTATGATCGTTCCATACTAATCATTGCGTACATCGCCGTTTTATTAAGCTGGTGGGGATACCATTGGGGAACTATCAGAGGACCCCAAGAGACAAACATTTTGAACTACGTAATCGATTGCTTATTAGTCGTAGTTTATTGGTATATGATCAATGTCCGATCTCCAATCACATATGTCCTTTTGGGATATGTTGCAATGTTCTTTTTATACTGGGCTTGGGAATCGGTACGAGATTGTAAGCAAAACATGGAACCGGATGATAAAAGTAAAATTGCTCGAGCAAAGGCTGTTAATCGCCTATTCTTTTTTTTGGTTTTGGTTTTGTTAGCCAGTAGAACCTTAGTATCAATGAGGGACGGTATTTACGTATTACTTTTATTGATATCGATCTTCGTATATCGTATTTTGATTCACATGATTTACAAAGATAACGTGATAACCTTGCATAAAAGTGCAACGGATAGCGATATACCAGAGGAAGAACTTATAGCCTTGGCTAAAGATGCAGCAAGCCATGCGAGAGCGCCACTTTCTGGATATGTAGTTGGAGCAGTTATTCTTGCATCTAGCGGTAAAAAGTATAGCGGTTGCAACATTGAGTTTGATAACTATTCTAATACTATCCACGCAGAAGAAGCAGCCATTAGTGGTTTTGTGGGAGCCGGGGAAAAAGAGGCGATTGTGATAATAGTATATACATCTGGGGACAAGGCGTCTTTCCCTTGTGGAATGTGCCGACAATCATTATTTGAAATTGGAGGTCCTAAACTCCGGGTAATTGCATGCACTGACACTTCACGAGACAAAAAGACCATTGATGAATTACTTCCAAATGGATTCCGATTATGAAAGAACAACCAAATTCTAATATTATATTTGCTAAGAAAATATGCATTGATATTGATAACGTCATAGCAGAAACAGATACTATGATGCGCAGTCTAATTCTGAAGCGTACAGGTGGGAGGGTAGATCTAAAATATGAGGATATTATTGAATTCGACTACAGGAAATGCCATGACTCTGAAGGCAATAGAATCACTGGTGAAGAATGGGAGCAAGTCCACAACGAGTTTTCAGAAGAAAAAAACATTTTACAATTGACTCCTTATATAGGGGCACAAGATTATCTGCGAGTTCTGGTTGATTATGGTTTTCAATTGCACTTTGCGACGTCGAGATTGCATCAAGCATGGATACCAACCATAAAATGGCTTGACAAATACAGATTTCCACCCCACAGGTTACATTTTGTTAATCATCGAGAAAAGCACCTCGCTCTCGGAGTATTCTCTGCGATGATAGAAGATGACCTTCAACAAGCGAGAGATTTTGCACAGCAAGGGACACCAGCCTATTTGATTGCTCATCCTTGGAATGTCACTGCTAATACGGATTGTATTTTTCGCGCAAGAGATTGGAAAGAGGTTTCTGAACAATTGCAGAACAAGTACCGCTGATTTTTTCTTGTGATATCTTCAATAATCTACCCAATCCTGTGGTGATCTTAAAATAATATTAACCAGAAGTATAGGAATGACAGACCCCGGCCTGCAATGTGCGTCGCCGGTGCAGCGACAGCTAAACCCGCCACACTGCACGGCGGGTAAACTTGTTGACGCGTGGCGTCAAAAGTAGTATAAACAACCGTCTTGACAGACCGAATTAAGAATTAAGAGTTTAGAATTGAGAACCGCATTGAATAATTCTAAATTTTTCACATATTTGTAACTTATTGAGAGGTAAGGCATTATGGCACGCGAAAAGAATGGCACGAATGATTCGACCCTTCGACAAAGCTCCGGGCAGGCCCATTCGACTGGTTCGACAAGCTCACCACAGGCAAGCTCAGGGCAGGCGAAACGCCGGATGGTAACGATAGACGGTAATACGGCGGCGGCACACGTAGCGCACGCGACGAATGAAGTAATAGCGATATATCCGATAACGCCGAGTTCGCCGATGGGCGAGATTTCCGATGATAAGACCTCGAAGGGCGAACGCAATATATGGGGCACGATTCCGTCTGTAACGGAAATGCAGTCGGAAGGCGGAGCGGCAGGCGCGGTTCACGGCGCTCTGACGGCGGGGGCGTTGACGACGACGTTTACGGCGTCGCAGGGCCTTCTCTTAATGATACCGGATATGTATAAGATAGCGGGCGAACTGCTGCCCACGGTGTTTCATATATCGGCGAGGTCATTGGCGGCGCATGCGCTGTCGATATTCGGCGACCACGCGGACGTGATGGCGTGCAGACAGACGGGCTGGGGGATGATTTGCTCGTCGGGTATTCAGGAGGTAATGGATTTTGCGCTGATTGCACAGGCGGCGACGCTTGAAAGCCGAGTGCCGTTTTTGCATTTCTTCGACGGGTTCCGCACGAGCCATGAGATTCAGAAAGTCGAGGAGCTGAGCTATGATGATATGCGGGCGATGATAGATGATGAATTGGTTGCGGCGGTAAGGGCGAGGGCGTTGTCGCCTGACAGGCCGATGATTGCGGGGACGGCGCAGAACCCGGATGTGTATTTCCAGGGAAGAGAAACAGTCAATAAGTTTTATACGGCGACGCCTGCGATTGTGCAAAAGGCAATGGACAAGTTCGCCAAAATTGTCGGACGGCAGTATCATTTGTTCGATTACGTCGGGGCGGCGGACGCCGAGAAGGTTATCATAATTATGGGTTCAGGCGCGGATACCGTTCACGAGACGGTTGAATATCTGAATTCGAAGGGGCAGAAAATCGGCGTGTTGAAGGTTCGATTGTTCAGGCCTTTCAGCGGGCAGGATTTCATTAACGCGCTGCCAAAGACCGTGAGGAAAATCGCGGTATTAGACAGGACCAAAGAGCCGGGCGCGCTGGGCGAGCCATTGTATATGGATATTCGCACGGCGATTGGCGAGGCGATGGGTGGGCAAAACTCGAAATTCGAAATTCGAAATTTGAAATTTGAAAAATACCCGGTGATTGTGGGCGGCAGATACGGGCTTGGCTCGAAGGAGTTTACGCCCGCGATGGTCAAGGCGGTGTTCGATAATCTTGACGCCCAAGAGCCGAAGAACGGTTTCACGGTGGGCATCATCGACGACGTTTCGAATACGAGTTTGGATTTTGATGAGTCGTTTGTGCTGCCGATGGAGGGGATTTATACCGCGATGTTCTACGGGCTGGGTTCGGACGGCACGGTCGGGGCAAATCATAACACGATACAGATTATCGGCCAGAAGACAGACAACAACGCGCAGGGTTATTTTGTTTACGATTCGAAGAAGGCGGGCGCGATTACGATATCGCACCTGCGGTTCGGCAAAAAACCGATTCGCAGACCATACCTGATAACCAAGGCGGATTTCGTCGCGTGCCATAACCCGAGCTTCCTCGAAAAATACGATATGCTTTCGACGGCCAAAGATGGAGCAACGTTTTTGATGACGAGTATGTACCCGGCGGACAAGGTATGGGACACGCTGCCGCAGGAAGTGCAAAAGCAGATAATCGATAAGAAGCTGAAGTTCTACGTGATCGACGCAATCGCGCTTGCCAAGGAAATCGGGCTTGGCGCGAGAATCAATACGATTATGCAGGTGGCATTCTTCAAGATAAGCAACATTATCCCGATTGAGAAGGCGATTGAGGCAATCAAGGCGGCGATACAGAAGAGCTACGGCAATAAGGGCGAGAGGATTGTCGCGATGAATAACGCGGCGGTTGACGGAGCACTGGCGAGGGTTTACGAGGTCAAGGTGCCGGGCAAGGTTACGAGCAAAACGATAAAGCCGCCGGTTGTGTCGAAGGATGCGCCGAAGTTTGTGCAGGAAGTAACCGCGGAGATTATGGCGCTGCGAGGGGACAAGCTGCCCACCAGCAAACTGCCGAACGACGGCAAGTGGCCGACGGGAACGACGAAATATGAGAAACGCAATATCGCGGTTGATATACCGGTGTGGGAGCCGTCGCTTTGCATCCAGTGCGGAACCTGCTCATTAGTTTGTCCCCACGGGACAAT
>Ga0187886_1002458_pt1 | contig 14879 bp, 17 predicted proteins | sample June2016WEW_20_1_FD_133001 | JGI IMG/M metagenome (GOLD analysis project Ga0187886, IMG submission 133001) | Peatland microbial communities from SPRUCE experiment site at the Marcell Experimental Forest, Minnesota, USA - June2016WEW_20_150 | ecosystem: Environmental > Terrestrial > Soil >... | reverse complement strand
TGAAGACAGCAGCCCTTCTACACGATATAGGACGCGCGGTCGGAGAACCACACAACGAAACAGGGGCAAAACTTGCAGGCGAAATTCTGAAGCAGTCAACGAACTATCCGCAAGAAAGAATCAGAAGAATTGTCAAAATAGTACTGCAGCATCCTATCGCCTTCAGAAACAAACTGGAAACTTTGGAAGAAAAGGTAGTGTGGGACGCAGACAAAATAGACTTGTTAGGAGTGATAGGCATCGCTAGAGTGTTTCACTGGCTTGGCAAAAAACCGTTTGAGACCGCGGTCGACACCTGTTTTGAAGATTTGAAACCAATCTACAGTTTGTTGAATACACCTTCCGCCCAAAAAATCGCAGAAGAAAGATACCGAAGAACAATCGCTGCCTTGTCAGCTTTGAAAGAAGAGCTTTCAACTGAGGATCTGAGAACCACCTGAAGTTGCTGAGAGCGTTGCGAAATCAAAAGAGTTTTTAGCGCTACACACGAGTAGAAAGAGGTGTTTAAACTTGTCTTTCCGCGCCGGAATGGCTCAGACCGCAAAGGAGAAAGAATCCAACATCGTCCTAGCCTTTGACTTTCCGTTCGAAAAACCCGAAAACCGCAAGAAACTCTTTTCCAAAGCAGAACAGCTCTTGGAAGCGGTACATCCATACTTGTGCGCTGTGAAATTCAACCACCATCTGGTTCTTCCTCTAGGCACGTTTGACGGCGTTCAAAAGCTCGTAGGAAAGGCCCAGAACGAGGGATTGATGACCATTATGGACTGCAAGGTGAATGACATCGGCGCAACAAACCAAGCTATCGCAGAGTACTATTACGCGGCAGGATTCGACGCGTTGATAGCCAATCCTTTCATAGGATGGGAAGAAGGGTTGAAACCGATTTTTGAAGTTGCAGGCAGACTGCATCGCGGTGTAATTCTACTCGTTTACATGAGCCATAAAGCAGCAGTAGAAGGATACGGACAAACAATCGTCGATGCTGAGACTGGAGGGAAAATGCTTCAGTACGTTTCGTTTGCAAGAAAGACTCTGAAATACGGTGCAGACGGCGCGGTTGTCGGCGCTACGTATCCCGAAAAAATAAGGGAAGTGCACGAGATACTCGGCGAAAAAATTCCGATATATTCTCCGGGAATAGGAGCCCAAGGCGGAACAGCCCAAGCTGCCCTAATGGCTGGTGCAACTTACCTTATCGTCGGACGAGAGATAACGCTTGCCGAAAACCCTGCTGAAGCAGCAAAGAAAGCTAGGGATATTGTAAGACCTGCCAAGTGGAGTTCTCCTAGACGTTCATCATAAGTCTTTGTGCTCGGGTTGACCAACTGGAGTCTAACCTGTTCTTTTTTGTGCGAGAATGACGTATCCTCTCACCCAGTTCCTATGATAATAGCTTGTAAAAGTGTCTTCTTCAAAGTGGATTACATGGAAGTTCTTCAGAAGATCGAGTATTTCTTTACGGGTGAAGTGATGACCGAAATGGAGAATCCTTCCAGTTTCATCCTTCACCGCGATTGTGCCTGACTCGCCTGTGACTCTTGCATCGATTCTGTACCTTTTTGCGTAAACAGGGTTTTTCCATGTTCGAGCAAACTCTTCAACGAAGATGTAACCATGCTTTTTGAGAATCCTATACACCTCGTTGAGTATTCTGGGTCTCTCAGACTTTGAAACTAGAGTGAGGACGCCCAGCATCGTGGCCGCATCGAAGGAAGAATCAGGGAAGCACAGGTTTCTGGCATCGTTGAGTAGGAAGTCTATTTCTCCGTTAACGCCTCGCGGTTTTGACCCCTCTTGCGCTATTCCTATCTGAGTCCTATCAACGTCGACGCCGACAACGTTGAAACAATTTTCGTGAAGGAAGAAACAGGTCCTTCCATAACCACAACCGACTTCCAAAACTTTCTTTGCTGAACCGTCTTTGATTACATTGACAAGCCTTGTGGGCAAGGGAATGGTGTAAAGCTTCCTTTCGCCGCAAGATTTCATCTTCCACGTCTTTCCCAAAGCTCTTTCTTCAGCAAATCCCTCACTGAAGACCTGATTGCCGAACTCCTGCTTGGATACATGTTCGCTCTAACAAGCTCATCCAAACCTTCCAAATAAGCTTCGGGCAACAACACCGTTACAAGTTTCAACCTGCTTCCCCCTAAACATGTTATGCATATAACATGCACCAAATATAAGATTTGACCCAAAACTCAAAGGTCATTCTTCAAGCGCGCGCAGTTGAAACCATGCCGTTGAGCGGCAAATGCGCAAATCATAAAAAAGAAATCAACTAACAGTCTACAAAGGTTGTGATATCAGTGGAATCTTTCTCCCCGAAGACATTTGTCGAGACCGCAATCGCAAGGATGAAGCGGAACATCGGCAATGAGAAGGCGTTGGTAGCTGTTTCTGGAGGGGTAGACAGCACGACATGCGCCGTGTTGACGCACAAAGCGGTTGGTGAAAATCTTGTTTGTGTGATTTTGGACGATGCTTTCATGCGACTAGGTGAACCGGAGCATGTTGCCGAAACGCTGTCAAAATCGCCATTCAATGTGCCTGTGAAAATAGTCAATGTTCGCGACCGTTTCATGCAGGCGATGAAGGGACTGAGGGACGCTGAAGAAAAACGCAAAGCGTTCCGCGAGACCTTCTATAAGGTTTTGAGCGAAACAGCCAAGAACGAAGGCTGCAAAATCCTAGTCCAAGGCACCGTACGCGCCGACGTAATCGAAACTGTAGGAGGCGTGAAAACTCAGCACAACGTTTTGGAACAGATGGGCATAAACCCGTTGCAAAAGTTTGGCTTCAAAGTTGTTGAACCCCTGCTGCCGCTGTTCAAAGAACAGGTCAGGATAGTTGCAAGGCATTTAGGGCTGCCGACAGAGTTTTCCGAACGGCAACCTTTTCCAGGGCCAGGCTTGTCAGTTCGGGTGGTAGGAGAAATTCGTCCAGACAAACTGGAAATCCTGAAGACGGCCACAACCATGGTTGAACACGAGCTTGCGGTTCACAAGCCCGGACAGTATTTTGCAGTGATCGTCGACAACGAAGAAGCCCCGCAGACTTCAAGGGCCCTGCATGTTCAAGAGACCGTTGCACATCTTCTCAACGTCCCATCGAGAAACGTTCACGTCAAAGTCTTCGCGGACAGGGCTACTGGCGTTGAGGGTGGCAAGAGGCGTTACGGTGAGGTAGTCGGCATAAAAGTTCAGACAATGGATGGTAGGCTTCATCAAACGGGCATTCAGAACCTTGTTTCAGTTCAGGCAAGGATAATCACTGAAAACCCGCCGGTAGCAAGAGTTTTCTACGCAGTGAAAGATTCAGGTCAAAAAAAGCCCTATGTCATAGGCATAAGGTCTGTGCAGACAAAAGACTTTTTGACGGCGGAAGTTTCGGAGATACCTTGGACAACGTTGGACAAGATTGGGGAAGAAATCGTTGAACAATGCGCGGACGTGTCAACGGTCTACTATGATGTTACTCCCAAGCCGCCTGCAACAATCGAAATGGAATAGCCCACGCTAGAAAGGTATAAAACCTCTTGGACATTCTACAGTGATGAAAAGCCATGTTCCGCGTAAGAGTGAACAAGATAGAATCCATACGAGACATTGACGGCAACCTTGGAAAACGCATAGAACTGATTGAAGACAGGGAAATACCGAAATTCGTGGTTAGACCGCAAACCGAAGAGGCCAAGATGGTGCAAGACGTGATGCAGGCTTTACAACAGCAGCTGCCGATGTTCCCCATGAGAACGGACGTAACGATCCCAAAAATAATCCTGTTCTTGACCGAGCAAGAGTGCGAGAGCCTGGGAATCGAGTTCGACGTGAACCAAATCTACGAAATAGCTCTTGAAAGCCAGACATTGAAGTTCATGAAAACTGCATAATCTCTTTTCTAACTTGCCTCAAGGCTTGATGTTTTGGATGGAAAGACAGAACAAACATCATGTTCCTTAAGGTCATGTAGACTTCTTCCATGTTGGATTGACCGTTGTTGCTGCAGTATATCGGGATAGGCTCTTCGTCGCCTGTCTTGTAGTAAACATAGATCGGCGTGAAACTCTTTCTGAAAGTCTTGATTTCAAAGCTCAGCTTCAAGAGCCTGGCCATCTTCTCAGCAGCTATGCTGACAGGCTTCAATCTCTTTTGGCTGAAAGAAGAAGCGTAGACAAACAGTTTTCCGCTGGAACATTCTAGCATGTTCGACGCCCACGAATCAACGCGGCGCGAACTGCATTTAAGACAGGTGTTGCAGCAACACGTTTACGCGGTGGAGAGAGATATGTAAAAGTGAATGCTTGAGCGGTGAATCCATTGAAAGTCAGAGTGCATGTTTTCGTAAGCGGCAGGGTTCAGGGAGTGTTTTTCAGATCTGAAGCCATGCATGATGCAAGAAAACGCGGCGTAACGGGTTGGGTTCGCAACCTGCCAGATGACAGGGTTGAGGCTGTTTTTGAGGGGGAAGAAGAAAACGTGCAGAAGCTTTTGGAATTCTGTAGGCGAGGGCCGCCCGGAGCCAAGGTCACAGATACAGACGTGACCTTGGAAAGCTATTCTGGAGAGTTCAGAGACTTTGAAATAAGATATTAGAAGAGAAATTCATGCTTGGAAAGTCGCTACGCTCAGGTTCTTTTCTTTGGCACTCTGAAGTGTGAGGCTTTTCCAGCGCTTACGTAGTCTCCTCCAGCACCGCGTACAACTGAAGCGATTTTTGAGAAGTTGTCTGAACCTAGAAACTGCCGCGGTTTTATCATGATGTAGTCCTCTTTCTCCTCAAAGCTTAGCAGGTTCTCCAAGTCTTCTGGAAACATCATCTTCACGTCCTCTATCACTTTTGATTTTTCTTGAGGCTGGGGCGCTCCTGCTACGGGCTGAGACAATGCCGGTGCTGGATGCGCTGCTATTGGCTGAGTAATCTGTGAGACAGCCAGAGATTTCAAAGATGCTGAAACCTGCCGCAAATCCTCCATGATGCCGTTCATTATCAGAACAAGTTCGTCGACTCTCTTGGTCAGAGCTTCGATTTTTTCTTTATCCGCGCTCATATGCCTTCTTCCTTACAAATCCCTAATACTTAACGCATTTATTAATGGTTTTTGACTCTTCCAGCAATTCGGATAGCGCGCGCTATCTTTCTTCATGCCGCGCTTAATCATTTTCTCTATAGGCAATGCAAGTGTATTTTTGAAAAAACCGATTTTGGCATCAACATTATATTTCCCACTTTCACTCAACAAATTCCCTTCTGTAGGCTTGCACTTGTTTGTCTTCACTGACAGCCTGCCCTACGCACTTCAATATCCAACCTGTGAAGGACAGTGTCTCACCTGTCTTCTCTTTGTAACTGCGCATGTACTCGCGAGCTTTAGTTACGTCAAGTTCAATCAACCCATAAACACGATTCTTCACAGCGGCATTGTCAAGGAACTCATTGCCCCATCCGCGATTTTTCCTTATTTCTTGATAAGTTCCTATCTGGTCCAATATTTATGCCGGCTTAAGCGTGTCTGACAATAATAATCGAGAGTGATGGTAAAAGAATTTTCGCCCGAACTTGCTTTGAACGTACAAGCACTACTGAGACCACGTTATTAGAGCAAGAATTTGCCAAGAAGAAGAATTATGGACATGATGCTGTAGGTTTGGGTAACCAGCATTATCCACTGGGGATTGTGCGCAGACAAGCTCACAATATCCTCAGCCACATAGCTTTGACCGTTTGAGGACACGTATTCTTTGGAAAGAAAGTAGAGCTTCTTGAATTTTCCCAGAACGAACAGGACGACAACTGGTATGGCGAGCAGGAAAACGCTCAACCATGCGTGCTGGTCATAGGTCCACTCAAGAAGGAAGGCTGCCCCTGTGAGTACGGCGCCGGCTGCAAGCAGTACGATGCCGAGGAACGAAGCCCTAACAAGTCCCAGCCGCACCGTCATCGTCTCGATGTTCATCGCTTTGTCTCCGAAGTAGTCTCGGATCTCGGTAGGTATTATCACGCCATAGACTGTCGAGGCGAGCCCTGCAAGGGAAAGGAGAAAGAAACGGTTGATTCCAGAAGCAAAAGTATGGTACGCAAACATCACTGGAAACACAGCTAAGACTAGAATAAGCGTGACCGGCGCCACCCAAGACCTAGACTTCAACCGCAAAGGTGGGGCAGAGTAGGCATATCCCAAAGAAATCCCAGCTACCCACATCAGGAGCAGGATAGGCTTTTCTTGGATAAACATAAACAGAGAAACAAGAACCAGGGCAAAAACAAACTCGGCAACCAACAATGCTTTCAGCCGTTTTTGTCCCAAAGAATCCAGAGCGTGGACCAGCTGCCTCTTGCGGTCGTCCTTCAGGTCTAGTTCATAATCAGAAAGGGTGTTTGCCTGTGCTCCGATAGCAGAACTGAGGTTTATTATGGCGAAAGAGAGAACCACCAAGATTACTCCGTTGATCAAACTTAGAGGCGGACTGGCGCCCCAAGCAAGTCCCATGATAAGCGAACCTAAATTCGGGAGGAGAAACTCCGCCCTGGAAACGGTGGCAAGCAATTTCACGCTTTCAAACATTCTTGTCCCAACGCCTAACAAAGGGGGCCACAGTCAAAAACGTACTTTCAAAGCTTGCATTATAATTACCTTTTGTATGCATTTATTAATGGTTCTTGACTCTTCTGGTAACCTGAAGAACTGGGTGCGCGCCACGCTTGATCGAGATTGACGGAAGCGAAAAAAGTGGAAGCGGCACGATTCTGAGGATGGCCGTCGCCCTATGCGCGATAATTGGGCAGCCGTTGCACATCTACAACATCAGAGAGAACCGTCCGCAGCCAGGTTTGAAGCCTCAGCATTTGGAAGCTGTTCTGACAGCCGCTAAGCTCTGTGACGCCGAACTGGAAGGTGCGAAAGTCGATTCACGGGAGCTTTGGTTCAGGCCTAAAGAAGTAAAAGGCGGCAAGGTCGAAGCTGAAATCGGCACTGCCGGAAGCATCTCAATGCTTCTCATGACAGTGCTCCCCATGTGCGCCTATGCCAAGAACGCTGTGCACCTGCACATTTCCAAAGGCGGAACGGATGTTACCCATTCGCCGACCATCAATTATATGCGCTTCGTCCTTTTGCCGACACTTCAACGCATGGGACTGAACGCTGTTCTGACCGTTCACAAGTACGGCTACTATCCCAAAGGAAATGGCGAGGTGACAATAGATGTGACACCTTGCAAGTCCCTGAAAGCTTTGAGCCTAGAGACTTTTGGCAACGCCAAAGCGATAAAGGGAGTCTCAGTCTGCACATTCCTTGCTGACAGAAAAGTTGCTGAACGCCAAGCAAGAGCGGCGAACGAGTACCTGGGCGAAAGAGGCTACAAGGCTAACATCCAGATAATAAATGACACCTCGAACCCACTACAAAAGGGCAGTTCCATCGTCTTGTGGGCCGAGTCTGACACCAACGCTATTCTAGGAGCAGACGCTATCGGCGAACTGAGAAAAACAAGCGAAACAGTTGGAACCGAAGCAGCCGAGAAACTCCATGCAGAAATCATTGACAAACCCACGGTTGACGCCCACCTAGCTGACCTGCTTGTTCCATACGTAGCCCTGGCCCACGGCAAGTCAACTTATCTTACGCGGTCTCTTACCGAACATTCGCAGACAAACATCTGGCTTGCCAAAAAAATATTGAATGTAAAGTTTGTTCTTGAAAAGAAAGATGGACTATACAAGCTGGAGAAAGTTGGTTGAATTATGGCAATCGGCTTAGCGCGCGCTGATGACGGCTTTGATCACCTTCTCTAATCTCGTACATTCCTCGAGGACCCAGGCCTAAGGACGGTTCATCTAGTATTAGGATCGGAGGATCGTACAGCAACGCTTGGGCTAATCCAAGTCTCTGTTTCGTTCCGCGAGAAAACTTGGCTATTCTAGTGTTTGCCCATTCGGAAAGTTTAACGGTTTCAAGCACCTCGCTATTCTGGGTTTCAAGCTTTGAAAGGCAATGCCGCGAAGCCTGCCAACATAGCCCAAGACTTCATTTGGAGTCAGATAAGAATAGAACTCTGGCGTTTCCACCATGGCACCAACGTTCTCAAGGGCTTTAGTTGATTCTCTAATCGCGTCATGCCCGTTGATATAGACCTTTCCTCTTGTAGATACTGTCCACTTAATCGGGATGGATGACTATTTGACTATTTCCAATAATTCGTATGGACGCAATATTCTAATCTTGTTTGCATCTTGAATTTCCTTTCGATTCTCCTTAATCAGAAAATGTCTTTGATCCAGCGTCAAAAATACGTCACATGAACGAATCGCAAAAGAGAGATGAAGTGCATCGGGTATTGGAAGAAATGTATGCTTGAAAAGAAGGTCAATCACAGAATCTTCATCAATTTCATAGCTTCTTATTCTGAAGCCGACCTTTTCTAGTAGATAGTCTGTGAATGTAGCCAGATTTTCGATAATTGCTCTTTTGGTATTTTCTTCTTTGATTTTGAAGCCATTCGCAGTAGCTCGCCGTGACCCACCAGCATTTGCACACGCGCTTACTTATCCTAAGATTTTTTCTACCTCTTCCTTATCCGCATCAGTAACATAGCTAATACCTGATGCCTTTGCAGTTTCAGGAGTTAAAGCAACGATATCGTCTCGAGTGATGTATCGAACCGTGAATTTTCTGGCACCACACATTAATTGCTTTAATCCTTGGATCAGCCTCTGATTATAAGTATAAAGGCCCATCGCGCCTGTGGGTAAGTCCTTGAACTTTTTTCCAAACTTCTTCTTTAGTCTGCTCGCTTCGATAAAGGTTGCCTCGATGGTGTTTCCATATCTTCCATAGTATATAGGTAGATTTCCTTCCGTAATCCCCCGACCTACGTTTTTACCTACCATCGCTGCGGTGAGTGGAGCTCTGGCCATACCCACAGCTTTGACGTAGGGTGCACCCAGAGCCAGTGCCTTGAAGATGTGATCTTCCATTGTAATGCCTCCCGCAAACGCTATGTCAGGTACGTATTCTCCCTTCTTCGCCAGTCTATCTGCATATTGATACGTCAAGGACCATATTTCTACGCTGGGTATTCCCCATTCGTTCATCATACGCCAGGGGCTCATCCCTGTTCCACCACCAGCGCCATCGATGGTAAGTAGGTCAATTCTTGCTAAGGACGAAAATTTCACTGCTCTTGCCACATCTGCTGGTCTGTAAGCGCCCGTCTTCAGGAAAACGTGCTTAGCACCTAAGCTTCTGAGCTCTTTTACTCTACTGAGGAAGGTCTCTTCGGTAACCATGCCCACTCTGGAATGTCTTTCAAACTCTTTGAAATGTCCCGCCTTAAATGCTTCAATAATGTCTGGATTTTCGGGATCAGGGAGAACTATGTATCCTCTTCTCTTTAGAAGCTGAGCTTTTTCCATATCCTTAATTTTAACTTCACCACCTATGTCTTTAGCTCCTTGACCCCATTTTAGTTCAACGGCATCCACTTCTAAATCCGAAATGGCATACTCATGGACGCCGAGTCGTGTATCTTCTATGTTGGCTTGAACAACAATAGCGCCGTAGCCTTCTTCTCTCCATTCTTTGTAAGTTTTCACCCTATATTCCAGTTCTGGAGAATGAATCACTTTTCCATCGTTGAATTTTGACTCCGCATCCATGCCACATACATTTTCACCAATTACTTGCATGGTCCCTGATATTGCCGCACCGATTGCCAGCTCTCTCCAATTGTCGAGGGCGATTTTTGTGGATCCAAGTGCGCAGGTGAACCATGGAACTTTCAGTCTTATGCCTTTACCTTGACCGATTTTGGTTTCTAAGTCAACGTTGGGAAATATAGCTTTGTCACTATCGGCTTCGATGCCGACAGCTCCCACGGTTGTTCCCATAATGTTGAAGTGGGAGAGGTCTATAGGATAGTTCTTTTGAGATGCGGTGGTTATAACTCCGAAAGGCGCCGGGTATATGATTTCGCCGCCTCTTATTGCAGATTTGGCAACTTCGCAAGGACCTGGGCATCCATCTATGCATGTAACGCAGAGTCCGCTGACTGGACATGGATCCGTTCTATTCTTGGTCAGGGTTGCCGGGCTTGCATTTGGTTTGGAATAGCTCATATTATTTCTCCTCCTTTTGTACACATGCTCCACATGATTCTAAAGTACACATGACTTGGTCATACTTTCCTAAACACTGTGGGGTTATTACAAGACAAGAGTTGCAGAGTTCTCCGGGAGACTTGACCCCACGACACTGCAAGTCTACTACGGGACAAATATACATGCAGGCTCCACAGTTGCGGCAGATTTCACTGGCCGTACGGAAGGGCGTGACCACTTCTCTTTTTTGGCCTCTGCCCGCGAAACCTATGGCTCCGCTTCTCATCTGTTCGGCGCACATCCTTACACATAAGCCACATAGGATGCAGTCTTCATTTTCCATCTTGAATCTAACTTGCTCTAATCCCATCTGTGAGGCTAAGTCTTGCAAGGTCTTAGAGTTGGGGCATCTGGCAAGTAATAGTTCCAGTATCAGTTTTCGCCCTTTCATCACTTTTTCAGAATGTGTTTTCACTTTTATCCCTTCTTTAACTGGATAAAGGCAAGACGCTACCAGTCTTACCCTTCTTCCGTCTTCAACCTCCACCGTGCATAGGCGGCAAGCGCCGTAAGGGGTTAACTCATCGTGGTGGCAGAGAGATGGAATACTAATCCCATAGAACCTGGCAATTTCAAGTATTGTAGAGCCTTCTTCGGCTTGAGCCTTCACTCCATCAATAATGAGGTTTACCATCTCACTCACTTCCTATTTGACTGATATGGCCTGAAATGGGCAAGCATCTCGACAGATACCACATCTAATGCATTTGGCGGGGTCAATCGTGTGAGTCAAACCATATGCGTCGATGGCCTGTTGAGGACAGAGTTTTAAACAGGCACCGCATCCTGTGCATTTGTCTTCAAGGATGACAAACGTAATCAGGTCCCTGCAAATTCCAGCTGGGCACTTTTTATCTCTAATGTGGGCGGCATATTCATCTCCAAAATACCTGAGAGTTGACAAAACTGTATTTGGAGCTGTTTGACCAAGACCGCAAAGAGAAAAGTCTTTGACCATCCTCGCTAAGTCTTGGAGAAGTTCCAGATCTTCTTCCCCAGCCTGACCCTTGGTTATCTTAGTCACGATCTCAAGCATCCTTTTGATTCCCTCACGGCAGGGGACACATTTACCACAAGATTCATTCTGTAAGAAGTCGAGAAAATATCGAGCCAAATCAACCATGCATGTGTCTTCGTCCATCACTATCATGCCGCCGGAGCCCATCATGGAGCCGGCTTCGGTTAACTTCTCAAAGTCGACAGTTAGGTCGAGTAATTCTTCAGGTATGCAGCCACCTGAGGGGCCACCGGTCTGTACGGCCTTAAACCTCTTGCCTTTCGTTATTCCTCCGCCTATGTCGTAAACAATCGTCTTAAGGGGGGTTCCCATTTGTATTTCGACGAGACCAGTGTTGTTAACCTTTCCAACAAGAGAGAAAATGCCTGTTCCCTTGCTGTTCTCCGTCCCCATTTTTACATACCAGTCTGTGCCATTGTTAATAATCAAAGGCACATTGGCCCAGGTCTTAACGTTATTCAAATTAGTTGGCTGATTCCACAGCCCACGCTCGACTGTGTGAACATATTTTGCTCTGGGCTCGCCCATTTTGCCTTCTATGGAGGCCATCAACGCAGAAGATTCACCGCAGACAAACGCACCAGCACCCCGATTTATCTTGATGTCGAAGTCAAATCCAGAATTGAATATGTTGTTGCCTACGAATCCGTATTCTCGTGCTTGGTCTATTGCCGTCTGGAGGTGCTTTAATGCCAGTGGATATTCTGCGCGAACGTATAAATATCCTTGATTCGCTCCTATAGCATAGGCTCCAATTATCATCCCTTCGAGAATGCTATGAGGATTCGCTTCCATGAGGCTTCTATCGCTAAAGGCACCTGGATCACCTTCATCTCCGTTTCCAATTACAAACTTAACGTCTCCATGGGCTTCCTTGCAAGACCTCCATTTTCTTCCAGTTGGGAAGCCGCCTCCGCCAAGACCGCGTAACCCTGATTTTTCAATTGTATCAATGATTTCTTCGCAAGACATGGTTGTAGTAGCCTTTGCAAGAGCTTGATAACCGCCAATAGCAATGTAGTCAAGTATGTTTGTGGGGTCGATTCGTCCATTGTTAGCAAGAACCAGCCTTGTCTGTTTTTTGTAGAAAGGAACTTCGTGCTCATACAAGGCTTTTTGACCTGTTATTGGATCTATATAAAGAAGGCGATCAACAACCTCGCCATTGAGGAGAGTTTTTGAAACGATATCAGGAACATCACTCGGCTTTACTTTTTGATAAAAGATCTCTTTTGGTCCTATAACGATGACAGGCCCTCTTTCGCAGAAGCCATGACATCCGGTTTGCTTGCAGTCTGCCTTGATTTCTAAACCTTGCCTCTCAATTTCATCCTTGAAAGATATCATAACATTTGCGCTACCACGCGCTCGGCAACCAGTTCCGAGGCATACTCTTACACAAGGCTTATTGGGATCTCTCATTTGCACTAGCGAGTTTCGAAGAGAACCGAGCTCTTGAGTGGTTCTAATCTTTTTCATTCTCACCCTGCACCCGCTTTTAGAACACTACGAACTTTCGTTGGCGTCATTTTGTCAAAATAGCGTTCTCCGACAACTATAACTGGAGCCAGCGCACAAGCACCAACACAATGAACCGATTGAAGACTAAATGTGCGATCAGATGTCGTTTCACCGTCTTTTATACCCAGCTCTTTTTCCACAGACTCAAGAACTCTGGGAGAACCTCTAAGGTAGCAGGCAGTTCCCAGACATACACGAACGAGGTGCTTGCCACGAGGGGTTAGGTGGAATGCATCATAAAATGAAGCTACACCGTAGACCTGAATCATCGGAACACCAAGTTTTTCAGAAACATGTTTTAACGCCCACGCTGGAAGATAAGCGAACAAATTTTCAGTTTCTTGCAATATCATTATCAACGCTGACTTTTCATAAGAATAACTTCTGATAATCTCGTTGACCTTGTACTCAGAAGCCCTTTCAGCCAAGTTTCATGGCACCTCTCAAGTCAATTATCTGCTCCTAATGTTGCTGGAAGTGAGGATCTTTTGAAGCCTTGGCATCTCAACTTCTGGAAACTCTCTTTATACCTTTGAAACTTAGGGGAGCTTCTTCCGGAATCTCCTCAGCAAACATTATTTCGTAGACATCCTTTGAGGCACACTTAGGACACTCAAAAGATCTGTACCTACATGTTTGACAATTTTCGGATTCGGTACCAATTCGAAGACTAAGATCCTCAGTTCCCTCTTTATGCCCAACAACCAATCCAACGAGTTCAATCCATGTGTTTCCGCAACTAGCACAACTAACTCTCTTCTTGATCAACTCCCCTTCCCCCCCTCTGTTTTCAATTTCCTTAACAATTTCTGTGACTTTCAAACAACATCAAACATCTTAAGCATATTATTGAGCTATTTAACGCTTTCGTTCGACAAAGTCCAAAATTAATGGATATTGCAAGATAAGCGAGAACGAGATACTTACAATGTCGAAAAAAGAGAGATAGGCATCATCTTGTTCTTCCGACATCATAAGGTTCCAAGGCAAAAATGGTATATTTTTTAAACTGTGAACACTAATTTCACATAGGCGGCGTACATTGACCACGAAAATAAAAATTGATGAGATTGATGTGAACATCATTAGGGCTTTACAGAAGGACGCACGTGCCAATTTTGCAGATATAGCAAGAAACTGTGACGTGTCAACAGATACCATAAGTAAACGATTCAGAAAGATGAAGAAAGCCAACATTATCAGAGGGACGACGATACTGTTGAACCCAAAAAGCTTCGGCTATGATTGCGTTGCGAGCTTTGGTATTCGCGTCGATTATCCACACGTAGAGGATGTTGTTGACTTTATCGAAAAGATACCAGAAGTAGTTTTCTGCAATCCATCTCTGGGCAGACACAACATATTCGCAATAGCAGTACTGAAAAATGTTGGCAGGTTGAGTCAAGTGAAGGAATCCATACAAGGACATCCCATGGTTAGGGAGGTAGCCGCCAGCATCTGGGTCGATGAGATACTGTTATGTCCAGAAAACTTCGAATTCGAACAGGTAAAAAAGAAGTGACAAGGAATGGATAAAATAGACCTTGCTATAATTGATAAGCTAACTGATGATGCTCGCACGTCTTTCAGAGAGATTGCAAAGGAACTTGGTATTTCACCGGACACTGTGATAAATAGATATGCTGCACTGCAAAAAGAGGGCGTAATCCGAGGATCCACAATCGTAATCAACCCGAAGAAAGTTGGTTATCAAGCCATGGCCGTATTTATGATCGATATCTCGCCTGCACACATCATGGCGACTGAAGTTACTCCAGCCGATTCTTCAATAATCTTAGATAAGCTGATTCAGATGCCAAACATAATCGTGGCTACAAAGAGTGTTGGAGACCACGACTTATTGGCTATTGGTGTAGCTATAGATTTTGAACATTTGATTAAACTGAGAGATTATATCGCAAAAATACCCGGTGTTAAAGATATTCAAGTATCATTCTGGGTCGAAAGAACAGAACTTTGCCCCAAATACTTCGTAATTTGAGCAATTTGAGCAGAATGTAAGTTGAAAACTTGAACCGGTATTTGTACCTTTCTTCATGACCTTAGGTATTTTTTTCTTACTGGTAAACGTATGTTCAATTTTCAACCTCCACCTACAAAATCTCGAATTAACCTTCTTTTACTGAAACAAGCCCAACATAAGCCTGAAATTCAAGTG
>Ga0187886_1002457_pt1 | contig 14882 bp, 11 predicted proteins | sample June2016WEW_20_1_FD_133001 | JGI IMG/M metagenome (GOLD analysis project Ga0187886, IMG submission 133001) | Peatland microbial communities from SPRUCE experiment site at the Marcell Experimental Forest, Minnesota, USA - June2016WEW_20_150 | ecosystem: Environmental > Terrestrial > Soil >... | reverse complement strand
CCCCTCCCCACGTCTTCGTATGCACCAGCGGCGAAGCTTCACAATGTCTCTGGTCTTCTTCATGCAGGCACACTCAGTCTCTCATCTTATGAGTGTGCCACATGTTCTGGGCTACTACAAAATAACTTCAAGGACAGTAATTCTTATGTAGAGCCCCTTCGAGCGGTTGCATAGGCGTTACTATTGCTAATGAATATGGACAGAGCTCGCAAGATAATGGAACAGAAGAATCTGCAGGCTTTAATTGCCTCGAGCCCCGAAAACATTGCGTACAGCTCCGACCTCGTGCGTACGTTCTGCCCGTGCGTGCCTGCTTCCCAGTTGCACGTAATATTGCCTCTTGAAAAGGGAATTGAACCAGCAATCATCGTTCCGAAAGTCCAGCTAGACTACTATTTTTGCTGCCATAGCTGGATCAAAGACGTAAAATCATACGGAGACTTTTACATTTTCAAGCCAGAACGATCCGAGACACTAGGCGATCAAGAACGCGAGTTTGCAGATTTGTTGGACAATGTCAAGTCGGTGGGAACCCCAATTGAAGCTCTAGCGCAGGCCTTGGATGAGAGAGGCTTGTCCAACAAACGCATAGGATTGGATGACAGAACCCTCTGTATCTCCAGGTACAGAGAAATTGAGAAAAAGCTAGGAGATGCCGAAATAGTGCCGGCAGGCGAGACCTTTAGGGAAGTAAGGATGGTGAAGACTTCTGAGGAAGTCGAACGGCTTCAAAGAGCTGCGGATATTAATGACAAAGCGATGGAGGCAACGTTAGAGGAGGTAAGAGTGGGCATGACTGGAAAACAGATCTGGGATGTCTACGATGCAGTCGTAACCAAAGAGGGCGGGAAATCAGACTACGTGGAGATTAGATCTGGACCGTTTGCAACTCCTACCTTTCCGATGATCTCCGATCGCGCACTCAGGGAGGGTGATATTCTAAGGATCGACTCAGATGTAACGTATAAGGACTATTTTAGCGATGAGGCTCGAACCCTAGTACTAGGAAAGCCGACTGAAAAACTTAGGAAATACCATGCTGCTATGGTTGAAGGTTACGAAAAAGCCAGTGAGACCATTAAACCAGGGACAAGAGCTTCTACGATCTTCGATGTCGCCGTAAAGACTACTAGAGCTGCTGGAATTCCGCACCTCAAGAGGCACGCTTGCGGGCACGCGCTAGGTATAGAGTGCTACGACCCGCCTCTCATATCTGCGACGAATGACACGGAGCTTGAAGAGAACATGGTGATAAACGTCGAGATCTCATACTACGAGCTCGGTTTCGGAACACTCCACGTAGAAGACGCCTTTCTGGTTGTCAAGGGCGGCTGCAGACGGCTACAAAAGAGCAACGCAAAGCTACGCGTTAAGTAAGCACCGTTAGGTGCCAATGCGTCACCGAACCCAGAGGACGTGCGACTAATTGGAGCTTCAAAGTTGGTACGCTGAGCGCGCTGTACTCGTGACGATACTACATGCCGCGAAAAGGTTGAGAAAGCGTGTCTTTCAGCGTAGAGAATCTCCGAGAGGAACAGGCAGCGAATCTCCTCCGTCCAGTCAGATTGACTATCAATAGGTCAAGGCATCCTCTTATTGAGTGTTCGCGAACATATGAACCACGAAAGGCCGTTTCAAATTCTCGGGTCCGCGCAAAGCATTCACACAATTACTGTTTCCCCTCTCATGATCCAGCCTCGGCAAACGTATATATCGGCTACGTGTCTGCCAACTATCTTCTGTGGATTTCACATTGTTAAAAGACAAGATATCGCAGATCGTAGACGAATCTGCCGAAGAGGTGCTCGAACTTACCAAGGAACTCGTACGAATTCCGAGTCGCAACCCTCCTGGTGAATACGAAAGAATATCGAAATTCATTGCTGACAAGCTCAAGGACATCGGATTTGATGTGACTGTCGTCCGGAGCAAGCCGACCAAACCTAACGTTATTGCCAGACTTAAGGGCGTAACAGGCAAACCAACACTGATGTATAGTTCACACATGGATACCGTTCCTGAGGGCAGTGGCTGGACGGTTGATCCATTCGGAGCAACCACGAAGGAAGGGAAGATCTTCGGAAGAGGATCACTTGACGCAAAGTCGCGCATTGCGGTCTACATCATGGCAGCCAAGACACTTCTAGACGCCGGACTGACACTGAAAGGCGACCTTCTTGAAGTCGTAAGTCGATGAAGAAACCGGCGGTTTCGATGGAGCAGGATATCTTGTTGATAAAGGTCTAGTCACTGCGGACATGACGATATGCGAATGGCTTCACGAGTCAATTCTTGTCGGAGGAACCGGCTACAAGCTTCTGGAGATTGCGACGCTCGGCGAACACACGAAGTCAAGGACTATTAATGCCGTTGTCAAAATGGCGCCGGTTCTCGCTGAGCTATCTGCCCTCCAACAGCGACTAACCGTCATGAAATCCAAAGTTCCCGGAATCGATTACACTACGGTGAATATCAGTGAAATCAGTAGCAGTGGACCACCGTTCACCTAGTTTGAAGATGAAATGTCGCCGACTCGATGTTCAGTCAAGATTGGACTCCAAATCATTCCGGAGATGAATGGAGACGATTTGGTTAAGGAATTGGTGGGCACAATCGACAGGTTGCGAAAGATGGACCTCGATTTTCGTGCCGAATTGAAGACTCTCTTCTCGCATGAAGGTTGGGCTACACCCCCAGAGTCAGCACTGGTGCAGGCTGCATTACACGCCGGCAAAGAGTTTGGAATCTCACCTCATTTGACAGGGCTTGTTGGGAGAGCGGCCTCCGGTGACAACTATTTCTACCTGAAGGCTGGCATGCAAGTGATTTCTTGGGGCGTTGGAACTCTGGACTGCGGCTTCCATCAGCCCGACGAATACATTAGAATTGCGGACATTCTGACAATGACGAAAGCTCACGCCATGCTGATGGGCACACTTTTGGGCGTGGAAGCCTAGACCCTCGAAAAGGAGATATCACCGGAAACACTAGAGCGAGATGGGCATTTGAATCAAGCAGGCTACAAGGATTGTCGAACCATAGGATTCTCTTTTACCTCAACAGATTCTGGAACATCGCCATGCAAGCTAAAAGACGATTCGACGAATCTGTCCCGTTTTTTCCCGCAACCTCAGAGACATACCTTTCCTAGATGACCCTTCGGAAGTTCAAGGCAAGTATGATTGACTTGCTGACTCCGAAGCGATCCATCAACTCGTCTGAATGCCGTTGCTTCCAACGTCGGAGGGATTGCATCCAATCGGGCGAGCCCCTCGCCGGTGACATGCACACGGCAATCTGTGATAGACTCCTTCATTGCACTTCATTCCTTTCAATCTCTTGTTTCATCCGAAATACTAATTGCTTCGACGATCCCCCATCATCTTTCGTGACGTAGTTGAGGTTCGACTTCATATTGACTGGCGTAGGTCCATTGTCTGCCCTCGAATATGGCGTCCTCGCTGAAAAGAGCGGGTTTGACACGCTGTGGCTGCCGGATCACTTTGTGGACCAGAGTGCACCTAATGGCGACAGGGTTGAACCGTGGTCTGTGCTCACAGCTGTCGCGCTCAAGACCAAAAAGATACGTCTGGCATCGGGAGTGACCGATACCCAGCGAACCCATCCGACTCGCACCGCTCAGGCGGTTGCCTGCTTGGACGAGGTCTCTCACGGACGGGCGGTCCTAGGTATAGGCGCGGGAGAAGCCATGAACATAGTGCCTTTCGGTCTTCCTTGGGAGAAGCCTCACGAGCGCCTTGCGCGGCTCGCGGAAGCCATCCAAGTCGTCCGGGCACTCTGGAGCAGCTCGCCTGAGAACGCAGCCACGTTTTCTGGCCAATACTACCGATTGGAAAACGCATTCCTTAGCCAGTCCCCAAGACAGAAACCGCACCCACCGATCTACGTCGGAGCGCATGGGTCAAGAAGCGGGCTGCAGGTTGCCGGTCAGCTCGGCGACGGATGGTATGCCTGGTATAACACTCCAGACACGTTCAGGAAACGGTGGGCCATTATCAAAGAAGCCGCCGAATCAGCGGGGCGTGCACCCGAACAGATTCGATCCAACTCACATATTGGTGTCGCATTTCCCCGAAATACAAGAGAAGAGAAAACGGCGTTGCTTGCCTGTAAAGGGACTCTTCTCTTGGAGAGGAGTCTGCTAAGCAGTACCGGATACGAGACAGACATTCAATTGAGTCACTATCAGAATCTTCTGCTTTCCAATGGAATACTTGGAATTAACAGAGGACTAGCCGCGCGCCACATCACCGAGGCGGCGGCAAGAATCCCGGATGATCTCGTCTACCGAGTTATGGCAATCGGGGGTGCCGAGGAGGTTCAGGAAAAGATTGAAGAACTTGCGACTGCTGGCGTCAAGGAGTTTGCCGTTGTCGACCTTCTCAAGCAGAAGAAGAGGACCTTGAGACTGTTTCGCAGGATAATCAGGAGCTATCGGTGACCAATTCAGATGACTGAGAGCGTTCCCTTTCCCGACCAAACAGCGTCCTCAAAGAAGTCAGGTGATTTCAAGACTGTCGAGCATTCGACGACTGTTCTAAATGCTTTCCGCTTTTTATCTCCTAGTGGTGGAACAAGAGACGTGTACTCCGCTCATGCATAGTACTTTTAGCCGAGTCGTCATTCATACCACGCAAGTGAATCTGCCATGTATGGGTACCAAGGGAAAATTCTAAGGATCAATCTATCCAATAGGACAAGCCGTGGAGAATCACTTTCGGAAGGTGAAGCCAAGAGGTACTTGGGAGGAAGAGGCCTGGCGGTCAAACTCCTCTTTGAGGAGCTCAGATCTGGAATTGATCCGCTGGAACAAGAGAATAAACTGGTGTACGCCGCTGGTCCCTTCGCCGGAACCGGTTTCCCGCTGAACTCTCGCTGGATGGCCGCAGCAAAATCACCTCAAACGAGGATTTGGGGTGAATCAACCTGTGGTGGAACATTTGCCGTTCAGTTGAGGAAAGCAGGCTATGATGCACTGGTCATTGAGGGAGTATCAGAAGCTCCCGTTTACGTGACGATACTCGATGATGAAGTGGAAATCAGAGAGGCGGCTGACCTCTGGGGAAAGATGACCTTAGACACTGAGATTGCTATCGCAGCTGATCTTGGGATACGGGCTCGGAGTGAAGACAACCCGGCAGTTGCGTGTATAGGCCCTGCAGGAGAGAACTTAGTCAAGATCGCTGCAATAATACATACCGCGCACCGTGCCGCCGGGAGGACAGGTCTGGGCGCTGTCATGGGCTCCAAGAGACTGAAAGCAATCGCCATCCGTGGATCCAAGAGGATTTCAGTCGCCCAACCCGAGAGACTCAAGGACATGATACAAAAAGTTGTTTCGGAATGTCTCACCAATGAGACAATCAAGAACTTCACAAGGCACGGGCAGCCGGGTAATGTTCGTTCGTTACAGGAAATGGGGATGCTTCCTACAAAGAACTTCCAGAGAGGGACCTTTGAAGGCTCAGAATCAATAACCGGAGAGAGAATGACCGAGACTATTCTCAAGGCAAGGAATACGTGTTCGCAGTGCCCCGTAGCATGCAAGCGCGAGGTGGAGGTCTCAAAGGGTCCTTACGCGCCTGTGGATCCGCGCTACGGTGGTCCCGAATATGAGAATGTAGCGGCCTTGGGGTCTCTTCTGCTCATCGCTGACCTGCAGGCAATTTCAAAAGAGAACGAAATGTGTAATGCCTATGGGTTGGATGCAATTTCGACTGGGACGATAATTGCGTGGGTAATGGAATGCTATGATCGTGGAATCCTAACGAAGGCTGACCTCGATGGTATCGAGGCAAGATGGAGTGATGTCGATGCAGCTCTGAAGTTGATCAAGAAGATCGCGGCACGTGAGGGCGTTGGAGATATTCTCGCCGAAGGCGTCAAGAAAGCGGCGGAGCACTTTGGCAGAGGATGCGAGAGATATGCGGTACATGTCAAAGGTTTGGAGATTCCAATGCATGAACCCAGGGCGAAAAAGGGACTGGGATTATCGTACGCCGTCTCAAGCAGAGGCGGATGCCACTTGCAGGCGTATCATGATCCGATGTTTGAGTCGCCGAATCTAGTTCCTGAGATCGGAATTGTGAACGCGCTGGACAGACATGACACTTCTAAAGAGAAGGTCAACATGATCATCCGGTCACAGGACTGGATTGCAATAACCAACTCGCTGCTGTGGTGTACGTCGCCAGGGTGGGCTGGATATGTATACACGAGACCTACCTTCGTCACCGAAGTCTTGAATGCAATAACTGGGTGGGACATGAGCGTCGAAGATCTCATGCTCACGGGAGAGCGCATGAACAACTTGTGCAGATGTTTCAACGCAAGAGAAGGGATGAGCAGAATGGATGATTACCTTCCACCGAGATTCACAGAGGATACCCTCCCCGATGGGCCGTCGAGAGGTCACTGCGTATCCAAAGAACAGCTAGACGATATGTTGGATAACTATTACAGCCTTAGGGGTTGGGACGAAAAAACCGGTAATCCAACAAAGGAGAAGTTGAATCAGTTGGGGCTAACGTTCGTGTATCTGTAGTTGTCATGTCGCTCGAACGATTCAACACTTCCACGATGTTTCCATGATGTCACCTTCGTCAGTTTCATAGTTTCAGCGAGATTCTGGAGGGGGGATCGATGTCTCACACGAACGCTCGGTCCCAAGTGGGGCATAGCTCAGTTTGTCTGAGCGGGAAAAAGCTCTGAAAAGCGTTTCCAGCTTGAGATACACAATTGACCTTCCAAAACGTGCATGGTGAACGTCTCGTAGCTAAGCGGTGGAGAGACACCGCCTATGAGAAGTTTTAGTCTAGTGCTCTCCGGGATAGCTCTTCTGCGTGGCGTAATCGTAAGTGGTGTTCGCTAGGCTCTCGATTCGTTTATGTTTTGCTGTGTGACCCTCCTGTTCTCTCCAGGGCACGCTGAGCCTCTGGTGAGCATCCCACAGATGATGTCCAGCATCTTGCGGGCGACGGCGACGATGACTTTGCTTTCGCATCTTTGGGCTGTGTTGTCTCACAGGTTGGACGCATTGGCCGAGAATCCGTCGCACTCCTTAGAGCCTTCTTCATGATATGACCTGTCCAGTGGGTTTCGCCGGATTGATGCATCTGAGGCGCCAGGCCTACCCAGCTTGCGAGCTTCTCGGAGGACGCGAATTGTTTCACGCCTTCGATCTCTGACAGGAGAGTCATTGCTGCGCAACAGTCGACGCAAGGCATAGTCATGAGAAACTTCTTTTGGTCTTCAGTGACCGCGTCCTCAACATTTTGAGTGTCGTCTTGACTTGTTCGTTCAACGTCTCCAACGCTCGTGGGCTGGATTGTAGGATCTGCTGGTCTGGGGTTGGAAGGTGCAAGTTTCGTAACCCTTCGAGGCGTTGTCTGCCGAAGAGGCCCGTGTACGCGTATGACAGCTCGTGTTTGCCCAAGAGGGCGCGGATTTGGCTCAGGATTGTTGGCCGCTACTTTGCGGCTTGCCAGACGATATCCTCAGCATCGTCTATGGGCACTGTGGACGGATCAACTCAACCTGTGTTAGACATTCTCAGGCACCGGATGAAGGTTATCAGAAGAATACTCTCAGCGGTAGGAAACATTAGGAAATCAATTCCGCGCTGTGACGCCAAGAAGCCCGGAGACGGGAAACATCGATCAGTTTTCCACAGGCGTAGTCAGCACAGCCAAGCCAAAGGACAGCCCTTTTATGCTCAAGGGAATTTGTTGTTGAGGGAGCGGACTCAGGGAGAGACTTGTACTTGAATCGCGTATCTGCTTCCCAGTCCGGATCGAACTTGTGCGATGTTGTGATAACGAATTGTAAAGTCCTCGTCTGTGATTCCATCCTGGAGGCTGGCATCGCGATTGATGAGGGAAAAATAGTGGCTATCGGGAAACAGACGAAACTGCCACATAGTCAGGAAAGGATAGATGCACAAGGAAATCTCGTTCTTCCTGGACTTGTAGATGCACACGTTCATTTTAGAGATCCGGGACTTGCACATAAAGAGGATTTCCTCAGCGCCACATCTGCCGCCGCCGCGGGTGGCGTCACGACTGTGATAGACGAGCCGAACAACAAACCTCCAACAACGACGTTAGACGCGTTGCACGAGAAGAAAAAGATCGCAAAATCAAAGTCCGTCATCGACTACTCCTTCAGCGTAGCGGTTACGCCGTCCAACATTGAAACGATGCAGGATTTCATTTCCGAAGGAATAGTGTCATTTGACGTATTTGAAGAAGGAATGGGAGATGATGTTTCGATTTCGGATGCGAAGAATCTGATACGCGGTTTGTCCGCCATCCGGGGAACGGGCGCGGTTGCGTGTATGATGAACACTGGGCTTCCCGGTTTGAGTCAAGTTACAGGTGAGGTGCTGAAAGGAGCTGGCAAGAAGGATATTATTGCGCATGGCGAATCGCATCCCGCACTGGGAGAGGCTCTTGGCGCTGTCAGGAACATGTTCCTGGCAGAACTGCTGGGAGTGAATATTCATGTCAAACAGATATCCTGCGCGCTCACGATGGCTGCCCTCCAGAAAATCAGAACTCGTGGGCATGTGACCCTTGAGGTTTCACCTCACCATCTTCTCCTGAGTATTCATGATATAGAAAGTCTTGGTCCGTACGGAAAAGTCGTGCCGCCTATTCGAGCGAAGGAGGACTGCGAGGCACTATGGTCTGCCTTGGTCGACGGCGAGATCGATATTGTTGCCACAGATCATGCTCCTCATCTACGGAAAGAGAAAGATGCCGGAGTGAACGATATCTGGGAGGCACCAGCCGGCCTTCCTGGCGTGGAGACAATGTTGCCCCTGCTGCTCACAGAAGTCAATCGAGGGCGGATAAGCCTGAAACGTATGATTGAAGTGACCTCCTATCGACCCGCACAGATCTTTAGGCTGTACCCAAAGAAAGGGACAATGCAGATAGGATCCGACGCCGACCTTGTAGTTGTTGATTTGAAAAGAAAAGGAACGATCATGGGAAAGAAACTGCATTCAAAAGCCGGCTGGACGCCATTCGAAGGATGGAATGTCCAGGGGTTGCCAGTGATGACCATTATCAGAGGCGAAGTGGTCATGGAAGAAGGGACGATAGTCTCTGAACCAGGATCTGGTGAATTCGTTTCTCCTTCAACAAGAAATGAGATAGAATCGCCTGAGGGCCAATGAGCTCTACGCGGTGAATACTTTCGAGGTCTTGCACGTACAGAGTTAGCTCCGCCACTACATGCTCAGCCTCAAACTGTTCAAGCCCTCATTGAGGGTTACGCAGACTGTGAACAGCCCTCAGCTTAGGTGACACTATCAGCCATTCCACGCGAACACGATATTCGAATTCTCATCAATGTTTGCACAGCTTCTGTCGCTATCTTGGTTTGCAGCCTACCACGAAGTCTCAACGAAAACGGAGTGAAATGTTGGCGGTCGCCTGCGCAGATTGGCGGGCACCAGAAGTGAGCCAGCACATTCTGAAATTGCTTAAGCGAGAATTGCATGAGTGCTCACTTTTGGGCCGGACTGATTTGCCAGTGTAGACCAAGAACCTCGCCTTCGAGAGTCATGACCGCAAGGTGCGTGTTCAAGAACTCGTCACGAGGACACCTGCTCGCGAACCAGTTCCCCGTACAGTTCGGGCCGGCGCGTACGCAGCGTGTAGTTGGGCAGCGCCCGCTCCTTAGCCAAAAGTTCCGCGTCAAGAGTGGCCACGACCATGTCTTCGCGAATACGTTCCGTTTGCGACGAGCGCAGCAGTTCTCCATCTGGACCGAAGACCAAAGCCGCTCCGGCGTGGTGAGGCTGGTTCAGGCTGTCCCTGGGATACATGTCTACGTAGCCTGCGCGCCCAGCCTGGTTCACGAGAACCGCAAAGCAGGCGTTCTCCCTGGCCCGCATCGCATATGCCATGAAGTAGTTATGCGAATAACGCCGAGCCGCGCTCTCGCTCTCGGCGGTGTCCTGCCACATCTTGAGGCGGGCGGCGTGCGGCATGAGCAGCACATCAGCCCCGCGCAAAGCAACTATTCGAGCGACCTCGGGGAACTGGTTGTCGTAGCAGATCACGATGCCAACATTACACTTCCCGATGTCGAATATGTTGATGTTCCGGCCGCCACTGTAGTACAGGGCCTCGTCCCGTGACACGTGCAGCTTGCGCTGCTTGCCGATGAAACCGTCGGGACCTATCAACACCTGGGTGTTGTAGACGATATCGCGGTCCTTCTCGCTGAGCCCGACACATAGGAACAAGCGATGCCGGCGGGCGAGCTGGATCAGTCGCTGGACACTCCGTCCTTCCGGCACGCGTTCCGCCAATGCCCAAGTGTTTGGACTGCAGTGCCCGTGTATCACCAGCTCCGGGAACAACACCAAATCTGCTTTCTCGGCGGCCGCCCGCTCACACCAGCTGGCAATCCCATTCAGCACCCGTTCAGGCTCGCCTAGGTAGCCATTCAGGCTCACTGCGGCGACACGCATCGTCTGCATTGCTATTCCCTCCCCAAAGGCCCCAGCCTTGGGCCCTGCCACAATATTTCAACTTTTCGTGCATACGTGCTTTGTTGACTTGTGAGCTCATGGTCTTTCTCCTGTTCTTTCGGTTCGAGGCGACGTTAGACTGTTGGTGAGATCGCTTGTGAAGACGTTGAAGAGTAAGGCTTTGATCATCATCTCTTTGACAGTGTATTTGAACTTGATGCTTGAAGCGTATTCTCCGAAGAGGCGTTTGAATGTGGAGAAGACCGTCTCTGCCATTCAGCGTTGCCCGTAGCCGTGTCTGCGTTTCCAGGCCTTCTGAGTCGTCTACCATCCGCCACGCGCTCCTTGGTAACTTCCATGGCTAGGATGCGTTTCGTCTTCAAAGGAGAAAGACCACGCCGCGTTGCCAATCCGGAAGTGTTGAACAACTAGCCCGCACACTTGAACAACATTCATACCCGAAACCAGATGAGATCCTCACCGATCACAGGTCGCAATTCTGGAACGTACACAAAGGAGAATCAGTCTTCGGTCGCTTTCAAATCGCAGGTGACAATAATAGGCTGGGTCAATAATGGCATTACCGGTGGCGATTTTGAAAGCGGAAAGCAACTGGTTTCAATCATATGGCCGTTGGGCACATGACCAAACCGAGAGACCGAAGCTCAGACTCACTCTTGTGCAAATGAATTCCAAGGAAAAGGCCAGAGATCAGAACGTTGAGAAGGCTTGCAGATACATAGACAAGGCCGTGAGCGACGGTGCTCAACTCATAGTTCTGCCCGAATTCTTCAATGTCGAGTACTTCTTTTTCGGAAGAGACTACAGCTACGTGAGCTACGCGGAACCGGACAACGGTCCCACGATGACTAAGATCAGGGACAAATCAAGAGAACACCGAGTCTGGATTATCGCCACGATCTATGAAGAGGAAGCTCCAGGCGTGTATTTCGATACTGCCATCGTAGTGACCCCAGAGGGAGAGATTGCCGGGAAGTACCGCAAGGTACACCCATCGGCGGTTGGCAGCCTTGAAAAGATATACTTCAAGCGCGGCTCACGATTCCCCATTTTCGATATTCTGGGTTGGAGAATAGGGATTTCTATCTGCTATGACAACTCTTTTCCGGAGACTGCTCGTATTTTGGCGGTGAAGGGAGCTGAGCTAATTGTAATGCCGTTTGCCACACCTCACTATGATATGTGGGAGAGGATGCTGATAGTAAGAGCTTCTGACAACCTGTCCTATGTCGCTGTCTGCAACAAGGTCGGAAAGGAATGCGGATACACTTTCGGTGGATCAAGTTTGATAATATCGCCATACGGAGAGGTCATACGCAAAGGCAGCACAATAGATGATGAAATAATCGCGGAAACGCTGGATCTCAAAAACGTCTACGAGGCTCGTAGGCGATACCCGATGTTTCGCGACCGTAGACCTGAAGCATATCGCGAACTGGCTCAGTTTGAAGAAGACGCTCGTAGCCTGTGAGTTCTGAGACCATTGGATTCCTCCTGTCGAGTTGGAGAACCTGTGTACCGGTGGCTGTGCTGGACTTGGGCTTTGCGCTCCGCTCCTTGGCGTGCTCGGCGAACGGGGTCTACTTCGGGCAGAAGCGATTGAATGTTACTTCAGTCGCCTTTAGCTAGGGCGAGGGGACTTGTGTTTACGAGGAAAATCGGCCATCGCGTGAGGCACTTTGACACTTCGGGATTAGGTCGGCTAGGTCCAAGCGCCCTGCATAGGGGACTTGCTTAGGCTTGAGCGAGAACCCGCGTGACCCTAGCCTTGCGCGTATCCTAGAGTACAGCTAGGGTACAGGACGAGCGTGGTTGTGTCTCGCGTTCCACGGTAGCATCTCACGAAGGATATAATGGGAAACAACCCAAGCATAGGTTCTCGGCTTCGGACAACTTGAACAGTGCGCGAACCGTATCCTAGCCGTCCAGCTGAGCCTCGGAGTTGTCTTAGCGGCAGCATGAGCTAGCTTAGCCTGTATCTGATCCGTGAGGACTGTGACCCATTGCGGAGGGGGAAATGGGGGGAACGCGTCGACCAAGAAGGAATACATCATCCCCATCAAGTACGCGATATGACCGACGGTGAACATGCCATTCTGTGACAGAACTAAGTATCTCGTCTTTCTGACTCGTCAGGATCTGCGGCGTTGCGTTTGGCTGCTCGATGCCTATTTCAACATAATCGAACCCAAGTCTGTCGAATCCGACAATCTCCTCCGGCACGGACTCGATAGGGCTGGTTGGCAGGCCGAACTCTGGCAGCGAACGACGTTGGTCTCTACTCATGCCTTCTTCCAATCAAGTTGACTCACTTGACAGTCTGCAGAACCCCTTCTCGTTTTCACAGATGATTTCTCAGATTCGAACTGGGAGCCAGAGGGAAACTCATATTGAAGGAAGCTCATATTGATAATCGTCATCATCTGTGTATGTGGTCGGTTATGGTGAGGGTTGCGATTTTGGGTCTTGGCTTGATGGGTTCCGGGATTGCTGAGAACCTTCTCGACAAGGGGCATGAGGTCCACGTTTATGACAGAACCGGCTCCAAAGCAAGACCGCTCGAAGCTCGCGGTGCAACAGTTCACACAACTCCCATCGACGCCGTCAAACTTGGCGTTGACATCGTCGTCACAATGGTCACAGACCAAGATGCTATTCGTGAGATTGCATTTGAAAGCGACGGATTCCTACAGGGCATGAGTAAGGGTACTGCTTGGATTGACATGAGTACGATCTCCCCTGAAGCCTCCGTCCAACACGCAGCAGAATGCGAGAGGAGGGGAATCGAAAGACTTGACGCACCCGTAATCGGAGGCCCACAACTCATTTCCAAGGGAGAAGTACTGATCATCGTCGGAGGCAAAGAAGAAACCTACAGGAAACACTCTGACTTCCTCCATCAGATCGGAAGAGAGGTCATGTACATGGGACCCGAAGGTACGGGCCACAAGATGAAACTGGCCTTCAACCTCTACTTGGCAATTATGGCAACGGGCTTTTCGGAAGCAATGACCTTCGCCCAGAAACTGGGACTATCACCAGAAGAGTTTGTGAAAGTCCTCAACACGACACCACACAAGACCAGCTACACTGAAACCAAAGGACCTAGAATAATCAAGAACGAGTTCACACCTAGCTTCTCGCTGAAGATGATACGAAAGGACCTCGCCCTAGTCCAGAACGAAGTGACCTTCCACAAAATGAGCCTCCCAACGACCGGAGCGGTTCTCGCACTCTTCACAACCGACATGAATCAGGGCCTATCAGAATCAGACTACAGCTCCATTGTCCTGACGATCCGAAAACTCAACGGCATCTAGAATATCTCACTACTACAAGTCCACTCCTGCGATAAGGTCTGGAACAACCGCCCCGAACATGGAGAGTCCCAAGAACGCGCGATCTTCTAAAGAATCGAACAGACTCTTCGAGGATGTAGAGAAATGGGGCCTTCGTAATTTGAACAGTCGTCCGTCGTTTTTCTTGGTGTGTAGGTCTCATGGTGCGGGGGATACAACACAAGGCTCGTTCTTGGGCTTCCAAGTGGACGCGCTAGAAGGGGCGTGGAAGTCCACGTGAAACACTGTCTGCATAACGAAATGCACTAATCTCGCGTCAAGGGCAGATGTCGCCGAATGCTATGAGCAGTTTCACGCACAAGGACATTACATTCGTCTAAAACAACAAGCACGAGACCGAACAGTTGCTGGTATGCATTATCCAGTGTGAGCGGCTGGTCGAAGTGAACAGTCTGTCCTAGTTGACTAAGGCAGAAATCATGGGCTACTTATCCAAGTGCGGCAGTGACTCTCGGATAGCCATCGCTAGCTCCTCTATGTCCTTCTCTGTGTGTGAATACGAGAACCCGTGATGGTAGATATGTCGCGGCAGAAAGCGAATCCCCCTATCATGTAAATACTTTTGAAGGTCCAGGAACCTTGCGCCGGTACCCCTGTCTGTAGAGATCGCTTCTCTGTAGTTGGTGACCTCATGGTCACTGAAGAAGAATGTAAATTCTCCTCCGAGTCCTTCAACTCTAATGTTCGAATGCAGGTCGTTGGAGATCTCCTCAACGCTCTTCTCGAGCTTGTCCGTCAGGCGGTTCAGATGTTTCGCTACTCTGCCATCTCTCAATTCAGCCATAGTTGCTTTGCATGCTGCTACTGCTAGGTGATGAGCATGGAACGTCCCTCCGAATATGACACCTCCGAATCCTCCAATGGAGCCTCGCTTCGTGTCAGGACCTGAGATTTCGAGTATCTCCTTCTTTCCCACTACTGCAGCGATTGGATAACCGTTCGCGATTGCTTTTGCGAATGTCGCGATGTCCGCTTCGATACCGTAATATTCCTGT
>Ga0187886_1002456_pt1 | contig 14890 bp, 14 predicted proteins | sample June2016WEW_20_1_FD_133001 | JGI IMG/M metagenome (GOLD analysis project Ga0187886, IMG submission 133001) | Peatland microbial communities from SPRUCE experiment site at the Marcell Experimental Forest, Minnesota, USA - June2016WEW_20_150 | ecosystem: Environmental > Terrestrial > Soil >... | reverse complement strand
TTTTTCTTGTTTAGAATATTGTTTCCAGCGCTTATTTATTATTCCTTCCTGGTTATGGGCCTTTTCAGGTGTAAGAAAATCAATACTCGAATGAGGTCGTCGTTCATTATAGGTTAATATAATTCTGGCTATCGTTTTCTTTGCCTCCTTATGATTCTGGTATACCTTCTTTGGAAAAAATTCATTCTTAATAATGCCATTTACTCTTTCGGCTAATGCATTTTCGTAAGGGCTCCCGCTCTGTGTCATGCTGATAGCAATATTTGCTTTCATAAGAATATTTATATATTCAAAGGAGCAATATTGTATACCTCGATCGGAATGATGAATCAGGATAAAAGGAGTAATATTTCTCCTTCCATTTACAGCCATTTCTAAAGCTTCTATGCAGCCAATAGCTTCAAGAGTTGGATAAAGTGCGTATCCAACAATCTTTCTCGAATAAGCATCTGTTATCAAGCTTAAATAGCTAAATCCTTCTAACGTTCTGACATATGTGATATCGCTCACCCAGAGTTGCTCCGGTGATGTAATAACCATACCTACTATGAGGTTTGGATATTTTTTTAACCAGTGATGAGAGTCCGTTGTTTTTACAAGCCTTTTACGTCTGCGGATTAATAGCCCGTGAAATCGTAGTAAGTCAAATAGCTGATCTCGGCCCATCTTTATTCCATGTTCTTCCAGATGAGGTCCCAACTGGAATAAAAGCTTTCTGGTCCCTATCAGCGGAATTTCATCTCGTAAACCTTTTATTATAGTTAAAACAATCATACGGGCGATACTAGTTTTTCTTTCATGGATCTCGGCTTCATAATATGCTTGTCGAGTAACACCAAACAGTGTACAAACCATCCCCAAGCTTTGTTTGGGATGCATTTGCCTTATTCTTTTAACTGTTTGGTACCACGTTTTTTTCTGATTTTAATTTTAAAATCATTTTCCGCAACCATAATCATAGTTTCAAGGCCGATTATCTTTAGCTTGGCGTATTCAAGATCTTTGGTCAGCTCCTGGATTTTCTTATTCAATGCGGATTCTTTCTGATCGTCATTCATCCTTGAAAGTATTTGGTTAGAAAATTCATCTCCCAAAGTACGGATAGAAAATTTAGTGATGAATAATTTCAAGGTATTTCTGCACAAACCGTACTTAAAACAAGCAGTCCTAATACTTATTAAGCCGGATTCAATCTCTTTAACGATTTTAATCATTTCCCCATCCGTTCTCCTTATGTAGGGATCTCGGCTTTTTGGTTCTAATTTTACATAAGATTTTGGTTTAATTTTCATCCTGAATAGTTTTGATGTGACAAGCTATTTCAGGACGAGACATCTTTTTACTCCGGTTTCAGGTGGTCATTTTGAGCGGTTTTTCCAGAATCTCATTGTAAATCCGCATCAAATCCTTAGCTGCACAAGCACTTAATGGTTGCATACAGAAAGCACACTTATTATCGATATATACTGACCTTTCAGTTTCATCTAATGATTTAATAAACCTGATACCACATTCAATAAAGTTGTCCCATAATTTTTGCGAAATCCAGCCTTCTGGAACAAGTTTAGTCAATTGTCCCTTGCTTAAACTAAATGCATCCTTTGCATTTTTAAAACTTGAAATTTTATCATTTATTTCTTTAATGCTTTCTTTAGAATATTTTAAAGACCACTCTATCACAGATTCACCATCAATATTGACATCTTTCTCATTTCCAAATAACTCCAGAATATTTCGAATGTGGAGTAATGCGGTTTCTAAATTTTTAATAATCGCCTGATTATCAGTTTTCCCCAATACATTTAATTCTCCTTCAATTTCAATAATTCTTTTCTTCTCATTATCCGTGAAACTTAACGTGTCAAATTGTTCTTTTGTGAATCCTTCTTCGTCTTGAAAAAAGTGCTGGAAATTATTCTCAATTAAAGTCTTTTGTTGTGTTTTAATTAATTCAAGATTATCATGACGTTTTTGTAATCCATCAGAAATCTTATCAAGCATTGTATGAAGAAAGGAGAAATATTCGGACTTCAATCGAGCAAGCTCAAACTGATTAACTTGGTCATTTTCTAAAATATAATTTGAAATCTGGTTATCAAATATTTTGACATTTCTTTTCTCATTGATATCATTGGATTTCCAAGTTATATCTTCCTCGTTACCAAGGGTATTAATGATTTTTACTCCACAGAAAGAGATATGATTGGTAGAATTAATATTATGAATAATTTTTTTTTCAGTCCCAAGTACTTTGCAAAGTGCTGAGAAAACTGAACTTTTTCCGCCAGCATTCTTACCATAGAAAATATTTAAACCATCTTTTAGTTTAATTGGCTCTGGAACTTCAAGTAATCCAATATTATGAATTTTTGTTATCGAAGATATTTTCTTTACACCAGAATCTCTCGACGTTTCTGAAGATATGCTTGACTTTTGTGGGTCAAAGATTTCTTCTTCAATTTGTTCTCTCTGAGATTCAACGCCACCTTTGCTTTCTATTACATTTTCGATGTCAATTTCACTTAGCGAATCCGTCAATACTTTATTAATTAGTGGTACGACCCAGTTAAATCTATCAATATTAAAAAACTGGTTCTCCTTTATGTAATCAATTGCATTTTTAAATTCCTGTGCCATTGAAAGTGACTTATTTAAGTATTGTGCTCAAATTCTATTTTATAATAAATAACTATATCGAAACAAGTGAACCATTAAATTCTATCCAATCAAATTTATGTAAAAATTTTATAATTAACTCGTTATTAATCAGATAATAATTCACATTTTGTAGTCAATTTCACTCGCAAACAGAAAATTTGTTGCAGATTAATTTAAAGAGGGGCGACAAAAGCAAGAATCTGATATTGGAATTTATAAATCAATAGGTGAATACTTAAATCCAATTTATAAGTTCTGAAATAGTTAATTTTCTTTCAATTATATCAAAAACTTTATTGTAATATTCAAAGCCTTTTTTATCAATTATCCTTACAATTATACCCATATTCTCAAGAAGTTCTATTTTCCCTTTTGACGATTCACAATACTTTTTCGGGATATAGTAATAAATTTTATTTTTAATATTTCTTCCTTTTTGACCGATTAATTTAGCACGATATGCCAGCAACCACCATAAATCAATCTCGATGAAATCCAAGCATAACCCAATAATATGAACCTCTTTTGTAAATAATAAATCAACCCATGAGTCGGGATTATCAGGAATATCATCAAGTCTTTTTACTAATTGTTTATTGTGGTACTTTTCTAATTTATATTGAGTTCCAGAAACAACATAGTTTCTAAGGTATTGCAATTGTCCGCTATAATGTTCAAAACCTAAATTGATAGTCTTGGGGTGCTTCCAATCGCCATGAATATGCCAGAATTTTCTTCCACTATCTCTATCTTTATATCGTCTAAATATACTGAACCTTGTTTCATCAATAAGACTCGTGTTATCAACAATTAGACCATCTTCCAGCACAAAATCATAATTTGCAGTGATGATATGTTCTGGGTTTATACTCTTTATTCTTTCGTGAATTTGATTCGGTATTATTTGGGTAACCCTCTTTGCGACAATTTCTTTTAATTCATTTTCGTCCGAAATACTGTTATTTTTCATACCGTAAAGAAGAAGGTTCTCGAAAACCAATGGGAACTGCTTAATTAAATCTATTGCATCTTCATTTTTACCAACTCTCGTTCTTAGGTCAGCAACGAGATTCTCCCATGATTTTTCGTTATTAAGATTGTTAATATCATTCCCGATAAATAAAACCTTTTTGCTCGAATGTGAAGCATTTTTATTTTTAAGTTGGGTCATCACTTTAATATTTTATTAGTTGTGTGGTTGAAATTACCAGAATCATTATGCCTTATGATAGATTTTTAATTCATACCAGACAGTATTAAAGATAAGATTTAATATCAATAAAAATAAAAAATACTCCCCCATATAATGCTTGGGGAATTTTTTTATACAAAAGCACCCCAAACCTCCCCTGTATTTCTGATATAATAAAACCCTCCGTTTGTTTGTTACGTTTGCAAATTAAGTTCAAAGACCTGAATGTAGGGAAACTCCTACATTAAAATCATCCTTCCATTTCACAAATTTATGGTCTTTGCTTAAAGGTTAAACAAAAGAAAATGATTAATTTGCTTAATTCTGAAAAAGAAATCTAACATAGTAAGCAATTTGTCATTCAAATCTCCAGTCATCCTTTCAAGTTATGAAAAAAATAGTAGTTAGTACAGCATTATTCTTTTGTATCGGAATGTTTGGATTACAAGCACAGAGTACAATCTCTGCCTCTGGCGGTAATGCTACAGGTGGTGGTGGAACTGTGAGTTATACTATTGGGCAAATTGTTTATTCCAAAATTACAGGTACAAACGGAACAGTTACACAAGGAGTACAACAACCTTATGAAATTTCAGTGGTAACTGCTATTGAAACTGCTAAAGACATTAATCTTATTTGTAGTGTTTATCCAAACCCAACAACTGATTTTCTGACATTAAGAGTCATGAATTTTGACATTGAGAATTTGTCGTATTGGCTTTATGGAGTCAGTGGTAACTTGATTGAAACAAAAAAAGTAACGGCTGATGAAACACAAATCAGCATGGCAAAAATGGTTTCAGGAACATATTTTCTGAAAATAGCAACAGGTAACAAAGAAGTAAAGACATTTAAAATCATTAAGAACTAATATATTATGAGAAAATTATATTCAACCTTTTTAGCAGTATTATTAACTGCAACCCTGTTTTCTCAGTCTCCACAAAAAATGAGTTATCAGGCGGTTATAAGAAATAGCAGCGACCAACTGGTTAAAAGTAGTCCTATTGGTATGCGAATAAGTATTCTTAAAGATGCAACACCTGTTTATGTTGAGACCCAGACACCAACAAGTAATGCAAATGGATTGGTGAGTATTGAAGTAGGTACAGGCACTTTTGTTGCAGGCACGTTTGCAGGTATTGATTGGTCAAATGGAACATATTTCATTAAAACTGAAACCGACACTGCTGGTGGTACAACTTATTCAATTACTGGAACAAGCCAGTTGTTAAGTGTGCCATATGCTTTATATGCAAAAACAGCAGGAACAAGTGATGCACTTCAGAACCAGATAAATATGTTAAAATTTTCTTCGGCTGCGGGTGGAGTTGTTACTGATATTGATAATAATGTATATAATACAGTTAAAATAGGCACACAAGTCTGGATGGCTGAGAATCTGAAAACCACAAAGTATAACGATGGCACTCCAATTCCTAATATTACAGTTGATGCAACATGGGCAGCATTAACCACAGGTGCTTATGGCGATTATAATAATACTCCCAGTAATTCAACCACGTATGGCAGACTGTATAACTGGTATGCAGTAGATAATAATGCTGGTACAAAGGTGGTGAGCAACGGTGGTAAAAATGTTTGTCCGACAGGATGGCACGTACCGAGTGATGCAGAGTGGACAACTCTTGAGAACTATCTAATATTAAACGGTTACAACTGGGATGGTACTACTACAGGCGATAAGATTGCCAAATCCATGGCAAGCACATCGGGATGGACAGCATCTGAAACACTTGGAACTGTCAGCACATCGGGATGGACAGTATATGGAACACTTGGAACTGTCGGCAACGACCAAGCCAGTAATAATAAGAGTGGATTTACAGCGTTTCCGAGTGGCTACCGTAACCTCGATGGTACATCCATCACCATTGGACAATACGGTTACTGGTGGAGTTCTACGGAGTACTCAACGACAATGGCCTACGCTCAGGGCTTGAGCTACAAGCTCAGCAATGTCGACAGGAGCCTCAGCTATAAGCTTTATGGTATCTCTGTTCGCTGTTTGCGAGATTAGATTTATTTGTTTATTTGTCTATTTGATTTATTTACAACTAAGTGATCGATTCTAAAAAATGGCACAATTTGACGAATTGCCACTATATAAGACTACTTATGATTTGTTTCCAGAAATATCATATTGGGAAAAGTTCTTGTTATAAATAATTCATTAGTGTTTAATGCCAGTTTTAAGCCATCTACGATCAGGATTGTCGAAGTAGAACAATAATACTTAACTAAATCAACAAAATTAAACTTAATACTTAAATATCATGACATTATCCCCAGCATCTCAAAGTAACAAAATCTGTGCAACATGTAATTATTGGTCAGGTGTTAGACAAGCACCTAAGAATAGTACAACAATTTATGTTGACAACCATACTCCAAGTATATGTTTGTTCTTTAAATCTAACATACCAAAAAAAACCAAATCAACAGATAAATGCTCAAAATGGGAGAAATGGTCATTGCTTTAACCCAATTTTAAATTCATGAAATACAGCAGACAAGAAACTATTGTTAAGTTAAATATCGAATTAGCCACTATTGAAAAGTTATACAAGTCAAATTGTATAAACTGGAAAGGAACAACAATAGATAGTAATGAACAATATTCAGAAGTAATTGCCCAAGAACTTTTAAAAAAATTAGCAGAATTTAGTAATATTCATCCAGTTACAAGAAAGAGTCATTATTACATTGAAAAACACGGTTACATTAAGATTGACATTTGCAAAAGCAATAGAGACGAAGAAAATTTTGCAAAACGTATTACTGGTTTGAATTTTAAACATTTTGGATTAATCATCGATTATCAAATTCCATTAAAAGACAGCTTAAAGGATACAGGGATTGGGAAAATTGATTTAATTTCTTTCGATGAAAAAACTAAAACATTATACCTCATGGAATTAAAATATATTGGTAATAAAGAAACATTATTAAGAGCATTATTAGAAAGTTACACATATTACAAAGTTGTCGATAAAGTCGAACTTATTAATGATTGTGTTAAAAGCCAAAAAATCATTTTAAATAAATCATCCAATTCTATAACTTCGAATGATATAACGATAATCCCATCTGTATTACTTGTTCCAGAATGTAATTCTTATGATGAATTAAAAGAGATGGAATCAGGTGATCGCCCCTATTTAAAAGAGTTATCAATTGCTTTAGGTGTTAAGTTTTTTACCATAGAATTTTTGATCAATGCCGTTCAACTTTAAAATCCATCGTGGCACACAAGAAATTGGGGGTTCATGTGTGGAAGTCTGGACTGATACAACAAGAATCCTTGTTGATTTCGGAATGCCACTGGTTAACAAAGATGGAAGTGAATTTGATTTTGAAAAATATAAAAACCTGCCAATTGATGAACTGATAAAATCAGGTGTGTTGCCCGATGTTAAAGGCATTTATAATGATTATAATATCCTGATTGATGGCATCTTGATATCCCATCCACACCAAGATCACTACGGGTTGTATAAGTTTATAAATCCTGCAATTAAATGCTATCTGGGTCAAGCCACAAAGAAATTAATTGAAATTAATAATCTGTTCACACCTCAGAATACAATTATCCATAATCCAGTGTATTTTGAGAAAGAACAAGCATTTAATATTGGAGATATAAGGATAATGCCTTATTGGGCAGACCACTCTGCATTTGATTCTTATTCCTTCCTAATTGAATCTGGTGGCAAAAGCATTTTTTATTCTGGTGACTTCAGAGGTCATGGCAGAAAATCAAAAGCATTTAAATGGTTTACACAAAATGCGCCCCAGAATGTTGATTATTTGCTATTAGAAGGCACTTCTATAGGTAGACAGGACAAACCCTTCAAAAATGAAACGGATATCGAAAATGAACTCTTAACACTATTTAAAACCTCCACCAAGTCAAATCTGATTTATACCTCTGGACAAAACATCGATAGAATAGTATCTGTTTACAGAGCTTGTTTACGGACAAATAAAACAATGGTCGTGGATGTTTATGTGGCAACCATACTAAAAGAATTATCCTCATTTGCAAAGATTCCCTGTCCTTCAGAGAAATTTAAGAACCTGAAGGTTATATTTCCTTATTATACATCAAAACGTCTTGCTAAAGAAGGTAATGAGAAAATCCTTTATCAGTTCAAAAACTTTAAAATCAGTAAAGAAGAGATAAGCAGCCAGCCAGATAAGTACGTAATTATTGTCAGACCATCCATGCAAAAGGACTTGGAAAGAATTACTGGAATCGATGATGGCAATCTGATATATTCAATGTGGGAAGGATATATGAAAAAAGACAATACCAAGAAATTTCTTCAGTATTTTGAAAACAGAGGGTTTACGATCTATAATATTCATACCAGTGGTCATGCTGACATTGATACGTTAAAGAAAATGGTCGAGGCAATAAAACCGAATAGTATCGTTCCTATTCATACATTTCATGGAGCAGATTATAAGAACTCTTTCAGTGTCCCTATTTTAGTTATACCTGATGGGAAAACAATCCACATATAATTGTAGCAATTTCATAAATTTACATAAAGGAGATGCCGAAAACCTTAAAGAGTAGGTGAAATTAAAACTTATAATTATGGCTGTAATTAAAGAAGTTACTTCATTCCCTGATTTCAAAGTTCAAATCGTAACATCATTCCCAGACCTTTGTGTTTATGTGACAAAAAATAAATCAGAGGCTAAGGGAAGTGATGGTATATGGTATTTTGACAATTCTTTCCCTGACAAAAAAGTCCAATTTGTAAAGAGTTTCTCAGACTTAAAAATTGAGTATGTAAATTCTAAAAGTCAAGCAGAATGGAAAAATCGTTCTCATAAACTTCAAAATAGAATTGGATAGTTATGGAAACAAAAACAGATAGACTTAATCGGCTATTTAAGGATTGGGAAGAAAACGTAAGTGGATATAAAGGTAAATTTATAAAGGATGGGATTATAAATGAACCTTTATACGATAATGCCTCAAAGAAAATACTTTTTATAGCAAAAGAACCCAATGACCCTGACCAAGAAAGTTGGGACTTTAGAGAATTCTGGAATAAAGAAGTTAAGTATGTATTTTCCTATCGTATTGCGGAATGGAGTTATGGATTATTAAATGATTTCCCACCCTATGACACTATTTGGGCAACCGAAGATTCTGCCCTAAATGCAATAAAACAAATAGCATTTATGAATATAAAGAAGACTGGTGGTGTTGGAAGTTCCAGCCTTGAAGAAATAAAAGACCATTTAAAGCAGAATGATAAGTTTATTCATGAAGAGATTGAAATTATTAATCCTGAAATAATAATAACTGGATTGACGGATTTAAGAACAGAATTATTTCCAAATCAAGAATGGATTAAAAGTGGTTATGATATTGAAATTACGAGATTCAATAGTGCCAAAGTCATTGATTTTTATCATCCATCTTCTCGGAATGCTCCAGCAGCATCTTATAGCCTATTGCAAAATATAGTACATTCTGAAAATTTCAATCGGTTATAAAACCCACTATCATTATTTTTAACTAAATGAAAGAACATAATACATTTTGGATAAATAATTTCAAGGATACTTTTAAATTGGGCATTAAAAAATTTTAAAAAATGAAAACATTGCTATTAATTTTGGTAACAGTTCTATCATTAAACTGTGCCTACTCCCAAAAAATAAAAGAATCAGAAGTCCCTGCTTCGGTAAAAGCAAAATTCCAGTCATTGCATCCAGACATAAAGGATGTTAATTGGATAAAACATAAAAAAGGGGATTATGAAGCAGAATTCACGCTAAACAAATCAGAGTTCGGTGTATCAATTGATTCTCTTGGTAATCTAAAAGAAACCGAAATGGAAATGAAGGTTTCTGAATTGTCAAAAGAAATTTTTGAATATGTAGCAAAAAATTATCCTGATTATGCAATCACCGAAGCATCACAAATTACTTATGCTGATGGGAAGCCGATGTATGAGGCAGAAATAACCAAAGGAAAAGATAGTTTTGATTTGCTTTTTGACAGTTCTTTCAAATATGTTAAAAAAGGTCATTTTTAAAAATAAGCAATAAATTTTTTTTGTTCATTTTCCGAGATTAATGCACTTTTTTACACCAAAGAAAATTATAAAGCAAAATTAATCCACTGTACCTTTAGTGGTATTTGAATTTTCTGATAATCAAATATTTTGTAAATTAGCCATAATCTTTATTGAGCGATAAGTTTAGGTTTTAACGCAGTTCCTCGTTTCGCAATCCTCAAATTTATTAAGTGAATCGAGGAACTGCTTTTTAAAGAAAAGACAATTTTAAAATATTCCCATAAGGCGACACTATCTATTTCCTACCCATCAGGATTGTATCGCAGACATTGACTTTCACAGTAAATAAGTGTCGCCTTTCTTTTAATTTCTCTATTGTTCAGGAGAATTTTACCACCGAGTCATCAGCCTTGTTTTTCAGAGATTACACTATTGAATGGCAACTATCTTAAATCATTAGTTTCCACCTAAATATATGTGAATAATATAACTTATTTCTGCAATTGTGTAACGCTTTTTTGATATAGCGAACTTACCTTTGTTTGGCACTCCATCCATGTATAATCAACTTAATATTGGTTATACCCTATAATAAGAACGGGAGGACATTATAAAAGTAGATAGATTAAGTAATTATTAAAAAGTAACACTATGGGAAATTTTGTAATTAAAAAAGCCGCAAACGGTGAGCACTATTTTAACTTAAAAGCAGCCAATTTTCAAGTTATACTCACCAGTCAAATGTATTCTTCAAAATCAGCTTGCTTTAATGGCATTGAGTCAGTAAGAAACAATTGTTCTGATGATAGCAGATATGAACGTAAACAGTCCATCAACAATAAGCATTATTTTGTTCTGAAGGCATCTAATGGAGGGATAATTGGTAATAGTGAGATGTATGCTTCTAAAGCAGGTATGGAGAATGGGATTGAATCTGTCAAAAAAAATGGTAGAAATACAACAGTTATTGACGAATAAACTTACTTCCGATCTATAAGCAAGACAATAAACGCAAAGCCTTACTTAATTAAAATCTTAGTCCAATTTTCTTGGATTAGATTGAACGATTCAGTAAAACCATAAAGGAAGATATAATCTTATAGCATACTATCTCCTGAGTATATTACCAAAGGGAGATAAATATCCATCTGCGTTCCAAGCGTCAATGTTTGATGCCTCTTTTAAGCCATTTACGGTCAGGTTTCATGACCGATGAGGCACAGACATACGAAAACCCATAAAATTAGTGGAGATGCAGCGAAATTACTTGTACTGCATTCCAATTTTCATTTTCAGATTTTTAGGTAAAAGATTCATTAAATGTTAATTGTTTGGATGAACTTTTATCAAAGATTAAAAGGATAACAATATATTCTCATCCTCACCCAAATAATCAAAAATAAATTTTGTATTAAAAAGTATGGTCAAAATCCCCTCTGAACGAGGTAATGAATTATAGTCCGTTTATTTGTGATAGAGGCAAATGAAGTGTAAAAATCTTTAGGTTGGGAAACTTCTACATCAAAATCATATTATTTCTTACACAGTTTAGGAGTCTATTCTTTCAGGATTAACGGCATAATTTAATGAGAACCAATAAAATAAAGTAGTTTTTTGTTAGTTAATTGCTTAACTTGCGATGCGATGCAATAATTATAGGTTAATTATTAACGTACATTTCTTGTTTGAATTGTCTTTTCTGATTAACCTATTACTTCTCATCTACTCGGAACGTCAGACTTCTCAAATCCGTTCCCTTCGTTAGCAGGTGCAATTCGGAGCACTGAAATTTCAAACGAAATTTAAATTATTTCGGATGAAAACAGAAATTGACGAAAAAATAATTACAAAAACAACCCATTGTGAAATGGAATTTGCATGTCTACAAAATGGTGCAAATGTTTGCTGTAAAGTTGAACAATACTTTGCTAATAGGTATTTATTTGTAAATGCTCAGATAGCAAATATTGCAATTACAAAACGACATTTAAAAGTTCATTCACCAGATGTGCCTGTTCGACAAGAATAAAAATCTTTAAAAAGTATGGATTAGGATATTAAAGAAATCATTGAATATTAATAAATAGTTTTCTTCAACAAGCATATTTTCCATTTCACTTCTATATTGAAATACTCCAATTTTAAAACAAACAATTATGTCAAGAAAGGAAATGAGTAAAAAAGGGAAATTGGACGAGTTAATCTCTGCTAACAAAGAAGTGGCAGATGAGTTAGTCATTGCTAACAAAGAAAATGCAGATGAGTTAATCATTGCAAACATAGGGAAAGCAAAACGTGCAGAAGAGTTAGTCATTGCTAACGTAGAGAAAGCAAAACGTGCAGCTGAGTTAGTCATTGCTAAGGTAGAGAAAGCAAAACGTGCAGCAGAGTTAGTTATTGCTAATAAAGAACTTGCCTTTCAAAACAGCGAGAAACAAAAACGTTCAGCAGAATTAGTCATGGCTAACGTAGAGAAACAAAAACGTGCAGCTGAGTTAGTCATTGCTAAGGTAGAGAAAGCAAAACATGCAGCTGAGTTAGTCATTGCTAACAAAGAACTTGCCTTTCAAAACAGTGAGAAACAAAAGCGTGCAGCTGAGTTAGTCATTGCTAAAGTAGAGAAAACAAAACGTGCAGGTGAGTTAGTCATTGCTAACGTTGAGAAAGCAAAACGTGCAGCTGAGTTAATCAATGCTAAAATAGAGAAAGCAAAACATGCAGCAGAGTTAGTCATTGCTAACGAAGAACTTGTGCTGGCAAATAAGCAGGAAAAACTTGCTAAAGAAAAATATATCGAATTATATAATTTTGCACCAGCAGGTTACTTAACACTTTCCAGAGAAGGTAAAATCATTGAAATAAACCTAAGTGGGGCAAATATGCTTGGCATAGAACGTCAGCTTATTAAAAACAGAATGTTTGGCTTTTTTGTTTCAGACGATGCAAAATCAATTTTCAATCTCTTTCTCAAGAAGGTATTTAACAACAAAGCCAATGAAACATGCGAGGTAAATTTGTCAACCAATAGCGACTTACAAAAGTGTGTTCGCCTTATCTGTATCGCTTCCGAAAGTGGAAAACAATGCCTTGTGAACATGGTTGATATCACCGAGCGCAAACGGGCAGAGGATGCTTTGCATGAAAGCGAAGAGAAGTATGCTAAGGCTTTCCAGTCATCCCCCTTTTCACTTACTCTAACGAGAGTGAAAGATGGAAAAATCATCGAAGTCAACGATGCATTTACCTCGGTTTTGGGTTTCACCAGAGAAGAGGCAATTGCCAATTCAGTGATTGGACTTAACTTGTGGGTAGATATAGAAGAGCGAAAATGGGTAATATCTACACTTCTTGATGGAGGGGATGTTGCAGAAAAGGAATTCTTATTCAGAAAAAAGAATGGGGAAATTTATACGGGTTTGTTTTCCTCTAAAATCATTAATCTCAATAACGAACCCCACCTTATATCCAGTATCTATGACATCACCGAACGTAAAAAGACTGAATTAGAATTAATTAAAGCCAAAGAAAAAGCCGAAGAAAGCGACCGCCTTAAATCTACCTTCCTTACTAATATGAGCCATGAGATACGTACTCCCATGAATGGAATTCTCGGATTTACTGAACTCTTAAAAGAACCGAACTTGACAAGTGATGACCAACAAGATTTTATTCAAATCATCCAGATTAGTGGCGCACGTATGCTCAATACCATCAATAATATTGTTGATGTTTCGAAAATTGAATCGGGACTTATTCAAGTTGATATTAAGGAAACGAATATTAACGAGAAAATGGAATTCACTTATAAGTTCTTTAAACCAGAAGTTGAGATTAAAGGTTTGCAGTTTTTCTTTAAAAACACTTTGCCATCAAAAGAAGCCATCATTAAAACAGACAATGAAAAAGTCTATGGAATAATGACTAACCTTATTAAAAATGCCATTAAGTTTACTTATGAAGGTTCAATTGAATTCGGTTATGAAAAAAAAGGGAATTACCTTGAATTCTTTGTGAAAGATACGGGGATAGGCATTCCAAAGAATCAGAAGGAACTAATTTTTGAGAGATTCAGGCAGGGTAGTGAATCGCATAACCGAGGTTATGAAGGCAGTGGTTTGGGTTTATCCATAGCGAAATCCTATGTAGAAATGCTTGGTGGAGAAATATGGGTGGAAAGCGAAGAAGGGAAAGGCTCAATATTTTATTTTACCATTCCTTACAATGCTGTATCGGAAGAAAAAATAGAAATAATAAATGCGGTTTCTGCAGAACATAAAGAAGTTCAGTTAAAAAACCTGAAAATATTAATTGTCGAAGACGATGAAATATCGTATTCATTCCTCACCCGAATACTCCAGAAAATCAGTTATGAAGTTTTACATGCAATAACAGGAGTTAAAGCCGTTGAGGCTTGTCGTAATAATCCTGACCTTGATTTGGTTTTGATGGACATTAGAATGCCCGTTATGGATGGAAATGAAGCCACACGTCAAATCCGTCAATTTAACAGAGACGTAATCATTATTGCACAAACAGCATATGGATTTTCAGGAGACAGGGAAAAGGCAATAGAAGCGGGATGCAACGATTATATTACAAAACCAATTTCTAAGACCTTATTGATAGAGTTAATCTTAAAGCATATTAATAAGTAGAAAATGAATACTAACCGTTAATGCGGTACTTCCTTTACTCCACAAGTACTGGAGAAATGCAGCGAGACAATAATAAATACCAACTCTTCAGTTTAAAATAAGTAAACGATTATTTGGCAATTGAAGCCATTCGTGCCAATATCATGCTGAAATCCAATTTCATATATTAAAAAATTGTAACTTTGGGAATATGCTGTAAATGGTAAATAACAATGTCGGTTTTTTGGCAAATAGTAATGTAGGTATTTTAGCAATTAGCAATGCTGGGTTTTTAGCAAATAAGAATGTAGGTTTTTAAAATCCTCCCCTTTTCCCAC
>Ga0187886_1002454_pt1 | contig 14894 bp, 17 predicted proteins | sample June2016WEW_20_1_FD_133001 | JGI IMG/M metagenome (GOLD analysis project Ga0187886, IMG submission 133001) | Peatland microbial communities from SPRUCE experiment site at the Marcell Experimental Forest, Minnesota, USA - June2016WEW_20_150 | ecosystem: Environmental > Terrestrial > Soil >... | reverse complement strand
CTGTTTTCCGAGAAGTGAGAGGAATATCACGCTTTGCGCATTTCACGGCAAACGCTCACTCGGTGGTTGGTCAAGGAAAGTCTCTGGGCGCCCAGACGCAAGAAGCGTCCTCATCGAAAGAAAATGAGAACGGTGTCAGACAATGGGCTCACTCATTCAATTCGACGGTAGTGATCACGATTGGTTTGAGGGACGTGGTCCGGCGCGGTGTTGTTTGTTGGTTGCCATTGACGATGCCTCGGGAAGTGTGATGCTGCGTTTTACCAAGGAAGAAGATACGGCAAGCGTCCCCTTTTGAGTTCTGACATAGATACATTCAACACAGAGGCATTCCTGCAGAAATCTACACAGATGGCGGTACGATCTATTTTGACACCAAAAATCCTAAACGTTTGACGCAGTTTGGCTGTGTTCTTAAAGCACTGGGCATTCATCATATCCATGCCTATTCTCCTCAGGCAAAGGAGCGGGTGAAACGATCCAATCGAACGTATCAAGATCACCTGTTGAAGGCGTTACGCGAACAGGGCATTTCCAGCATCAAAGATGCAAATCGGTTTTTAGAGGAACTCTACTGTACTCAACACAATATGCGTTTTGCACAGTGCGAAGGACTTTCAGACATTCACCGCCCTGCTAATGGGATTGATCTCGACAACATCTTTTGCTTCGAAGATACTCGGAAGGTGTATAACAACTATACCATTACTCTGCACAGTCAGTTTATTCAGTTACTTCGCTCAGAAGCACCTCTGCCGCCTCCGCGCTCTACGCTGCTCCTGCGGCAATAGCTCGATAGTCGCATCATACGCCGGCCTGCCGTAGAACGATTGAAAACTGACCCAACCGATGATTTCACTATTTTTGTTTTCGACAACTTATAAAGGACGTTTGTTGGGAGTGTGTTCATGAAACCATCGTATTCTGCTTTCTACTGAGATAGGTTCTGTGTCGGCAGTGACCATCCTTGAAGAGATTGTCGAATTATATATCTCGACAATCCTTTCCAGGTCTTGAAGATTTGCGTCTCTATATATAAGTTCATCTATAGCTGTAATTGTCTTCACTCCTTCTTGTAATGTGTACCTACTCGCTAAACTTTTCGCTTATTCCAGCGACCTGCATTTTATGCCGTTGTTATAGGGACGTATCGCCGTACGTTCCTACGAGGACTTCCCTTTCTTCACAAATGTATTGTTCTCGTATTCCCGAAAAGCAATTTCCAATTCTTTTTGTGTATTCATCACCACCGGTCCATACCATGCAATGGGTTCGCCGATCGGTTTCCCGGATATCAGGAGAAATCTCATGGACTGATCTTCTGTTTGAACAACGATTTGATCGCCGTCATCAAACAAGACAAGCGTGCCATTGGATGCGTACGGCTCGCGCTTGATATCAAAATAATTGACTCCATCTGCTTCATAGGAAAACGGCTTCCTCTCCTTGCACAGAAATCCTTGCCCTTCGATCACGTATGCGAAGACCGTATATCCCCTCTTCGTCGCGTGTATAAATTCCGAGCTTGACGGCACGGTAATATCGAGATACTCCGGATCGACAATAATATCCTGTACAGGTCCCTTTGTCTTTTTGTAAGAGCCGCAGATAAGTTTTATCTTCGTTCCGTTCTCCAGAACCACGTCCGGAATATCCGCCTGTTTAACTTCCTGATACCGCGGATCCATCATTTTGTGAGAAGCTGGAAGATTTGCCCAGAGTTGAAACCCGTACATCGCGCTTCCCGTACCGGGCTTCGGCATTTCCTGATGAATAATTCCGCTGCCTGCCGTCATCCATTGAACATCACCCGAAGAAATGATCCCGCTGTTGCCCATACTGTCTTTGTGTTCTACGCTTCCCTTGAGCATATACGTGATCGTTTCAATTCCCCGATGAGGATGCCAGGGAAATCCTTTGATGTAATCATCCGGATGATCGGAACGAAAATCATCTAAAAGAAGGAAAGGATCGAATTGAGGCACTTCTTTATTTCCCATCGCCCGTTTGAGACGGACTCCCGCTCCTTCAAGAACAGACTGACTTTTGAAAACTTTTTTTATTTTTCGCGTCTCCATCTTACACCTCCGTTTAGTTATTTTTAGCTGACGTCATTGACGTCGGCATTTTCTTCCCCGCGACCATCGGTCGCGGCTACAAAATCATTTTACCACCGACTCTATTATTGTTTCTTAAGTTCCGCCTTGCAAAATTCCGAACGTTAAACGATGTTTAAGAAACCGATAGGATATGCTCAATCCAATCTTAAGCTCTATTCAATTGAATACTTCTTAATTTTATTGCAGAATTCATCAAGATCGGTACCTTCAATATCCTTTAGTTCCATATTCTTTAAAATTGGCAACATCTTTTGGGGACACTTTAATTCACCTTCCCACCACTCCTTTGAATGATCCGCATCGGCAAATTGTTCCCATAAAGAAATATCCACATTTGCTTCAGATATTTCGTTTTTGATTAAATTCGTGAATACAGTTTTTATCCCTTTAAATGAATAGTAGTTTTCGATGCTATATCTTTTCAATACTGTGGGAATAATATTTATGGATTTACATCGTTCTATAAATTTATCTCGCGGCTTCTTATCTTTTGTGTCTTTATCAAGCAAAACAAAAACATTTCTTAATTGTGCAAATGGAGTCGGATCAAAGAACGCCATCATACTTCCTGAGAGGAATACGTATGAGACAGAGAAAGTATTAGCAATGTTATACCAATGTTTAAGAATATAATCCATTAGTATGGGATCATTTTTCCCCTCCATGAGAATCGCCGTCTATCTCAAGAACCAATTTCAATCGCGGACAATAAAAATCTACCACATATTCATCAATCGGCTTCTGCCTGTGAAAATCATAACCTAATAATTGCTTGCCCTTAATTTGCTGCCAGAGAAGAATTTCTGTCAATGTCATATTCTTCCGCAATGTCCGTGCAGCCTGTTTGAGTCTCGGATTGTATTCTATCCATTGGTTTCTCACGAACACACCCCTTACCCCTCTCAAGAGGGGACGTTTAAGCTTAAATTCAAAAATCTTTTCTTAGCACCACATCATTTTCCTTCTTCCTCATATTCATCCCGCCGGCATACTATCCGATGAACGTTTGTGATATATGAAACGTAGAGATAATATATCGCCTGATCTGCCAATTACACACTTGGAGCTTTACAAATTTTTGATACAAATAATTCAATGAACAATCCAAATATGGTTCCTCCTATAGTGTAAGGAATAAAACCCATTACATTATTATCAAGAATCATACCTATGGAATATGATAGAGTTACTAAAAAACCAATGAATGCTCCGTGGAGGAGATAATTCATTTTTAACCTACTTATACCGATAACAAAACCAATTAAAATTCGATTTCCAAAAGATGAAACAATTAATGCAGATAATGTGATGGATGGAATTAAATATTTCCTTCCGATAGCACATATAATCGCACAAATAATTCCAGCTATGATAGATAATGATAATCTTTTCATTTTTTCTCTCCTTAAAATTGTTATTTGTGGACAATTGCGTACAACATACAGATACATGCATAGACAACGGCTGAGAAGAGCCAATGGAGTTCATTTGCCCTGCACAATATCTTTTCTCTTTTAGATTTTTCTTCGAATCGGAATCCCCAATGATGATTACGGCGGCTCGGGATTTTTCTAACTATAAATATACGCGTTTCCGGATGGTCGGGCAAGGGCTGCTTTTACTCTGATGCCACCACCCCACACCCCTCCTCATATGAGGAGGGGACGTTCCGATGTATTTCAATCGGAACAGGGGTGGTCGATAAACGCCAGAGAGTAATCAAAGGCAAGCATATCACTTCAAGAGAGTGTCGGGAGGAAACTCCCGCCATCACATTTACACGTGAAATCATTAAAAAATCAAGATTTGCTTGTTTCTTCGGAAATTTATTTGAATATAGATTAAAACAGAATAACATAATTATCAAAAGGGATTGTGTATGCCTCTCATAGAATGGAACAACACCTTTTCGGTTGAAATACAAAAAATCGATGAACAACATAAGAAGTTTTTTTCTATTATCAACGTGTTATATGATGCTATAATGCAAGGCAAGGGTGAAGAGGTTGTGGGTTCGGTATTGAAGGAGTTACAACAATATGTGATATTTCATTTCAAATCCGAAGAGTCCTGGATGGAAATGTACAATTATCCGGATATAAACAAGCACATCCTGGAACATGAAGGGGCGATTCAAAAAGTGAACAAGCTCGTACTGGAATATGAACGAGGCCAACAAACCGTCGATATTGAATTATTGAAATTCTTAAGCGATTGGCTCCAAAATCATATTCTCAAGGCCGATAGGAATTATATTCCATATTTCCGGGGAAAAGTATAGCAAAGTATTTTAGATATTAATTCGAGGTCGTGCGCAATGCAATCACATTTACAAGCTGCAAAATTATTCATCACTTAAGCAGAACAAGTTTCCTGGTGTCTGTAAATGACCCGGTTTGTAGCCTATAAAAATATACTCCGCTCGGCATCGATGCAGCATTCCATATCTTCGAGTAACTGCCGGCCGCCATATTTTCACTCACTATAGTCGCCACCTCCTGTCCTACCAGATTGTACACCTTTATCGAAACATAGGTTTGAAATGGAATATCAAACGAGACCGTTGTTGTTGGGTTGAACGGATTCGGATAATTCTGCTTCAGCCCGAAAGCATCGGGTCGGAAAGAAATCCGATCATTCTCAATACCGGTGGCTGCGGACGCAGTGAACGATCCTGTCATCCCCGCCGAAAAATGGAAGTCGCATTGATAGAGATACATGCCCGCAACTGCGACAGGATACGTAAATACGCTACCGGAAGCCTGATGAAAGCTTTGTGCACCGGCGGGAACACTCGTGGAACTCAGCGGATGCATACTAAAATCACCCTCCCACTTGACCGTGTCCCCTACGAAAACATTCAGAGAATTGGGCGAATAAGTAAGTCCAAACGAACCCCCGAACTGGATGACATGGGTTGTGGCATGCGCTGTAGTCGCAACTGCGAGTAACATTACTACCCACACAATCGATGTCGTTCTCTGAAATACCAAGATGGATTGTTTTTTCATGATAAATCCTTTCTGATTTGGTTTGTGATTACTTTGAGTTGAATCTGAGTCACCGCTTGTTCATTCCTTCGTCTCGATGATGGCAAAGCAATACCAAGAGGTGCCTTAGTTTTCATAGGAATAATTTCTTTTATGATTTTTGCATTTTACCAACCAGCTTTAGAAAGCATTGCCGCGCTTTTACCACAATCCGATTATACTTTCTATTATGAACAGTTTAGAGACCTACAATGTTCCCACGGAGGTATTCATTTTTAAGCCTCTTTTTGAGTTCTCCCTTTGCCTTACCAGAACCAAATATCAAAATAGATATTGCATTACGATAAATTAATCATGTTGCCGTTAGAAGCAATAGTCTATTCACATGGAAATACTCCATCATCCACGTCTCCACGCGCCAACAACCGGGGCTTTAATTGCGCCGCCATTTTTGGAGGGAACGATGCATTGGAAACCTAATCATCTTCCCGCACTTTGTCAGCTGAAATTATCTCTTAATTCGGCGTATTTTCCCAACACCTTACTATCTCTCAAACTTACTTGATAACCATGCTAACTTTCCCTATCATAAGAATAGACATGTTCATTCGCTAATTCTGTTAACCTAACAGGAGGTATGTTATGAAGAGTAAATATCTGGCTATCATCATCGTTGTTGCTTTTATCGTGGTGGCTGCCGTGTCAAATTCGGAAGCCGCTGTCAAGATCACTGTCACTCAAACTGCAGACAAAATCACCATCATGGGTTATAAAGGTAAAAAAATCACTTCAGACAAATTCGCACTCAGCAATGACGGGTGGTATATCATTAAGGTTTCGTACACGGGCGTTGATGCCAGTATTTGCCAGCTATCACTTGTTACCCAGAAAATGATCACCGATCAAGAGACTGTTGCCGGCTCGTTAACAAACTGGATGGGGCCGAATATGACAGAGAAAATCCGGTCTAAGGGTTCAGCAAACTCAGAAGATTACATGATTTATGTAGAAAATTCAGGAGGGCCGTGGACAATCGAGATTTTGAAGAACCCGAAGCCCGCACCATTATCCAGCAACACTACGTTCAGCAACACTACGTTCAGCGACACTACGGACAAAGTAACGCCGTTCTTCAACTTGAATAAAGGATCAGCGACGTTTACCATGCACCAAAAGCTGAAAGGCCAGTTCTCTATGCGCCTTGAGGTCGCTCTCTACGATGCTAACACGGGCAAGATTGTGAGTGACTTGTGCCATAACGACGCTTCGCCTACGCTGGAAGCAACCACGGACATACCGGAAGCCGGTACCTATATTCTTGAGGTTTCTGGCGGCGACAGCTGGAATGTCTCGTATAAACAGTAAATATTCGAGTACGGCCTGAGGGCACTTTAAATTCCGCCCTCATCACGTGAGGAGTGGTGTGTGATTCGTCACAACACTTCTGCCTCCTTTTTATATACTGATAGCGCCTTAGAGAAGGCATAGAGATTTGGTGAATCGAGTCATTGTGTATGCCATATAAAACCATTAAACAAGCTGAAAAAACATTTCGTACTGCTATTTACGGCCGTGCAGCCCAATTTGATATGGAAACGATTCATCGAGCAGAAACACTTTTGCTTCAAGCTCGGTCTCTGGCAATGAGCGATCCGATAAAGAGCAAGGCATTGGCAGAGAGTGCACGACAAATTGCGTTAAAAGCTATTGCAAAAACCGAAATGGAAAAAACACGGCTCAAGGGGATTTTAAGTTCCGAAGTCGCATCCCTGGTCCAAGAATATTCTCGCGACAAAATAACACTTGGCGATATCAGAGAGAGAATTAACAACCAGACGTATTTAATAATTTCACAACGCATGGAAATTGCCGAAGTCTGCATGAGACAAGCGAAGGAAGGATTGGACAAAGGGCAGTTCGACTCTTTTCCGGCATTGTGCACCAGAACAAGACAACGGTTGTCCGACGTTGCACATGTTCTGACACCCGTGATTGACCAGTTACATTATTCGGAGTCCCCGAAGATTCTTCCTCGAAAAAAGTAAGCCGCTGAACAAACTACCTCGGAGCAAGCTCCGAGGTATTCAAACTGTTTTTCTGGATTCCCGATAGCTGGAAGCCTGATAATGTATCACGATTCGCGTGATTCAATTTTACGCCTCCGGCTGGGAATGACTTTTCCTTTTTGGGAAATCAGACATTACACCTGCTCGATAACTCTTTCAGCGAGTCCCCGCCGAATTTCTCCAACAATGCATTTGCTAACACCGGAGCAATCACCGCCTCGCCGATAACTGAAGCAGCCGGAACGGCACAAACATCCGAACGCTCATAGCGCGATTGCACAAGTTTGTTTGTAGCAAGATCAACAGCCATCAACGGCTTGGCAAGCGTCGCTATTGGTTTCATTGCAGCATGGAGAACGATCATCTCGCCGTTTGTCACACTCCCTTCGAGTCCGCCGGCTCGATTGGTCTTGCGTGCGATAGTTCCATTCTTCAGCATGAATTCGTCATGCACGTCCGAGCCGGACTTTGCCGCGTTTGCAAATCCATTACCAATCTCGATGCCTTTGATTGCTTGAATCGACATCAAAGCTTGCGCAAGTTGACCGTCAAGTTTTCTGTCGTACTGCGTATAGCTGCCAAGTCCGATCGGTACACCGCTTACGATAACTTCAAAAACACCACCAAGTGTGTCACCGGACTTCTTTGATTTCTTAATTGCGGCAATAGCTTTCGCTTCGGCGGATTTGTCGAGAATGCGTACTTCGGATTTATCCGCTTCCTCTGTCACCTTGTACGCTGCGGATGATGTTTGTGTGGTAAGCTTCGCAATCATCTGATCGATCTTTGTTCTGTTCTTCACTGTCGCGGAACCAATATTCAAGACGTAGCTCCCGATGAAAATTCCGCAATCCTCCAGCATCTTCCGTGCAATTGTGCAGCAGGCGACACGCATTGCAGTCTCGCGCGCACTCGATCGGTCAATAACATTGCGTAAATCATCAAACCCGTACTTTATCGCACCGACATAATCTGCATGACCTGGACGAGGAACGGTAATTTTCTCGATTCCTGCACCGTCCCCCTCTACCGCCATTTTCTCTGTCCAATTCTGCCAATCTTTATTCTGAATCATCAGAGCAATGGGTGAACCAAGAGTTTTCCCGAATCTGACACCTGAAAGAATCTCCACGGTATCTGTTTCAATTTTCATACGGCCGCCGCGCCCGTAACCCTGCTGGCGTCGCCACAATTGGTGATTGATGTACTCAGTGGAAATTTCGACACCTGCCGGCATTCCTTCGACAATCCCAATAAGCACTTTCCCATGTGATTCTCCGGCTGTGAGATAGCGGATCATAGGTCTGATTCCTTAGTATACAATTTGTTCTTCAAGATGAATACACCCAACCTTTACATAGATTCAATTAAACAAAATTTCGAGGGAGATTCAATTGGCGGACAAATAAAAAGCGCGACCGATATTCTCAGCCGCGCCTCGTAGATTTCGAGTTTCGGATTTAGGATTTCTAATTTAGGATTTTGGATTTATTTAGGCATTTCTATAGGGACAAAACGCATCTTTTTGTCTTCGCCCTTTACCCGAAGCATCACAGCATCACCCGGTTTAAGTTTCTTTACCGAACTCTCAAACTGATCCGGGGTTGAGACTTTTTGATCTCCGACTTCTGTCACCACATCGCCTTTCTTGAGTCCGCGATCCTGTGCGGGACTCATGTCTTCGATATTCGAAACCATCACACCTTTGTCCACTTCGTACTGTTTCTTTATTTTGGAATCGATCGATTTCACGGTCACTCCGAGTTCTTTCACAGTAACAACTTTTTCTGCATCCGAATCAGAGTCAGACTCTCCTTTATCATTTTTTACTTTTTCAGCAATTGTTTCGCCTTCTTCATCGCGGGATCCAAGTTGGGCTTTTTTCTCTATGATCTTTTTGTTTCTCCAAATCCCGAGCATAACAATGGACCCCGGATGTTTACTCGCAACCGTTGTCTGTAACTCTTGCGGTGAATTTACTTCTTTTCCATCGACCGTAAGAATAATATCGCCGTACTCAACACCTGCTTTATCGCCGGCAGCATCTTTCGCTACATTTTCGACCCACACACCTTTCGCTTTGTCCAAACCTGCAGCTTTTGCCGTGACTGCATCGACCGGTCGGATCCCGATGCCAAGAAATCCTCGCCGGAATTTTCCGTACTTGATAATATCGGTTGCCACCTGCTTCGCAAGATTCAGCGGAATAGCAAAACTGTATCCCTGATATCGAGCGTTTGTTGTGGCAATCGCAGAGGTAATACCGACAACCTCGCCGTCGATATTCACAAGCGGTCCGCCGCTGTTCCCGGGATTGACTGCGGCATCAGTTTGAATGAAGTTCTCAATTCCATATCCGCTATTATCATCTCCGATGATGCCGATATTTCGCCCAAGCGCACTGACAATTCCCTGTGTCATCGTCGATTTCAATCCCAATGGTGCACCGATCGCAAAGACGATATGTCCAACTTCGACTTCATCGGAATTTCCAAGGGCAGCAACCGGTAAGTTATCTGCATCAATCTTGATCACGGCAAGGTCCGTATACTTATCTGTACCGATAAGTTTTGCCTTGTACTCGCGTGTATCAGAAAGCTGAACTTTTATGCCATTTTTCTTCGCACTCGTCACAACATGGTTGTTCGTAAGAATATATCCGTTCGCTGTGATAATAACTCCTGAACCTGCTCCGATTTCCGGACCACGCTTCGGCATATCAAATTTAAAATCAGGACCGAAGAACCGATGAAAGAACTGACTTCCATCATCTTGAGAATCTGACTCCTGATCCATTTCCACTTTCACAAAGACAACTGAAGGCGTCACCGTTTTGCTGACGGTATGGAATGCATCATTCAGGGCTTGAAGCGTAGAGTTTGGTTTTAAGGGAGCCTGTTGTGCACCAAGCTTGACGTCTTCTCCTGCAAATGAGAAATCAACACCCTTGAAACTGGACACCAGCACAACACCGAAAATAATGCCGAGACTAATAAGAAATACTGCTGCAAGAATCGATTTTGTTGACATACTGCTTCTTCCTTTACATTGTTGATATATGTTGTTGTTGAAAAAACTCTGCCGATTTCAATGGTTTTAATCCATCAAAGTGATATCGCAAGTACAAACGTAATAGCTCGTTCATTTCGTTCCCTACACGCGCGTCGAACTCAAGAGTACTGAGACTTGAGAGTTGCGCATGTACAAGACGGCGAACAATTTGCAATCCCTGTACTGAAAGTGTCGTGAATGCGATACTCTGATCACTGTCATGTACCGCAGAATCATTTGGCGTGCAGCACTTATTGCAAAACACCGCGCCACGAACAATCTGAAATGCAACTTGCCTTTCTCCGTTGCCGAGAAGGACGGGTTTTCCGCACTCGCCGCAAGTATCAAAATTCGGTGCATAGCCGAACAATGCTGCAAGCCGCAGCTGGAACGCCTGTAAATACGTTTCATAATTTTTCGTGCTGGCATTCAATGCGCTCAATGTTTCAACAAGCAGGGCAAACATCGCCGGAGTGCGTTCTTCATGGTGCGTTACCTGATCGATAAGTTCTAAAACCGACAGACCAGTAGACATCCGATCTAAATCTTCAGTGAGATTTCGAAAGGAGTCAATAGAATCACATTGTGAAATCAAATGGAGATCGCGATGTTCTTTTTTATAGATGAGAAGCATCGAATGAGAGAGCGGTTCCAATGCAGAGCCGAATTTATTTTTTGCGGATCTCGCACCTTTCGCAATACCTTTCAACTTGCCATATTCCTTTGAGTAAAACGTGACGATTTTACTCGTGTCGCGGTACTTCATCGATCTCAGAACTATCACCTCGGTCTTAACCAGCACGGTCCCTCCGAAAGTTCAATCTTTTGAGCGAAACTGAGAATGGAGGTCGATGCACTCCTTGGTCTGTCACAATCGCCGTCACGAATTCATTGGGTGTCACATCAAATGCCGGTGAATATACATTGACCGTCTCCGGTGCAGTCCGTTTGCCAAACGATTCTGTCACTTCCCTTGCATCCCGTTCTTCAATAGGAATATCTTTCCCCGTACTCATCTGAACATCTATGGTCGAAACAGGCGCCGCAACATAGAATGGAATTCCATGGTGCTTTGCCAGCACTGCAAGAGAGTATGTTCCTACTTTATTCGCCACATCTCCGTTCATTGCTATTCGATCTGCACCGACAATGACTGCATCAATTTTTCTTTGCTGCATGAGAACCGCTGCGACGTTATCGACTATCAGCGTCGCTGGAATCTTTGCTTGCATCATTTCCCACGCTGTCAGTCTTGCGCCCTGCAAGAGCGGCCGCGTTTCATCTATATAGACGTGTTTCAGTCTTCCCAGTTCCCACGCTTTGGAAATTATACCGACGGCTGTACCGCGTCCGCCGGTGGCAAGGGCGCCGGCATTGCAGTGCGTAAGGATGGAACAATCGTTGGGAAGAAGTTCTATGCCAAAAGAACTGATCCGCTCGCACATCTCCGCATCCTCTTGATGAATCCGTTTTGCTTCGTCAAGTAAATTATTTTGCAGGTCGGTGATGGAGTCTGCGTGCCATGCATCCAGCACGCGACGCTGTCGTTCTAAAGCCCAAAAAAGATTAATAGCGGTTGGACGCGTGGAAGCAAGAAGATCGATAACCGATAAGAGATGCGAGCGTGCTTCTTTCATCATTGAATAGTTCAGCGAAAGACTTGCAAGTGCGACACCATATGCCGCCGCGATGCCGATGAGTGGAGCGCCGCGAATGGCGAGCCGCTTGATCGCCTCTGCTACAAAAACAACATCATCGGTCTCGCAGAAGAATTCTTCGAGGGGGAGTTTTGTCTGATCGAGAAACTTCAGCTTGCCGTCTATCCATTCTAACGGCTTCATCACAATCACTTCTCATCAAATCTTGATAAATCCATGAACGAATGGAACCTATCGCGAATTTTGAGATAACTCAAATCGCGCAAACTGTCTATGCTGAACTTCTCGACGCAGAACGACGCCAACGTACTGCCATAGACGACAGCGCGTTTCAAGTTTTCCGTCGAGATATCATCCGTGCGGGCAATCCAACCGATGAAACCTCCGGCGAATGCATCTCCGGCTCCGGTGGGGTCGAAGATAGTTTCCAACGGAAATGCGGGGGCTGAGAATATAGTATTTTCAGTCACCAACATTGCACCATGTTCGCCTTTCTTAATGATAATGATACGCGGACCCATCTTGATGATTTTCTTCGCTGCTTTAATGAGGTTGGGTTCGTGTGTGAAAAGACGTGCTTCGGAATCATTCACGATGAGAACATCCATGAATTTCATGGTTTTCATCAACTCTTTCGGCTTCGTTTCTATCCAATAATTCATCGTGTCGCCGACAACGAGCCGCGGTTTATTGATTTGATTCAACACCCGCAATTGAAGTACAGGATCGATATTACCAAGACAAACATAGGCGGAAGATTTGAATCCTGGGGGAATCTTCGGATCGAAATTCTTAAATACATTGAGATCTGTGAAAAGTGTATCGCGAACATTTAAATCATAGTGATACTTGCCGCCCCACCGGAATGTTTTTCCTTTTTCAACAATCTGCAATCCATCAAGATCGATTTGACGCGATTCCATAAATTTGATATGCTCTTTCGGGAAATCTCCGCCGACCACTGCTACCAGACGAATGGGCGTGGTAAAATAACCTGCTGCTACCGCAATGTATACTGCTGAACCACCGAGTGCGTCTTTGATACTTCCAAACGGCGTCTCGACAGTATCGAGTGCAACGGATCCAACGACCAAGAGACTCACACTAGTTTCCTTTCAAATTAGAATTGCGTTATTTCCAATAATCGAGCAGCTTCTTTTCCGCCGGCGATAAATTCATGCACGATTTCAATTGCTTGCCGCTGACCGGGCCATACAACGCGGTCTCTTGCCGCGACATACACCAGCCACTCAAAGCGTCGATGCTCGCGGGATAAGCGCACATTGAGTGCTGCATCCACTTCAGTCGCAAAAATCGGCACCATCTGGACAGCGTCATTCCGTCTGTCAAAATACGAATCCATGATCGGAACTATCCAGAATCGTTTCGGACGCAATCCGGTTTCTTCCTCAAGTTCACGCAACGCTGCTTTGTCTGCGCTTTCATTTTTCTTCATTGACCCGGTTACTATTTGCCAAATACCAGGATAAAGTTCTTCGTCATCTGCACGTTGGAGCAGAAGGTATTGAGGTTCACCTGCACTCCATCGAAATATACAAATCTCAACAATCTGGCTAAGAATTGTCGCCAAGCCTGATTCCTTTTTCTTTAAAAAGATAACCGAATTTTCATTGAATTCAAATTGAGGGAAAGAGAAGAGTGATTATCGTTGGTCTGATCGATTTCGCCAATGTTCGAGAAAAATACCGCATGCAATTCCGACATTAAGCGATTCAGCTTGACCATAGCGTGGAATACTCACGACCGCATCTGCTTGCTGAATCAATTGAGGGTTCACTCCTTGTGCTTCATTTCCCAACAGAAGGACAATTTTTTCCGGCAACGAGTACGCTTTCAGCGTTTTGCCATTGAGAGCCGTTGCGATCACTTTGAATCCTTCCGATTTGAGATTCGGAAGAGTACTGTCTAATTCTATATTCTCGAACACAGGTAAATGGAAAATAGAGCCCGAGGTGGATCGAATGACTTTATCATTATATAATGAAACACATTCCTCGCTTAAGAGCACTGCACTTGCACCGAACCAATCGCAGGTGCGAAGAATAGTGCCAAGGTTGCCTGGATCGCTTATACGGTCGCAAGCAACAAGGAGATGTGCAGGTTGAATGCTTTTTGCATCGAATGATTTTGTTTGCTGATACACAATCGCAATGACTCCTTGCGAATGCACAGCATCCGATATGTGCTTCAACTGTACTTCTTTGATCTCTTTTATGAGGATGCCGTGTTCTCTTGCAAGAGTAAGGACCGGTCGATGTTCAGGTTTTTGACTTGCCTCCGCAAGAACGGCAATAAGTTCTATGCGGAAGCTTGAGTGCAAAGCATCACGAAGCGGACGCCAACCTTCGAGCAGAAACTTGTGTTCAGCATCCCGAAATTTCTTCTGCTGAAGCGACCGAAGATATTTTATTTCAGATTGATTAAGATACACGTTTGAATATAGAGAAAAAGGTGGAGAAACAAAACCAGTGGAAATCGTAGCGTAATCAAATATAATTCGGCAGTGTCACCGCAGCTTTAACGCAGAAAAATCCCCCATAAAAATCAACGGGACTTCTGCTAACGATCCCGACTTAAAGCATGTCGGGATGAACACCCGCCTGCCAAAGAACTTGTTCGGCGGGCAGGCATAAAACGTGTTCACTTTAGCATCAGCATTTTCTTTTGAAATACATGCTTTTTGTTTTGCTCGTCTGTAGCAATAAGACGGTAAATATACATTCCGCTGGCATACCGACTTGCATTGAAGATTTTCTGGTAATATCCAGGTTCCTGCTGCTCGTTGACAAGATTAGCTACTTCTCGCCCGATCACATCATATACCTTTAATGACACGTTATATCGTGTCCCTGTTCCAGGTAACTAATATTCGATTGTCGTTGTCGGGTTGAACGGGTTAGGATAATTCTGAAGAAGTTCATATGTCGTCGGCGGCGTGATACTGATCTTGATCTCTTTCGTCCATTTCTGTCCAGTTTTATCCGTGAT
>Ga0187886_1002453_pt1 | contig 14894 bp, 11 predicted proteins | sample June2016WEW_20_1_FD_133001 | JGI IMG/M metagenome (GOLD analysis project Ga0187886, IMG submission 133001) | Peatland microbial communities from SPRUCE experiment site at the Marcell Experimental Forest, Minnesota, USA - June2016WEW_20_150 | ecosystem: Environmental > Terrestrial > Soil >... | reverse complement strand
ATCGCGGCCTTCACGGCCCAATGGAACGAGGGCTCAACGCCCTTCGTCTGGGTCAAGACGGCCGACCAGATCCTGGCCAAGGCCGTTCGCAAGCCCCGAGCGATCAGCGAATCGGGACACTAGATGAGGCGAACGTCGGCGATGTCGTCCGAGAGGGCGATGTCGTCCTTCTCGCGGTCGACAACCATCGAACGCGAGCGCTCGTCGATCGCCACATTTGCAGCCTTGCCGAGGCCACGCTCATCAGCGGCGGCAACGACGAGATCGACGGCAACGTCCAGCTCGTCCGCCGGCGTAACGGCGTCGGTCTCGACGGCACGCTTTCCGAGATCCACCCCGAGATCGCGACCGCGACCGACGGTCCGGCAAGCGGTGAGGGATGCGCGGCACGAGTTGCCGAACGTCCTCAACTGCTCGTAACGAACCTCATGGTCGCTTCGGCGATGCTCAACTGCCTCTGGGCAGTCTGCGAAACGGGCAGCGCCCCGTATAGCGAGGTCTACCTCGATGTCGTCCAGAACGCGGCTCGCCCGCGTCGCTGGTCCCGAGTTGTAGTGGACGCCGCCTGACGGGAGCGGGTTGTCATTGGCGCACAACGATCGGCCGGGCGCAAGTCCGGCCGATCTCAATTCAGGAGTCGCTTCGTGGCGCACGAACAATCGGCGAACCCATTCCGACCCGGCAACGGCGTCCCGCCCGCATACCTCGCAGGTCGGGAGAAGCCGCTCGCCGAGTTCGACGCGTTCATCGCCGATCGCCACCCCCTACACGCGAATTGGACCGTCACGGGACTTCGCGGAACGGGGAAGACCGTCCTTGTCGCGACCGCGGCCGGGCATGCAGAAGCTGCCGGCTGGCTCACCCTAGAGCGTGAGCTCGGCGAGCGACACCGCGACGATGCCCGGTTGGCCGAGGCTATCGAGGAAGACGCCGACGCACTCCTTCGACGCTGCGGACTCGCGGCCGCGCTTGAGCGATCCGTCGCGCACGGTGTCCGTCTGCTCCGACCGACCAAGATTTCGGTCGCTGGACTCTCGATCGAGCCTGACCCCATCGCGACTCGTTCGCCCGCGGATCGGATGCGCGATGCCCTCGTCCGCCTCTCCGACGCTCTAGAGGATGCAGGTCGACCTGGGGCGCTTCTCCTGTATGACGAGGGCCACCTCCTCGCCGACGATCGGTCTCGTGAACGCTACCCTCTGTCGTCGCTTCTCGCGGCGCTCGGCGCCGTACAGCGCGCCGGCGAGCCCCGCGTTCGAGTAGTCCTGACCGGCCTTCCGACGCTGAGCCTCAACCTCAAGCGGGCGCGGACGTATGCCGAGCGGATGTTCCGCCACGTCGTGCTCGCCAACCTCGAGCGCGGCGACGCTTGGGACGCACTCACGGTCCCGCTCGCCCGAACCTCGCGACGATTCGCAACGGCGGTCGTCGGTGAGATCGTCGAGGCGACCGGAGGCTATCCGTACTTCCTGCAGTATTTCGGCGCCTATCTGTGGCGTGCTGCGCCGGCCGATGAGGTGACCTCCGCCGTCTATCGGTCCCTCGAACCTTCGCTCCTCCATGAGCTGGACCTGGCGTTCTTCGAGGACCGGTTCGAGGGGGCGTCACCGGCCGAGCAGGCCGTCCTCGCCGCGATGGCGCGGAAGCGAATTGCAGTCGATGTGGCGGACCTTCGCCGCGCGTTGCCCGACCAGGCAAGCCTTGACACTCTGGTCCGCCGCCTCGTCGAGCGCGGCCTCGTCTATCGCACCGGCCGGGCGCGTTACGACTTCGCCCTGCCGATGTTCCGGGCCTACCTCGGCAGGCGCGATCACGATCGCACAGAACTTACGGATCTTGTAAGAACTGTAAGACCCGACCCTCCACCTGCCGATGGCTAAGCCCGATTCGGGCCCGAGCAACCGCTTCGGAAGTCCCTGGAGGGTTCGCCTGGCATCATCCGAGCAGGGTCGGCCGGTGGCCAAGGGACAGTAGTGCATGGCCGTCCAGACGCGGAAGCAGGCGGCCAACGACCCGGCTCTCCCGGGACGCGCGGTCAGGAAGTCGCTGCGCCGGAAGAACATATCCTCCCAGGTTGCCGCCGTTCGATCCGACGAGGCGAGTCGCCGTACCGTCTCTCGCCCGCCCGAGGTCCCGTACCCACACGAGGTCAACGTCTCCACTGACCGCCTTGTTACGGCCCTGGTGGTCATGGTCCAGCAAGCTCACCGGAACCGTCTTCGAGATGCTGGTACTCTCGATCCGAGCACCAAGAGGACCGCGTGAAGACGTTGCCAGCCCAGGCGGGCGAATTGATCGATCTCCGAGCAGCTCGGTGGTTCCGTGAGTCCACCACCGGACAGTTCGATGCGTTCGGCCCGGACAGTCAGCGCGAGCAGCAGGACCGCGCAATCCGGCAGTTCGGGTTGGCCGACACTGGTATCGAGTGGTCCGTCGCCGCCTCAGGCTGGACCGAAGTCTGGTCCACGTCCGAGTTCAGGGACATGCTCGACAGGGCGGGTAAGGACTACGACGTTCTCGTCGTGCCCTACTTCAGTCGTTTCATGAGGAACATCAAGCAGGCCCTGATCTTCCGAGACGAGATGCATGCCCGGGGGGCGGCGGTCTACGTCTGTGACGAAGGCATCCTCTCCTCCGATGACCGAGGCTGGGATGAGTGGGTGCGCGAAGCGCACGATGCCGAGGCATTCAGCCGGAAGCTGTCGCGCCGCGTTGGTGAGGGGTATGCGGCGAAACGTCGCCGACTCGGAGTGCCCGGTGGCAACCGCCCCCCGCTCGGTTATCGGCGCGAGAGAGACGATCCTGGAAGCCCACGGTCGCCTCAGCGGCTCGTGATCGACCCCGATAAGGCGCCGGTAGTCCGTCGAGCCTTTGAGATGTCAGCCTCCGGGCTGACCGACCGGGAAGTAGCCACTGACCTCGGCCTGAAGTTGACGCACCTTCGCGAGATCCTCAAGAACCCCGTGTATGTCGGCATGCTGCGCACGGGCGAGACGTCCGGTGGGCCTGTCCTGGTGTCGCGCGATCTGTGGGACAAGGCGTCGGTGGTCCGCTCCCGTTACGCCCGCCGCAATCGCGGGCCGGTATCCCAGCGGACCTATCCGCTAGCGACCCTTCTCGTCTGCGCCTCCTGCGGCCGCCGTCTCACGGGACACGTCGGTAGATACCGCCACGTTGACGCCTGCCCGGCATTCAAGTCCGCCCGCCCGACGGAGACGCCGTGGAAAAGCCCGGGAGACGGCCGCGTGAGGGGTGAGAGCTACAAGGCCCAAGTCTTCGACGACCTCGTCCCTCAAATCCTGGAGCACGTGCACGTGGGCGCCATGACTCTGACCCAGGTCGTGGGTGGCCTGTCCACTTCGCCGGACACGGCGTTCGCCTTGGCCCGTATCGGGCGTGAGCGGGAGCTTGCCGCGAGCCGGTACCTGCGTGACCGGGATATGAAGATCCTGGGCCAGACGATGACCCGTCTCGACGCAGAGGAGGCCGAAGCTAAGGCCTCCACAAAGACTGTCGAGCCGGCGGAGGCTCTCGAATGGCTCCGAGATCTGCCCGCCCTGTGGGAGGCTGCCGACGACTCAGGACGGCGCCTCCTGACCGAGGCCATCTTCGAGAAGGTCGAGGTCTTGGGAGTCCAGTCGGTGACAATCCATCCGACGCCGGAGGCGGACGCTCACGGCTGGTCGGATGCATTCGGAAATGTCCCCCTCGTACTAAACGCTGCCCGTTCGTTTAGTACGTATGGTCGGGGCGAGAGGATTTGAACCTCCGACCTCATCGTCCCGAACGATGCGCGCTACCAAGCTGCGCCACGCCCCGACCGAAATGCCCGCTGAGGGCCACGGAATGATAGCAGGGGACCCGCCGGGCCGGTAGTCGACAGGGCCGGTAGTGCCTGACCAGATGGCGCTGCAGAGCCGATGGCGGAGAACGGGCCCAAGTCTGGAGCGGTCGCCGTCGCCGCCTTTCACGCCCGCGGAGTAACCTGCGAGTCGATGCAGACGCGAACTCTCGACCGAAGCGGCCTCTCCGTGACCGAGATCGGACTCGGGCTCGCTGCGATCGGCCGGCCGGGGTACATCAACCTGGGCCGGGACCGGGATCTGGGCTCGGACCGAAGCGTCGTGGTCCTGCGACGCCAGGCCCACGACCTGCTCGATGCCGCGTATGCCGGCGGCATTCGCTACTTCGACGCCGCGCGGTCGTACGGTCTCGCCGAGGAGTTCCTGGCTTCGTGGCTCGAACGGCGTCGGCTCGGGCCAGGCCAGGTGACGGTGGGGTCCAAATGGGGCTACCGGTACACGGCGGACTGGCGCGTGGGCGCCGAAGTGAACGAGGTCAAGGAGCACTCCCTCGCGAACCTGCAGCGCCAGCTGGCCGAGAGCCGAGCGCTCTTGGGCGACCGCCTGGGCCTCTATCAGATTCACTCGGCGACCTTCGAGAGCGGCGTGCTGGAAGACCGCGCTGTGCTCGATGAGTTGACGCGGCAGCGCGAGGGCGGGCTTGCGATCGGACTGAGGGTCAGCGGGCCGCACCAGGCCGACGTCGTGCGAAGAGCCATCGAGATCCGGGCCGACGAAAGCCCGCTCTTTGCGACGGTACAGGCCACATGGAATCTTCTCGAGCCGTCGGTGGGGCCCGCCCTGGCCGAGGCAAAGGAGGCCGGCCTGGGAGTAGTCGTGAAGGAAGCCCTCGCCAACGGGCGTCTTGCGCCCCGCCCCGCAGAGGGGTCGCCGCGGCCGCTTGCGCTGGTCTCGCAGAGCCATGAGTGGACCAACGATGCCGTCGCGATCGCGGCCGCGCTCGCGCAGCCATGGTCCGACGTGGTGCTCTCCGGAGCGGTCACGCCAGCCCAGGTAGTGAGCAATCTCGCAGCAACCGACCTCGCGCTATCGCCCGACGACCTGGCCGAGCTGGCTGTCCTGGCCGAGCCGCCCGAGCGGTATTGGGCTACCCGAGCCTCACTGCCGTGGACCTGACCGGCGCGGTGGACCGCGCCCCTGTCGAACCGTCGCCCGCGCAGAGCCAGCCGCGGCAGAATGCCGGCCGTGCTCCCCGCCTCTAGCTGAGTTTCTGCGAGCTACCGACCCCGGCGGTGTTAAGTGGAAGAGTCGCCCAGGCCTGGTGCCCTAGGACGGCCTGGTAGGGTCGGATCGCCCCCCCGTCTGGCCTTCCGCGAGGCCTGATGACGTCCCATCGACCCTCACATAGTCACCGTGAGGGCCGTGCCCAGCGCATGTCTGGGGCGGAAGCGCTCCAACTTTGGGATATCACCGCGGCCATCGGTATCTCGGAATTCCTGACGCCGCCCGAGGACCGGCGGTCGCTCGCGGCGGGCCGCCGAGGCACCACGCCAACCCCGCGAAGATTGAACGCAATGCGATTCGGCGCCTCACGGTGGTGTGGAGGCTGCCATCATCGGCATCGTCATGGACCGAGGGATTGGAGGGGACGTGTCAACCGGGCGGAGCCCGGTTCTGGCGCTGGCGGGGGTCGCGGGGATCCTCGTCGCGATCGTCGCGGTCTCGGTGATCAGCCGATACCAGATAGGGCCTGCCACGCCCGGGTCGGCGACTCCCCCGATCGAAGCGCGGTCGCCCCTGCCGACGGCGACTCCGACCGGCGCGGCCGTGGCCGCGTCCCTGCCGACGATCGGGCCGGCATTCCACGAAACGCTACCGGTCGTCTACATCGGCGAGGGCCTGCGGGTTGTCGGGTGGGCGCCCGATGGATCGCGCTTTGCGGTGATGGACATGCGAAGAAGCGATTCGGGCTCGGCGCACCCGGCGTGGACTGTCGACCTGTTCGATCGAACCGGGGCGGCGATCGGAACCGTGGACGCGGAGGACTTCGCGTGGGGCGACTCGAACCGGTATGTCGTCGTTCGGTCCGAGGTGACCGGATATGCCCCGGGCGCGGCAGCCAGCCGCGCCTACCTCGGTGAGATCGGGTCGACGAAGCTGATGGCGCTCGGCGAATGCGACTGGCTGCTGGCAGGCCCGTCCGGGGCAGTGGTCCTTCTGCTTCCGTGGGATGGAACCATCTCTGCGCCGCCCTATTACCGGGTTGTCTCGAATGGAAACGCAGGCCAACCCCAGCCCGGCTATCCGGTTGCCTGGTCGCGGGACGGCAGTGCCCTTGCTGTCGTCCACCCCAACTTGGCTACGCCTTCCGGTTTCGGCGGCAGCGCCATGGGCTGGCTGGAGGTGGTGGGACCCACCGGCCAGAGTCTCGCCGCGGCTCGCAACGTCGAGACCAGCGTCGTGATGCCCACTGCGGCATTCAGCCCTGATGGCTCAAAGATCGCCTTCCGGGACGACACCCAAAGCGCGACGAAGGGGGAGCAGATAGGAATCCTAGACCTCGCGTCCGGGCGCCTCTCCAGGGTTCCGAAGTTCGGGCCATTCACCTGGGCCACCAATGACCAACTTCTCTTCGTCGATCTTTCGAGCTCGATCCCCGGGGAGAACATCGACATCCTGTCCTGGTCGGCAACGACCGACCAGGTGGCTACTTTCCATACGGGGAAGGTCGTTGGAGCGTCCGGTCAAGGCATGGTCCTGACGGGCACCGATACCTCTGGCGAGCTGAGCGTGATGCAGCAATCGCAGCCGAACGATCCCACCTGGGGTCCTCTGGTGACGCTGACGCTCGGAGCGTGGCCGATGGGCGGAATACCGGACGCGGCCTGGTCGCCGGACGGTCGCTCGCTGGTCCTCATTTCGGGCGAACCCGGCCTCACCTACGAGAACGCCGTGCTCGTCCAGTTCTGACCCGCGCGCCGCTCCCCGCCATCCCGCGTCCCTGGGCCAGGGCTCGCGCGCGAGCCTGCTAGCCTTTGATCGGCGGAAGGTTGCGCTTGGGATTCATTTCGGCCCCTTCTCAGGCCGAAGCCTTGGCCTTCCCCCGACCATTCCGGTAGTTTCATCCTTGAGCCAGTGGAGAAGGTTTCCCGAGCGGCAGCCGTCAGGGGAATCTGGCAAGAGGCCGCCCACACGTAACGCAATAAGAGGTCGATAGGAGTCCAAATGACCGCCCGCCAGAAGGCCATAGAGGCGATTTCGAACCACAAGGTCGCCTCCACCCAGAAGTACCTCGAGCACGCCGGCCAGGACATCTACGGCCAGTACGTGTTCGGGGAAGCCGCCCAGCGCCAGTACCTGGCCAAGCCGGTCTTCAAGAAGCTCCGCCGCACCGTCGAGGGCCTGGAGCCCTTCGATCCGGCCATCGCCGACGCCGTTGCCCAGGGTGTCAAGGAATGGGCTATGGCCGCGGGCGCCACGCATTACACCCACTGGTTCGTGCCCATGACCGGCGGCAGCGCCGAGAAGCACGACTCGTTCCTGAGCCCCATCGGCCAGGACCAGACCATCGCCGAGTTCTCGGGCAAGGGCCTGATCCAGGGCGAGCCCGACGCCAGCTCGTTCCCGTCGGGCGGCATCCGCTCCACCTTCGAGGCTCGGGGCTACACCGCCTGGGACGTGACCAGCCCGATCTTCCTGCAGGTCGAGCCCAACGGCGTGACCCTGACCATCCCCACCGCCTTTGTCTCGTATACCGGCGAGGCGCTGGACCACAAGATCCCGATGCTGCGCTCGCAGGAGGCACTGGGCAAGCAGGCGCTGCGCGTTCTGCGCTGGTTCGGCAACACGACTGCCAGCCGCGTCTTCACGAACATCGGACCCGAGCAGGAGTACTTCCTGGTCGACCGCCGCCTGGCGGAGCAGCGCCCCGACCTCATCCTCACCGGCCGCACCCTCTTCGGCGCTCCCTCCCCCAAGGGCCAGGAGCTCGAAGACCAGTACTTCGGCACGATCCGCGAGCGGATGCTCGCCTTCATGATGGATCTCGACCGCGAGCTGTGGCGCCTGGGGATCCCGTCGAAGACCCGCCACAACGAGGTGGCGCCGGCCCAATTCGAGATGGCCCCGGTGTACGAGCCCACCTCGGTCGGCTCGGACCACAACATGGTCGTCCTGAGCACGATGCGGCGGCTCGCCCGTCAGCACGACCTGATGTTCCTGTCCCACGAGAAGCCCTTCGCCGGGATCAACGGCTCGGGCAAGCACAACAACTGGTCGATGGCCACCGACGAAGGCGAGAACCTCCTCGACCCGGGCCACAACCCGCATGACAACGCCCAGTTCCTGGCCTTCCTCGCGGCCGTGATCCGTGCCGTCAACGTCCATGCGGACCTGCTGCGAGCCAGTGTGGCCGACGCCGCGAACGACCATCGCCTGGGCGCCAACGAGGCTCCTCCGGCCATCGTCTCCATCTTCCTGGGCGCTCAGCTCGAAGACGTGATCGCCCAGCTCGAGAAGGGAGCCGCCTCAACCTCCAAGACCGGCGGATCGATGGAGCTGGGCGTTACCACGCTCCCCGTCCTGCCCCGGGACGCGACCGACCGCAACCGCACCTCGCCCTTCGCCTTCACCGGCAACAAGTTCGAGTTCCGCGCGGTGGGATCGTCGGCGCCGATCTACTGGCCTCAGACCGTGCTCAACACGGCCGTGGCCGACTCCCTCGAGAAGCTCGCCGACGACCTCGACAAGCTCGAGGAGTGCGACTTCGCCGGCCTGACCAAGATCCTGTCGGCGATCGTCAAGGAGAACAAGCAGGTCCTGTTCGAGGGCAACAACTACGCCGAGGAATGGCATGCGGAGGCCGCCCGGCGCGGACTGCCCAACAACCGGAGCACCGTCGAAGCCCTACCGGCCCTTGCGACCGCGAAGGCCAAGAAGGTGTTCTCCCACTTCGGCGTTCTCTCCGAGCGCGAGCTGGCCTCGCGCGTCGAGATCGCCTGGGAGCGCTACGTCAAGGTCTCGAACATCGAGGCCAACTGCGCCCTGGACATGGCCAAGACCATGATCCTGCCCGCGACGGCGAAGTACCTGGGCGAGCTCTCGGACGCCGGCCAGTCGAAGGGCATCGCCTCGGTCACCGCCAAGGTCACGGAGCTGGCCGACAAGCTCGTCGACGCCATCCACGCTTTGGAGCACGCTCAGCACGCGGCCCACGAGGCCGGCTCGGTTCACGCCGAGGCCAAGGCGTTCAAGGAGACGGTCATCCCGGCCCAGGACGAACTTCGGACCGTGGCCGACGAGCTCGAGACGCTGGTCTCCGACGAGCTGTGGCCGCTCCCGAAGTATCGCGAGCTCCTCTTCCAGTACTAGGCCGCGCCCCGGCTCGATCCCGAGCCCGAAGTTCAGAAGCCCCTCCGGCATACCGGAGGGGCTTCTTCTTTGTCTCATCGGTCGTACCGCGCCCACCCGCGGCCGCGGCGCCCGCGGCGCCCGCCGGCGACGCTACGTCGAGGCAGTCCCGGCGGCTTCGCGCGCGGCGGCGAGCCCGAGCTCGAAGTCCTCGCGCAGATCCTCCACGTCCTCGAGCCCGACCGAGCAGCGCAGCAGCCCCGGAGCGATGCCGCTCGCGGCAAGCGCGGCCGCGTCGAGCTGCCGGTGGGTGGTGGAAGGCGGGTGGCTCGTGATCGTCCGGAAGGCACCGAGTGAAGCGGTTCGTTCGGCGATCTGCATCGCGTCGAGGAATGCCCTGCCCGCCTCGCGCCCGCCTCGCAACTCGAAGGCGAGCATGCCGCCGAAGACATCGAGCTGGCGAACCGCGATTGCATAGCCCGGATTGCCCGGCAGCCCCGGATAGTGGACGCGCTCCACGATGTCCTGGCCTTCCAGCCAGGCCGCCAGCTCGATGGCGGTCGCGCTGTGGCGCTCCATCCGGATCGCGAGGGTCGGCAGGCCTCGCAGCACCAGAAAGGCCGCGAGTGGCGCAAGCGCGGCGCCGGCGTCTACCAGGATCGGGCGGAGGGCGTCGACACGCTCGCGGCTGCCCACGACCACCCCGGCGAGCACGTCGGCGTGGCCGGAGAGGTACTTCGTGGCGGAGTGCATCACGAGGTCCGCGCCGCGCTCTATGGGGCGGCAGGCGTACGGCGAGGCGAATGTGTTGTCGACGAGGAGCAGCGCACCCCGCCGGTGCGCGGCCTCGGCCAGGGCCTCGATGTCCGAGACCACGATGGTCGGGTTCGAGACCGTCTCCACGTACAGCAGAGGGGAACGTGTTCGGACGAGCGCGGCATCTACCGCGTCGAGGTCCGTCGGGTCGACGAACTCGGTCGCGACCCCGAGCCGCGACAGCACCTTGACCAGCAGGTCGCGAGTGGTGCCGTAGACGGCCTGCGTGACGACGATGGTCTGGCCGGCGCTGACGTTCGAGACCAGGGCGGCGTGTATAGCGGCCATCCCGGTGGCGAATGAGAGGCCTGCTTCCGCACCCTCCAGCTCGGCAACCGCCGCGCCCAGCGCCGCCGTGGTGGGATTGTCGATCCGGCTGTAGGCATAGCCTGGCCGGGCACCGGTCAGGACGTCACCGAGCTCGGCGGCGTCGGCGGTCGAAAACGCGGCCGACTGGTAGATCGGGATCGCCGAAGGGATCTGCGTGACCTTTGGGGACCGCGTGGCGGCGAGGATCGCTCGGGTCGTGAATCTGACCATGAGGAGATGCTACCCGATCATGCCGCGGACCTAGCGGCGGTCGTGGTCGGCTTGATCGTCGCCGTCGTGCGGGAGCGGCCGGAATCCCGGTGTCACTGCCGGGGGTCGATGGTATGCGGGCTGCGGTTGCGCGAGCTCGCCCGGCTCCGCGTACCCCACGACCCGGTTCTTGCCGAGGCGCTTCGACGAGTACATGGCTTCGTCCGCGGCGATCATCAGCTCGTCGCCGGTCTTGCCGTCTTCCGGGTATGACACGACGCCGATAGATAGCGACGTGGTGATCTGCTGGCCGCCCACCTCGACCAGAAGCTCGCTGACCATCTGGCGGATCTTCTCGGCCACGACATACGCGCCGCTCGGGTCTGTCTCGGGCAACAGGGCAACGAATTCGTCGCCGCCATACCGGGCCGCCGTATCGATCGAGCGCAAGCCGGCCCGGATGAGCTGCGCCACTCCGCGCAGGATCACGTCGCCCTGGTAGTGGCCGTAACGGTCGTTGATCGACTTGAGGCCGTCGAGATCCATCATCAGCAGGCAGAAGCCGCGCCGGAACCGCCGGCCGCGCTGGATCTCGCGGTCGACCGCGTTGAAGAAGAAGGCCCGGTTGTGGAGGTCCGTCAGCGAATCGACCGTGGAAAGCCGGACGGCCGCGTCGCGCGTTTGCCGCTGGACACGCGAGACGACCATGCTCGAGTACGCGAGCAGGACGAGCGCGGTCAGGTTGATCGCGACGCGGGTCAGCGTGTCTCGGGCGGTGGCGGCGTCGATCGGCCCTGAGAGCGCCGCGACGGCGTATGCCCCGGCCGTCTCGAAGGTCAGGAGCAGCGTCAGCGCCGGAGATGCGACCAGCGCCGCCCCGCCGACCAGGAGCGGGTAGACGAAGAAGAAGGGACTCGACACCTTGCCGGTGAGGAGCACGAGCATCGTCAGGAAGACGACTGCGGCGGTGCCCTCGACGACGGCCCGCGCGGTCCGCAGCTTGCCCGACGGAATGACTTCGTGAACGACGAGGACGAAGATGCCGGCCAGGATCAATGTGGTGAAGACCTGCGGCTCCACCGACAGCCAGAGCTGGCTCACAGAGACGATGAGAAGGGTGATCAGGATGAACGACCACGCCAGGATTCGAACAGCCCGGTTGTAGGTGTCGACCGCGTAGCCGCCGCGCAGGACTTCGTCGAGCTCGTCGTCCGACGATCGAATTCCACGACGGGCAAGGGCGTTGACTCTGGCTCCCGGTCTGTGTTCGCGAGTGAGCAGTCGAATCGTCGGCTGGATCGGGAGCTGAGTGGTGGGTATCGCTCGCTCCCATGCGTCGTCCGATGACGAGCGGGGCGGCTTGCGCTCGATCTCCAGGAAGCGCCCGTACAACGGGCCGTGGCCCATCAGGGCGGCCGACAACAGGACGGCCATCAGCACGAGGAGGACGACGGCCGCCACGAGTACCACCAGGAGAGGCTCGACGCTAGACACGGCCCTGCTTTGGGGCGCAACCAGTGGATCTTGGCTTGCGACTCACGGTGCATCTTAGTGCCACAGGACCTTCAGAGGGGCCGGATGGGACCCTCCACGTTGCCCGGCTGCAACGTGAAACGAGTGCATTCTCGGCGGGTCTGCGGAGGTCTCGTGAGGTTGGGTGTAACCCGTTAGGCCCCAACTGGCTAGCCCGATCGGCGAACCCGCCAATGCGTTGGCCGCGACAGGCGGGTCTCTTCATGGCCGGGTTTGCTCGGTTGCCGCGGTCCACGCCGCCGGCTCGTTGGCGGGAGTCGGGCGGGCGGTGGCTTGCCCATCGGGTGGCATCCGATCGGGTGTTGCAGTAACCGATTGACAGGCGTAGGGTGATGTCAGTCTCATCCCGCGCCAGAGTCTCTGGAGGCATGATGCAGGCAGCGACGGCGGCCACAGGTTCGCGACTTTCTCGCGGTGACGGTGGGGCGTTCCCATCCACGGCCGATCCGATCTGTGCAGTGTCTAACCTCGAGTGGAGACCTCGCGCCGGAAACCTCAGCGGTGACACTCGCGCTGGCAAGCCCGCGCGGTAGGGGCCATGAGCCTCTGCCGCGACCCAGTTTGCCAGGACCGGCGTCAGGTTGCGCCGGTCTTGTGCTGTCTGGAGGTTGCGCGCTTGCGCGCTTGGGCGCACCCGGGCCCGCCTGGGCCTACGAGCCAGGGGTCTCCAGCTTGCCGGATCTCGCTATCTCGCCCAGGAATCTCGCTGACGGCTTGAGCGTGCGGGTCTGCGTCGTTCGATCCACAGCGATCAGCCCGAACTCCATCGAGTAGCCGAGCGCCCACTCGAAGTTGTCGAAGGCGCTCCAGTGGATGTAGCCACCGAGCGGGATTCCTTCGTCTCGGACTGCGTGGAGCGCTGCCAGGCCCTCGGTGATGAACTCGATGCGCTCTGCATCGTCGGCGGTGGCGACGCCGTGCTCGGTCACGACGATCGGCATGCCCGGCAGCACTTCAGCGGCTCGCCGGACCGTGGCGGCCACGGCCCCGGGCCGGAACTCGTAGCCCATCTGCGTGCGGCGAATTCCGTCCCGACCCTCGACCGTTGGGCTGCTGCCGGTCTGGCTGCCGACCATCTGCGAAACCAGCAGCTTCTCGATCGGATCGATCGACAGCGCCGCCTTGATCAACCGGCCGAACGGTCGCGGCATGTCGAGCCTGGCGCGCGTGTAGGTCTGGACGCCGGCGAAGTCGTCCTCCTTCGAAGCCTCGAGGTAGACGTCCTCGGCCATCTGACGCGCGTACTCCATGAGGGGCCGGCCGCCGCGGTTCGACTCCCATTCCTGCATCGAATGCGTCTGGCCGACGTGCGCGTTGGGACGCAGCGCCTTCACCGCCGCGAGGGCCCGCCGGTGGCCCTCTACGAGGCCCCGCGTGGCTCGTCGCCAGTTGGCCAGACCGTGGGTGCCGGGCGGAAACCCGAGAGCGCCCGCGTAGCCGCCGAAAGCGACCACACCGGGCTCGTTGATCGTGCAATACCAATCGACCCCGTCGCCCAGAGCCTCGACGACGCGCCGGACATACCGCTCGAACAGGCCGGGCGTCGACTCCGCCAGCCAGCCTCCCTTCGCCGCCACCCAGAGCGGCAGCGTGAAGTGATACAGCGTGACCATCGGCGTCAACCCGGCCCTTCGAACGGCCGTAACCATGGCCCGGTAGTGCTCGAGCTGGGCCTCGTCGAAGGATCCCTCGCTCGGCTCGATGCGGGCCCACTCGACGGAGAAGCGATACGTGTTGAAGCCGAGTCCGGCTAGCAGTGCGATGTCGCTCTCGTAGCGGTTGTAGTGATCTATCGCGACGCCGCTCGGCTCCCGGCAGGGAGACCCCTTCCTCAGCTCCCACTCCCACCAGTCGCTGTTCGAGTTGGCGCCCTCGACTTGATGCGCGGCGGTGGCCGTGCCCCAGAGAAACCCGGCTGGAAAGTGGATCTCGCTCATGGCCCGAGGATAGCGTTTGCGGAAGCGATCTGGCCCGGTGCGCGTGCCGAAACGGTCTCTCGGACCCTTGGCCGCGGGCCGCCGCGGGCGCAAACTCACGCCCGCGGTGGGGCGATGCCGGCGCCGAACTCGGGCCCCGAGACTCCGAGATAGCGGCACCGCCTAGACCCGCAGGCGGAGGCGACGATGAAACGGATCCTGCTGGCCTACGACGGGACCGAGCCCTCGAAGCGGGCGCTCGAGCAGGTGGCGGAGTTCGCGAACGCCCTCAACGCAGAGGTTTCGGTCGTGAGCGTCGTCCCGGCGCGACCGGGGCCGGTGCCGCTCGATCCATGGGACGACCGCCAGGTCCACGACCACGCCCTGGTAGAGGCCCGAAAGCTGCTCAACGAGCAGGGCATCGAGCCGCGGCTGCTCGAACCGTCCGGCGACCCAGCCCGCACCATCGAGCACATCGCCGATGAGGGCAGATACGACATGGTGGTCGTCGGATCGCGTGGACTCGGGGCGCTGGGCCGGATGCTCGAGGGCAGCGTCTCGGAACACGTGGCCACTCACGCCCGACGGACGGTGGTAGTGGTCCACTGAGCGAGGCCTCGCTCGTCGCCGGCTGGGCCGCCACGCCGACAAGGCGCGGGGCGGGTGGACGCGGCGCGGGCTTCGCGCGTCAGGCCTCTGCCGCTAGATCCGCGAGCGCCCCTTCGAAGGCGCCCAACGATTGAGCACCGAAGAGGACGAAGACGGCCAGCTCGACCGCCTTTGCCTGGGCGAGCTCGTCTCGAACGGCTTTGAGTGCGACCGGGGCCGCCCGATGGAGCGGGTAGCCGTAGACACCTGCGCTGATTGCCGGAAAGGCGACCGTTCGAGCGCCCGCGTGGTCCGCCAGATGTAGAGATGTCGCGTACGCCGACCGGAGCAGGGCCTCTTCCCCCTGGCT
>Ga0187886_1002452_pt1 | contig 14899 bp, 12 predicted proteins | sample June2016WEW_20_1_FD_133001 | JGI IMG/M metagenome (GOLD analysis project Ga0187886, IMG submission 133001) | Peatland microbial communities from SPRUCE experiment site at the Marcell Experimental Forest, Minnesota, USA - June2016WEW_20_150 | ecosystem: Environmental > Terrestrial > Soil >... | reverse complement strand
TAGGTCATCGCGAGGTACCCGGGTTCGCCGTCGGGTTCGGCGTGCAGGAGAAACACGTCGCCTTCGTCGGCGGGAAGCCAATCCTCGTTGTGGCCGATCAGCACCCGGCCCTCGGCGGTGTGCTCTTCGGTCAGGGCGAACGTGGTACACCCCAGCAGGTGCAGCGCGTCGGTGGTGATCGCTTCCAGGCAGTTGAGCACCATTAGATCGTCGAAGGATACATCCGCCCCCTCGGCTGCGAATCGGAGTTCTTCGACGTAGCGCGGGGTGAGTTCCTGCGCGAAGGGCAGGTACTTGTGCGCCTGAAGGATCGCTTCCGGCCAGGAAAGCCGGATCTGGCCGTAGGTCTCCTCCAGAAAGGCCTGCACGTTGGAGATCATATGCCGTATGGAATCCTTCCGCGCGCGCCCGAGGTCGAGGCCCATCTCGCGCGGTGTTCCGCCGATGCGAATGAGGGGAAGAGGTGGATTGGCCATGGTGTCCCTGTTGCTTAATCATACCAAGCATAGTGTAAAAAATCCCGGCGCGCAACGCGCCGAACGAACCGCCGTGGGTGTATCATGGGGAGCATGCCGGGCCCGCTGATCGCCACCAAATTCCACGTACCTGCGTCTCCGCCGGATTGGGTGCCGCGCCCGCAATTGTTGGCCCCACTCGATTCGGCCATGCAGCGGCCTTGTAAGCTGATCCTCCTTTCCGCTCCGGCGGGTTTCGGGAAAACCACGCTGGTGGCCCAGTGGCTCCGGCAGAGAGAGATTCCTGCGGCATGGCTCTCGTTGGACCGGGACGACAACGATCCAGCGAGATTCTGGCGGTACGTAGTGGCGGCACTGCAAACCGCGGACGACCGACTTGGGCTATCCATCGGCCTTTCGCTCGAAGCGCCGCAACTTCCGCCGCTCGAAGGCCTGATCGCGGCGCTGGCCAACGACCTTTCCCTCGTCGAAGGACCGCTGGTATTGGTCCTGGACGATTACCATTGGATCGAAGAGAGCGACATCCATGCCGGGCTCTCCCGTCTCCTCGACACCTTGCCGCCCAAAATTCGAATCCTGCTTGCCACGCGAGCCGACCCCCCCTTGGGCCTCGCCCGGCTGCGGGGGAACGACCAGCTCGCCGAAACGCGGACCACGGATTTGCGGTTTACTCGGGACGAGGCGGCCGCGTTTCTTAACAACGTTCACCAACTAAACCTGACCGACCAGGATGTCGAATTCCTCGAGCGCCGGACCGAGGGTTGGATCGTGGGCCTGCAGCTCGCGGCGCTCTCACTGCGCCGGCAGCCGGACCGCCACGCCTTTGTGACCGCGTTTGCCGGCGACGACCGGTATGGGATGGACTACCTGTTGGAAGAAGTGCTCCAGCAGCAGACTCCGGCCGTGCATTCTTTCCTCCTTCAAACTGCTATTCTGGAGCGGTTGTGCGGGCCGCTGTGCGAAGCGGTGACCGGGATGGCCGACGCCGCGGCGATGCTCCATCAACTGGAAGAGGCCAACCTTTTTCTCCTGCCTCTGGATAACCGGCGCTACTGGTATCGGTATCACACGCTCTTTGCCGATCTGCTCCGCCGCCGGCTGCGCCAGGGGCGGACGGAAGCCGAGCGGCTGTCGTTGTACCGCCGGGCGAGCCTGTGGCTCGAGCGGGAAGGTTTCCTGGCCGAGGCCGTTTCGCAGGCATTCGCCGCGCCCGACTTTGAATTGGCCGCAGATCTTCTGGAGCGGCACGTCCTGTCGATATTTTTCCGCAGCGAAACGATGCTGGCGCATACCTGGTTGAAAACGCTGCCCGAGGCAGTGCTGGAGAACCGTCCGCTGCTGTGCGCAATGTACACCAATACCATTGCCCACTCCGGCGGGTTCGGACCGGCCGCCCTGCGGTCGGCCGACGGTTGGCTGAAAAAGGCGGAGCAAGCACTGGCCGATCGGGAATCCGACGGAGCGGAACCCGATCCGCAGGAAGCCGCCTATCGCCGCCTGGCCCGGAGTCTGATCGGCTTATCCCGGGCCTATCTCGCCCTCTGGCGCGGAGATCCTCCTGCGACGGTTGTGGCACTTGCGCAGCGGGCGCTGGAAGATCTGCCCGCGGAGGATGATCCCGCCACCGACTCGAATTTCCTTAGAATGCGCAGCGGGCTGAACAACAACCTCGCCATATCGTATCTGGCGCTGGGCGACGAAGCGGCCGCAACCCCGGCGCTTGCCGAAGCCCGGCGGGTCGGCCAGGCGTGCGGCGACCTGCTCAACGCCTACGCGGCCGTCGGCATGCAATGCGACATCCTTCGCCGGAAAGGCCGGCTTCCGGAAGCTTGCACGCTTTGCCAGGAGGAACTGAAAAATCTTGGCGGCGGGGATTCCATTCCGTATGCCGGGCTGGTGCAAATCTACATCGGGCAGATCCAGTTGGAATGGAACGATCTCGAGGCGGCGGATTCCGCATTGACCCGGGGAGTGGCGTTAAGCCGGTTGACGGCCACGCCAAACATCCTGGCGATCGGGAGCTTGGCGCTTGCCGATCTTCAACAAGCCCGGGGCGACTTTACAGACGCGCTCTCGACGCTGCGCCAATCGGAAGAAAGCGCGCCCAACGTAAAAACGTGGATTGAATCCCACCGAATCCGGTTGCTCCTGCGGCAAGGAAGATCGGATGAAGCCGCCCTCTGGGCACAAGGGCGCCTGCTGGAGCGGGAAGGACAGGAGGAAGCGCTCACACTCGCCCGGGTGATCCTCGCGCTTCATCGCGCGCCGCTTCGAAATCCACCCGACTCGCTGCCCGGGATGGAAGCCCTCCGGCAGTTTATGGAACGTGAAATTCAGGCAACCTCGGACACCGGATGGATCGATCGGCGGATCGAACTGCTCGTTTTGGAGTCGCTCTACTGGCATGTGCAGAACGATCCCGGGCGGGCAGCGTCCTCCCTACTCGGCGCGCTGGCGTTGGCTCAGCCGGGCGGGTATATCCGCCGCTTCGTGGACGAAGGCGAACCCATATTCCTACTCTTGAAGGGCATAGCGGGGAAAACCGGCGAGCTGGATCCATATATCGGCCGCTTGCTTTCCGCGCAAACCGCATCCGGCGAAACCCGCCTCCACTCCTCGGCTGCGCAGCAACTCGTGGAACCGCTCTCGGCCCGCGAGGTTGAAGTTCTTCGATTGCTGGCTGCGGGGGATACCAACGCCGAAATCGCCCAAAAATTAGTGATCACACTCAATACCACCAAAAAACACATCACACATATTTTCGGAAAATTGGACGTGGCCAACCGCGCCGAGGCGATCGCGCGCGCGAAAGAGCTGGAATTGTTGGTGGACTGGCCGATTAGGAATAAGAGCTAACCAAACCCCCTTCCCTTAAGGGAAGGGGGAGGGGATGAAGAGGGGGTTAGGTCGGACGATGGCGTTTATTTCCAGGAGAGGATGCATGATGAAGACCTTGTTTCCGGGTGCGGCAGTATTCGCAACGGCGATGCTAGTTCTATCCGGCTGCGCGCAGGGCCCCAGCCTGACGGCAATAGCTTCACCTACTACCGCCGCCACAATCTCTCCCGGAGATTCGGAACGCGCACTGACCGTCGACGGGATGGAGCGGTCATACTTTCTTCACGTGCCGTCGGACCTGGCTGCCGACCAACCGGTGCCGCTGGTGCTCATCTTCCATGGGTTTTCGGGCACCGGTGAGTCCATGGCCATAACAACCGGTTTCGACGATTTGGCAGACACTTACGGTTTCCTCGTCGTCTATCCCAACGGCATGGGCCCCGTCGGAGCAACCTCCTGGAATGCCGGGGGGTGCTGCGGTTACGCTGAAAGCAACAACCTCGACGAAGCCGCCTTCGTCCGAAAAATCATATCCGACCTGCAAACCGGCGCCCGCATTGATCCCAAGCGCATCTACGCCACGGGATTTTCCAACGGCGCTTTCCTCACCTACCGCCTCGGATGCGAAATGTCCGATGTACTTGCTGCCGTCGCGCCGGTTGCCGGCGTACTGCTCAACAACCCGTGCCAGCCGCAGCATCCGGTTTCCGTCCTCCACATTCACGGAATGACCGACCTTTCCGTCCCCTATGCCGGAAGCACGACTCCCGCCGCAAGCGGTGTTTTCGAGTCCGTGCAGCAGAGTATCGCCACCTGGGTTCACTTGGACGGCTGCCCCTCCGCTCCCGATCTCGAACAAAATGGCCTCACGACGCATGCGACCTATGCACCCTGTAAAAGCGGCACGACGGTCGAACTGTACACGCTGCAGGGAATCGGCCATACCTGGCCCCCGAATGCTATCCTGCCGGCCTCGCAGATCATCTGGAACTTTTTCGTCGCGCATCCGAAAGCGTAAACCCTACCGCATGCGAATGAATACGGATTCTGGAAAAAGGCTTGTTCCAAGAGAAAATAACAGTCTTCTATTCGATTAAATAAAATACCACCTTAAATACCACCCGCCGGGTGACGCCAATACCACCGATTGTCCGGGACACTGAAGATGTTCCGGACAATCGTTTTTTAATCCACGAGATGCCCGGTCGGAGTAAGAAGTGGAATTGCAAAGGACATTCCAAGGAGGAATTCGATGAATAAAAAGAACTTGATTTTCGCGCTATTTGTACCAGTATTGTTTGTACTTTCCGGCTGCACGTCCGCTCAGAGGGCAACGCCTGCCACAATACCCACCACAACGCCCGCCGCATCGCCGACACCCGTAGCCACCATGGTTCCCGGCGACGCCGAACGCACGGTGACAATCGGCGGCACGCAACGAATGTACCTACTCCACATCCCGCCGGGGTTGACGGCGGGGCAACCCCTCCCGCTGGTGCTCGTCTTTCACGACCTGTTTGCGAACGCGGAGTATGCCCGCCAGGTGACCGGATTCGACGACATAGCCGATGCGCATGGATTCCTGGTTGCGTATCCGAACGGGAGCGGCCCCGACCCAAATAGTCTCTCCTTCAATGCGGGACCGTGCTGCGGAGTTGCCGCGGAGCAAAACATCGACGACGAGGCCTTTGTGCGTACGATCCTCTCGGATTTAGGAACCGTCGTCCGGATCGATTTCCACCGCATCTATTCCACCGGCTGGGGCAACGGCGCGTTCTTTTCGAATCGCCTCGGGTGCGACATGTCCGGCACCTTCGCGGCCATCGCCACGGTGAATGGAGCCCTGCCCTACGATCCGTGCCGACCGGAGCAGCAGGTCTCCGTCATCCATCTTCACGGGCTGAAGGATAAATTCATGCCGTACGCGGGCGGCGGCCGGAAGATCGGCACCCTCGATCAGCCCTATCCACCGGCACGGGATGTGGTCACCGCTTGGGCCACGCGCGACGGTTGCTCCGACGGCGCGCAGGAAACACAGAATGGATTGGTCACCCGCATCGTTTTCGATGGTTGCCCGGCCGGCATCAACGTAGAAATCGACACGCTCTCCGGGATCGGGCACAGCTGGCCGTCCCAGTATGCGGTTCCGGCTTCCGAGATGATCTGGGATTTCTTCGCTGCGCATCCGAAGCCATAGTCCGGACTCCGCGGATCGAAGATCCTCGAATGCCTTTTGGAGATATCTAATGCCAACAAACCCGCTATCCTTCCCGATCGACCGCCCGGCAACCTACCGGATCACGCTGCTGGGCCGGCTGGATGCCGGATGGGAGGAGTGGTTTGACGGCATGAGCATCGCAGTGAGTAAAGGCGCTGACGGAAGGACGGTCACCACCCTCACCGGCGTCGTTCCCGATCAGGCCGCGCTGCATGGATTGCTCACCCGCGTGCGCGACCTCAGCATCCCGTTACTGCGGGTCCGGCGGATGGCGCCGGACGCGAATCCATCCAAGAATCCATGAACCGAAAAAAACCGATCCGGTGTTTTTCTGAAAAGGAGGCTTCCATGACGAAACAATTCTTCGGCATCTACCCTTGGTTCGCGCTGATCGCCCTGCTCTTTGGCAGCCGCCACTCCGCTCCGATTGCGGGCACCGGTTCCTAAATTGCGCTACCGATCCCTCGACCCGACGATGTGCCGGGTCGAGGGATGACATTCGCCACGGGTCATTTCAAGTGGCTGACTAGCCCCGAGGAATGGGTAGCACAAAAATAAATTACGCACCCTCATCTCATTTCCCGCGACCTGATATACTTTCCCCCATGGACGATTCCATATCCTATCAACGCCTCGCCCGGCGTCTCGACAGCCTGCCCAACGGATTTCCCCCGGCGGGGGATGGGTCGGACCTGCGGCTGCTCGCGTGCCTGTTTACTCCGGGGGAAGCCGCGCTGGCCGCCGAGCTTTTGCCGAAGATGGAAACGGCCGCGGCGATCGCCGCCCGCCTGGGCGCCGACGCAGGCTCGCTCCGCACGCAATTGAAGGAGATGGCCCGCAAGGGGTTAATCGCCGCCGGCCGCGGCGAAGGCGGGATGGGCTACGGGCTGATGCCTTTCATCGTGGGAATTTACGAAATGCAATCGGGGCGCATCGACGCGGAACTGGCCCAGAAGTTCGAGGATTATTTCCACGCCGGGTTCCGCAAAGCGCTCGCCGTCCAACCGCCATTCCACCGCGTCGTCCCGGTGCAGGAAAGCGTCAAGACGGATCTCGCCGTCGCGCCCTACGAAAGCGCGCTGGGGATTCTCTCGCGCGCCTCGGCCTGGGCCGTCACCGATTGCATCTGCCGAAAGCAGACGGCGCTGATCGGCCGGCCGTGCCCGCATCCGGTGGAAGTCTGCATGGTATTGTCGGCCACGCCGGGCGCATTCCACGACCGCGCCGGCACGAGGGAACTCACATTTGATGAAGCACGGAACGTTTTACGCCAGGCAGCCGACGCCGGATTGGTGCATTCGGTGGCCAACACCCAGGAAGGCCAGTGGTATATCTGCAACTGCTGCACCTGCTCCTGCGGAATCCTGCGCGGGATGGCCGAAGGCGGGATGGCGTCGGTAATCGCCCGGTCGGGGTTCGTGTGCCGGGTGGACGCAACCTCCTGCGACGGTTGCGGATTATGCGCGGAGCGCTGCCCCTTCGGCGCGATCACCGTCGACGGAGCCGCGCGCGTGGAAGCGATCCGTTGCGCGGGATGCGGGGTGTGCGCGGTGGCGTGTCCAAATCACGCGCTTGTACTTTCGCGAAGGCCCGAAGCGGAGATTAACCAGCCGGTCCGCGACGAACGCGAGTGGCTGGAAGCCCGGGCAGATTGGCGAAATCAAAACCCGCCCCCCTGAAAAAAACTGTCCCCCATTTTTCCTTTTGAAAATGAGAGGGCAAGAATTGTTCTCCGTGAGATAATGTGGGTATACGAGGGGGAAAATATTGTCCAATTATTCCAAATCCAAATCGTTTCTTCGTGCACGCATACTACGAAGAAATCCGACAACGGCCGAGACAAGGCTCTGGTCGCATTTGCGATCCCATCGGTTGATGGGAGTTGGGTTCCGACGCCAGCACCCACTCGGACCCTAACATCGTGGATTTCTGCGCTCCACGAAAGAAGATCATCATCGAATTAGACGGGGAAGGGCATAAATTCCAACCGGAATACGATGCCGCCCGGACAATGTTTCTTAAAGCAAAGGGGTATAAGATTCTGCGATTTTGGAATGACGAGGTGATTCAAAATATTATAGGCGTGATGAAATCGATTCAAGAAACCATCGTACTTGTCACGGACAAATAAACCATTCAAACGACAAGTTTTACTTTCAGCGATCGACATTTCCCCCCCTAAAATCACTGTCCCCCCATTTTCCTTTGGAAAATGGGGGGACGACAGGGGGGCGGATTACGGGACTGCGGTTCGGGCGTCTGCTAAGCAAAATGGGGTGACTACAGGGGGCGGGAAAAACCATCAATCACCGGTTTTTTCAACTCTTCCTTCTACCAATATATCCGGCTCGGCCGTCTGTTTGGGTTGCCCGCCCAGCCGGGGCTCCGGCTCGGGGAGGGATTCCAAGTACTGATCGAGGAACGAATGGGCTTCCGGATGATCCACATGCAGCGCGTCGTCGTATTTGCCGGCGGGAGGCGGCGGGTCATACCGCACCGGACGGTGGATTCCGAAAAGCGCGAACATCCTGGAGACACCGGTTAATATCCAATACCGGTACTCTTGCATTTGCAGAGATTGCCATTCCACGATCGAAGCCATCGCTCCCTGAACGCGCGCTTTCTCCCGCACGATGCGGTGGATCTGCTTCGGGGTGCGGTTACCAAGCGGCGAGAGCAGCAGCAGGTGGGCCGCAGCGAACAGAATGGCGAAACTGACCAGCCGGATCCAGCCGCCTTCTTCCCACTTGCCGACGATCTGGCCGACGAAAACGGTGCCCGAAAGCACGGCCGCAAAGCCCGCGCCGAGCGCGCCCCAGGTGCGGACGCGGCCGGTGTAATGTTGGAGAATGTGCTGACGGATCGCCAGCCCCATGACCATGATCGGCATGAAAACACCTACGCCATAGAACGGCGCCGCCACCGTGGTTTGCCCACGCACCAACAGCATGATCACAACCGAGACTCCGAAGGTGATCGTCACCGAGCGGGTAAAGGTGCCGCGCGGATCGCGGTAGACGATCGCCTCGGGAATCTCCCCGATGGCCACGTCGCGCCATTCCGTCGCCTGGGCGTCCTGGAAGGCGGTCATCGAAGCGGCGGCCAGCAGCGCCACGGCAAGAAGTTGGTAGACCCAAAAGAGCAGCGTTCCACCAGGTATTTGCCCAAAACCGATAAAGGAGAGGTTGGCCACCAGGGATCGGCTCAGGGTTCCATCGAACACGTTGAATCGGATGGCGAAGAACGTGAGGAAGAGGGTGGTCAGGCCGCCGTAGAACAGGAAGGCGGTTTGTACAAACCGTCCGATTCCCGATTTTCCGGTGTAGAAGGCCCAGAGTTTGCGCAGCTTCGGCAGATGCGCCTTTCCCCACTTTACCAGCGCCACGTCTTCATTAATGACGAATTGAATCCCGTTCGACATGGCTTCCAGGCCGCTCAGGGCCACCATGCCTTTCATGGAAGCAGTGAGCAAGTGCAGCAGAGCCTGCCCAACCGTAGCCGCCTGTGGAACCTCCGTAACCGCGACGGCCGGCGTACCGTTGAAATGGGCGATGAACAACCCCACCGCCATAATTCCGCTGAGCATCGCGAATATTGCCAGGCCGGTAAAAACCACTTGCGAGGATTCGCCCCGCCCGCGAATGGTGAGATACCACGTGACGGCGGCTAAACCGGCCCCGATCAGGAAGTGCCAGATCCATTGCGTATTGTAGGCGTTTAAAACCGAAAGCAATTGATCGGCGCCGGAAAGCGCCGAAACGACGATCGTCAGCACATAATCCTGGATTAGCATCACGGCGACAACCAGGCTGAGGGTCGGCTTCAGGTAACGCATCGACGCGGTGTACGACCCGCCGCCTTCGTTGAACGGCCCGAGCGAGAACATGTACAACGCCCCGAATACGAGGTTGGCCAGCGCGATCACCGCCACGGCGATGTAACCATACTGCTGCAACCCGTAGGGATGCAGCGCGCTCATCAATTCTCCGGTCCCATAGAAGAAGGAGGTGAAATAATCCACTCCGAACAGCGCCACCGCGGCCAGCAGGCCGATTTGACCGGCACCGTGAATGGCGGCGTGCTCCTTCTTTTCCCGCGGGGAAAAGTAGTATGCAAGGAAAACGATGATCATCAATAGGACGATCGAAAAAACCATTCCGTAACCTCTACAAGGGGATTTTTAGATTGCACCGGGTCCAAACGCCCGCTGGAGGCTCTTAATTTCCTCCAGCAGGTGCATGCGCGTGGACGGGCTCAGAGCGTCGTTCTGCTCGATCTTTTCCTGTTCGCGAACGGCCGCCAGCGCAACAAACGCCGGTACGAACATCGTCCGTCCCGGGGGGATGACTTCGAATTCGTACAGTTTCATCTCCAGCGCGCGATCATCGAAATACGGCAGGCTCAACCGCAACCCGCGGTTTAAATCGTTCGCCTTCGCCCGGCGGTCGATCGTGTCGATGATGCTCCGGACATGAAGGTGGGAAAGCTGGTGGCCGAGCGGAATAAGCCGGCTCAACACCCCCGCCCGTTTCGCCTGATATTCCTCGTCGGTGTAGATATATGGGGCAAGCGAAAGCGCCTGGTAGAGCGTATCGACGGAACGGCGGTACTGGCTGAACTTCCGCTCGACAGTCTCAATCGAATCATTAGCATTGCCGCCGATGGCTTCGTCCTCAACAGAGATCCGGTCGTGGACGATGTACCGCGCGACCGCATATCGCAGCACTCCGGCGCCGGCTGCGACCGCCGGATACATAGACTCCTCGAGGCGGGACAGCCGCTGCCGGAAGACGGATCGCACATCCTTCAGCGCAAGCCGGCCCAGGAAACCTGTAATACTCTGCCGGCGGAAATCCGCCGGAACCTCGACCGGGCGGTATACGCCGGTGCGGCCTTCCGGAAGGGTTACGAATTCCGGCAGAGAGAAGTCAAGTTTGTTTTTGTATTCCAGGAGCGCTTCGGTGATGGAAGATGCCTGATCATGGAAGAAGCGCCGCGTGTCCTCGGGCTGGTTTTGATAAAGCGCCCGCGCGAAGAGTCGCTCCTCCCTTAATTGGAATAGGGAAGGGTCGTCCGATGCATCCAGAACGGCATCAACGCCCTGCCATACGTACAACCTTTTGGGTTGGATTACGGGATCCATGGGAAATGCTATCGCCCGTCCTTTCGAAGAACATGCTAGGGCGGGGTTGTTAGGAAATGATAAAAAAGAAGGGTTCCTTTATATGAAAAATATAAATGCCAAAAAACAGGCTATTCTTCGGCTAAAAAGCGGTATCCGATCCCGGGTTCGGTGGCAATCATCTGCGGCTGGAGGGAATCCGGGTCCAGTTTGCGCCGCAATTAGCTGATGTATACGCGCAAATTCTGCGTCTCACTTTGGTACGCCTCCCCCCAGACGTGCTCCAGGATCTGGGTGTGGGTCAACACGCGCCCGGCGTTGCCGGCCAGGTACGCCAGCAGATTGTATTCGGTCGCCGTCAGGTGCACTTCTTCCTCGCCGCGCAAAACCACGCGCCGCGAGAGATCGATCGTAATGTTCCCCGCATGCACGACCGGTTCGCCGGCTCCTTCCTTCGCGGCGGCGTGCCGCAGCGCAACCCTCAGCCGCGCCAGCAATTCGTCGGTGCCGAACGGCTTGGTGAGGTAATCGTCGGCCCCCAGGTCGAGCGCGGTCACCTTGTCCCGTTCCGCATCCCGGACCGAGAGCACGATGATCGGAACGGAGGACCACTGGCGCAACTCCCGGCAAACCTCCAGCCCGCTCTTCCGGGGGAGATTTAAATCCAGGATGACGGCATCGGGTTGTTCGGCGGACGCCTTGTCCAGCGCCTCCTCCCCGTCGGACGCGCCGATCACTTCATACCCTTGGGCCGCGAGACCCGCCCGCAACGCGCGCAGGATTTGGGGTTCGTCATCCACGATGAGAATTTTCGTCTTCTTCATCATCCTGCTCTCCGTCATCCGCGGAGGAATCCACCATCGGCAGTGTGAACACGAAGCGCGTCCCGGAATCCCCCGTTACCGGACTCTCCACCCAAATCCGTCCCCTATGCGCTTCCACAATCCCCTTGCAAATGGACAGGCCTAGTCCCGTGCCCATGCCTGGAGAACGTTCCTCGGAGATGCGGTAGAACTTATCGAACAGATGCGGGTGCAACCGCCGCGGGATCGCCGGCCCCGGATTGGTCACCGAAACCGTCATCTCCCGCTCATCCGTCCGGACTTCGATGTCGATGCTCGACTGCGACGGGGCAAACCGGATCGCGTTCTCGAGCAGGTTGCTCATCACCCGGTCGATTTGAACGTAATCGGCCAGAACGAACGGCAGATCCGGCGCCCAGTGAAATTGCGCCCGGACGCCGTGCCGACGCGCGACAGCCCGGATCAGCTCGTCCATGTCGCACCAGTCGCGTTTCAAACGGAGCGCACCCGCCTCGATGCGGTACATATCCAGTAGATCCCCGACGAGGTGGTTCAAGCGGTCGGTCTCCTCGTTGATGGCCGAGAGCAGATCCTGCCGGGTGGTCGGATCCAGCGCCTGGTCTTCCTTTAATAGAACCGTTGCCGAAGCCTTGATCGCCGAAAGCGGCGTGCGCAGATCGTGGGATACGGAAGACAGCAACGCAGATTTCAGACGGTCGCTTTCCTCCAGCAGCTGCGCCCTGCCCGCCTCCCGCGCCAGCCGCGCCCGCTCGATGAACAATCCAACCTGGGCGGCGAAGGTAGTCAGCAACCGCATCGTCGTCGGGCCGGGCGGCGCTTCCGACGGACGGAGGAAAAGGCGGAGCGTTCCGACGGGCGCCTGGCGCGCCGCCAGGGGGATATCCACCTCCCGTAGTCCTTCATCGGAAACCTCCGCTGCACCGGTTCCCGCGACGCTCTCCGGCGGACGGCCCTGTGGGCCACTGAACTTGTAATTCCCTTCCGGTAGGTGTTCGGAAGAGATATCGCCGCTCGAAACGGAAAACGCCAGATCTCCGGATGCGGGCGGCTCCTTCTCTGGGCTCGCCAATATTTCGCATCCGGAAAGATTGAACGCCTCCGTAATGATCCGCGAGATCGACGCCAGCGTTTCCTTCCAGTCGGATTGCGCCTCGAGGGCCCGGGTGAGGGTGTAGAGCGTAGTGGCTTCCTTCTCCCGGAATTCCGCCTGGGCGGCGTGCATATTGGCGGCGGCCACCGACTGGCTGAGGAGCACCGCGACGATCAGGAATACCATCAAGGCCAGCAGCTCCTCCGGATCGCTTACCGCGAGCGTATACGTGGGGGTAAGAAAGAAAAAGTTGAACGTAAAAAAGGAGACAAGCGACGCGGCCAGCGCGGGCAGCAACCCCCAGCGGGTGGCGGAAAGCATCACCGGCAGAAGATACAACAGGGCGATCACCTGGGTGGAAAGCTGCGACCGCGCGAGCGAGAGGACCGCGGTGGTGAGAGCAACTGCGCCGAGTGTGAGCAGAAAATCCACCGGGTGAATCCGGTATCCGGGCAGGAAGAACCGCCTGGCGTCCGCCGGCCCGATGCGATTTCCGTTGTGAGCATTCGTCATTCCGGTCGCCCTTCCCTGTTTCCGGGCCGGTCCATCCAACCGTGGACTGCGCCGCGGAAACCGGATCGAACCCAGCTATACATTTTACGAAAGCAGTTTCGCCACGACGGCATAATCCTGGTCTCCCCAGCCGCGCGCCTCGGCCTGCGTATACAGGTCGCAAACCCGTTCGGCCATGGGGAGAGAAATCCCAAGGTCCCGCGCCAGTTCGAGCCCGTAGCGCAGGTCCTTCAACATCCACCGCAGGGCGAACTGCGTATCGGAATAATCCTGCTTCAAGATGGCCGGCAGTTTGGCTTTGACGATCGGGCTGGCCATCGCGCCAGCCTGCATGGCTTCCGCAACGAGGTTTGGATCGAGCCCGGCGCGTCTGGAGAGCGCGATTCCTTCCGCCGCCGCCATCGTCTGCACGGCAAGTAACAGGTTGTTGATTAATTTATATTCCGTGCCGGTTCCGGGCGGACCGAAGGTAAAGATGCGCGCGGAAATTGCTTCCAAGACCGGCCGGGCTCTATCCAGATCGGCTTTCTCCGCGCCGGTCAGCAGTGTGAGCGTCCCCTTCTCCGCCCCTTCCTTGCTTCCGGTCACCGGACAATCGATGAAGGCCAAGCCCCGCGCGCGAGCCAGACCATGCAATTCCCGGATCCAGCGCACCGAAAGCGTGGCGCACTCGACGGCGGTGGAACCGGTTGCCATAGCGGCCAGCGCCCCCGCTGGTCCCGTCCATACTTCCCGCGACGCGGCGACGTCGGTGACCACGTCGATCACCACGTCCGCTCCGGCTGCGGCCTCTGCCGGGCTGTCCGTCACATCCGCCCCCAGCTCCCGGAAGGCCTCGGCGCGGGCGGCTGTGCGATTCCACACCGCGGTGGGGAACCCTTTGCGCAGCAAATTCGTCGCCATGCCGCGACCCATGATCCCCATTCCCAAGACGGCTACCCGGATCATATTCCTCCACAATCCGGATCATTGTACTGCAACGCCGAAAGATCTTGACAGCTCCGAGAAAGCGCCTTATGATTTTCAACATCTGAGCATCTATTCATATATTTGCCTGTAACACCCGGCCCCGGAGGAAATCCATGCCGCGAAAATCGACCGCTGCCTATCCCGCGCTGGATGAGCATACCGCGGCGCACGTGGCCGAGCTCTTCGCCGCCTTCGGCGACACCAGCCGCGTGCGCATTCTTTACCACCTGGCCAAAGGCGAACTTAACGTCGGCGCCCTGGCCCGGGTGGTCGGTATTTCCGAATCCGCCATTTCCCATCACATGCGCCACCTGCGCCAGCTACGGCTGGTTTCGGTGCGGCGGGCCGGCCAGGAAGTGTTCTACCGCATGGACGACCCGCACATGGTCACCCTCTTTTGGCAGGGCGTGCGCCACATCCTGGAAGAATAACCGTTCTCCCCCCGGGATTTTTTTGCCGGAAGGATTTTTCAAAATCATTCCAACCATCCCGCCCGCAAATTTCTGCGCGTCCGCGGCAAGGAGACGCAGGCAAAAAGGAGGCTCAATGAAAAGCCAAGCGGAAAATCCACCCACCAACGATCGTCCGAACCTTATCGCAGGCATTCTCTCGCGGTTTGGTGCCATCGTTTTCATGCTCGCCCTGGAGGCCGCCATCCTCTTTCTGGCCGCCGGCCGGCTCGACTGGATCTGGGCCTGGATCTTCATCGGGATAAACCTCGCCGTGGTCCTGGTCAACGGAACGATATTAATGCGCACCAACCCCGAGATCGTCGCGGAGCGCGGACGTCCGAAAGAGGTGAAAAACTGGGACAAGGCCGTGAGCGGTTTGTGGGCCCTCGCGCAATAT